>Ga0182741_1003051_pt1 | contig 18346 bp, 14 predicted proteins | sample eDN5th37CBELigOP_FD_128874 | JGI IMG/M metagenome (GOLD analysis project Ga0182741, IMG submission 128874) | Enriched Organic Plus compost microbial communities from Emeryville, California, USA - eDNA 5th pass 37_C BE-Lig OP (version 2) (version 2) ... | reverse complement strand
TGAGCACCTTTCGCGATCAGGAGGCGCGCGTACTCCTGGAGCAGCTGCGTTCACGGGTGCCCGCCGCGGCTCCGCTGCTGGTGGGCGGCGACTTCAACTCCACGCCGGACAGCGACGTCCACGCCATCTTCTCCGCCGCTTACGAGGATGGCTGGCGGCGGTGCGGCACCGGCAACGGCTACACCTTTCCCGCCGACAGCTCCGTGCGCCGCATCGACTACATCTACGCGCGTGGCCTGCGGTGCACCGACGCCCGGGTGGTCGACAGCCAGGCGTCGGACCATCGCCCGCTTCTCGTCACTTTCATGTCACTCGAGCCACTGCCGGGTAACGCGCCGTGAACCACGCTCCCCGATCGCACTCCGCCGGCCTCCCTCACCCCCATCCGCGCCCCGCGGCCCGAGCCACCGCCCACACCGACCCACCGCCAGGTGACCACACGGTGAACCGCAATCCACATCGCTCATCTCCCGCCACGATCATCGCGGTGCTGGTCATCGCGCTGATCATCGCGCCGATCGTCACCATCGCTTCCGTAGTCCGGGCCCAGGACGGCACCAGTGCGCGGCCGCGACGAACCATTCTCGCCATCGGTGCCCACGCTGGCGACATGGAGATCAGCGCTGGCGCACTGCTCCTGAAGCAGCACGAGCTCGGCGACCGCGTGGTCATCCTGCATCTCACCCTCGGCGAGGGTGGCAACCCGCGCATGTCGCCGGAGCAGTACGGCGAGCAGAAGCGCCGCGAGGCCGTGCAGGTCGCCGCCGCGCTCGGCGCCGAGGTGATCTTCGGCCCCTACCGCGACGGCGAGCTCCCCAACGATGAGGCCGCGCGCCGCTACGTAGCCGATGTGATCCGGCAGGTGAAGCCGACCAGCATCATCACCCACTGGCGACGGAGCATCCACAAGGATCACGCCGCCACGAGCGCGATAGTGGACGACGCGGTGCTCCTGGCATCGCTCGATGGCGTGAAGACCGACCATCCCGCTCATCGCGGCGTGCACGGGGTCTGGTACGCCGAGAACTGGGAAGACGCGGAGGGCTTCGACCCGTACATCTACGTGGATGTCTCGGGCGTCATCCCACGCTGGCGCGACGCCGTCTCGAAGTACGAGTTCATCCGCGGAGGAATCTCCGGCTTCCGTTACCTGGACTACTACACGGCGCTCGCCACGCTCCGTGGCGCCGAGTCGCGCCGCGAGGCGGCCGTGGCCTTCGACATAGACGACATGGGGAAGCGTCGGGTACTGGACTCGGTGCCGTAGCTCCTGCGCGTGGCACGGCTCTGGCCCCTCGTGCCGGCATGAGCGAGAGCCAGAGAGCCGACAAGACCGGGTGCACCACCGGGAAATAATTGCTCGATTGGCTAAGTAGCTATATATTCCCGTCGATGAAGAACTCCGTCTTCAAGGCGCTCGCCGATGCCACTCGCCGCGAGATCCTGCGGCTCCTCCGCGACGGGCCTCGCACGTCGGGCGAGATCGCCGAGCACTTCACATCCTCGTGGCCCACCATCTCGCGCCACCTGGGCGTGCTCCGGGACGCGGAGCTCATCCTCGCCGAGCGCAACGGCCAGCAGATCAGCTACGAGCTGAACACCACCGTGCTCGACGACGTCATCGCGTACATGCTCGACTGGAAGCGTCCAAACCCACCGGCCAGAAGGGCCAGACACTCCGGAGGAAAGCATGCGTAAGTGGTATCCCCTGCTCCTGGCGGCCCTGGCCTTCCTGATATCCATCGCCGTCTACAGCCGTCTCCCCGACCCCATGCCCACGCACTGGAACATGCAGGGCCAGGTCGACGACTACAGCGCGCGGCCCGTGGGGGCTTTCCTCATGCCGGTCATCATCCTCGCCATGACCGCGCTCATCCCGCTCCTCCCGAAGATCGACCCGCGCGGCGGGAACTACGTGAAGTTCGAGGCATCGTATCTCGCGATCATGAATGCCACGATCACGGTGATGTTCCTCATCCACCTGTTCGCCATCGCGAGCGCGCTCGGCGTGAACATCTCGGTGGGACGCGTGGTTCCGGCGGCGGTCGGCCTGCTCTTCGTCGTTATAGGCAATCTTCTCCCGCGCGTCCGGCCGAACTGGATGGTGGGGATCCGCAACCCTTGGACGCTGTCGAGCGACCGCGTGTGGGAACGCGCGCATCGTGTGGGCGGCTACATGATGATGGCGCTGGGAGTGCTGCTCCTTCTCACAGCTCCATTCGTGCCGGGGGTCGCGACTTTCATGGTGGTGGTGTGCGGCACTCTGGCCGTGGGCCTCGGGATCACCGTCTACTCATACATCCTGTGGAAGCGGGAGAAAGGAACATGAAACTATCGGCGCTGGCGGTAATGGCCGCCGCCGGGGGAGCGCACGCGCAGCAGCCGCCCGCTCCCCCGCTATCGAGTGACTTCGCGGTGACGGTCGGGAGCGATACCATCGCTACCGAGCACGTCACGCGCGATGCGTTGCAGGTGAGCTCCGACCTCGTGGTGAAGGCGCAGGGCGTGAGGATCTCCTTCACCATGCGGCTGGCGCCGGGCGCCACGGTCTCCGAGCTGCTGACCGACGCGCGGCCCGCCGGCGCGCCGGCATCGTCCGCGTCGCTGCAGCGGGCGCTCATCGCCTTCACCGGCGACAGCGTGCTCGTGACGATGGGCAGCGACGCCGAGCCGTCGCAGCGCTTCGCCGTGCCGGCGGCGACGCTCCCCTTCATCAATCTCTCGTCGGCGATCGTGGAGCAGATCCTCCGGCGGGCCAGGGTGGTAGGCGGCTCCTCCGTGCAACTCCCCGTCTTCGCGGTGGCCGGTGGCCAGTTGCTGCAGGCCACGGTTCGCTGGACCAGCCCCGACTCCGCAACGCTCGAGCTGGGCGGAGCGACGATCCACGCGCGCGTCTCGCCGGAGGGAGAGTTCCTCGGCGGCATCGTCCCGGACCAGGGGGTGCGCTTCACCCGGGTGGGCGCCGGTGACCCCGGCGCGAGCGCGGCGCCGCTCCCCACGCCGGCCGCCACGCCCAGCCCCGACTATTCCGCGCCGTCCGGCGCGCCGTACACCGCCGAAGAGGTTCGTGTCCCCGCCCCCAGAGCGGGGATCGAGCTCGCCGGTACGCTCACCATCCCGGAGCATGCGCGCGGAGGCCGGGTGCCCGCGGTGGTCATGATCACCGGCTCCGGACCGGAGGACCGTGACGAGGCGATACCGATCTTCCCCGGCTATCGGCCCTTCCGCGAGATCGCCGACACGCTCGGCCGGCGCGGCATCGCGGTGTTGAGGATGGACGACCGCGGCGTGGGCGGGACGCCGCGCGGACCGAGTGATCCGACCAGCGCCGACTTCGCCGACGACATTCGCGCGGCGCTCGCGTATCTGCGCGCGCGCCCCGAGATCGATGCGCATGCCCTCGGGCTCGTCGGACACAGCGAGGGCGCGCTCATCGCGCTCATGGTGGGCGCCACGGACCCGGCGCTGCGCACCGTGGTGTTGATAGCCGGTTCATCGCGCACCGGCCGCCAGGTCTCCGACGCGCAGGTCCGCGCCGCGATAGAGAGCCGGCTGCATCTCACTGGTACCGCGCTCGATTCCGCGATACTCGCCAACGAGCCCGCGCGCCAGGCGCAGCTCGCCTCGTCGGCCTGGCTCCGCTTCTGGTTCGACTACGACCCACGTCCGGCCGCGAAGCAGCTCCGCATGCCGGTGCTGATCGTGCAGGGCGCCACCGACACGCAGGTCACTCCCGACCAGGCGGAGGAGCTGGCCAGCGCGATCCGCTCCGGCGGGAACCGCGACGTGACCGTGCAGCTCGTCCCCGAAACGAATCATCTTCTCGTGCGCGACCCCGACGGCTCGTTCACCAACTACTCGAGCCTTCAGTCGTTCGCCGTGAACCCGCCGGTACTGGGCTCCCTGGCCGACTGGCTCGCCGCGAAGATGCGCTGAGCTGCACGCCTCTTGCGGCACGGAAGGCGGTTTGGCACCTTCGCGCATTCGCGCACGTAGTGCCTCAGAATGGATGAATGAACCCCTTCCAGGCAGGCCACCATGCCAGAGCAGAACGACTGGACGGACCCCGTGGGCGAACCAGGCGCTCCGAGCGGACGACCGGAGCCGCCGGCCACGGGGGGAATGGACGATCGGTCCATCGAGGATGACACCCTCTCGCTGACCACTGGCAAGGCAGATACCGGCAAGCGCATCGTGGCTGCGGTGATAGACTGCATCGTCGCGGCCATACTCAACGCGGTACCGACGATCGGCGGCCTGGTGGCCGCGGCATACTGGCTGGTGCGCGATGGGCTGGACATCACCTTCATGGACCGCCGCTCCATCGGCAAGAAGATCATGAAGCTCCGGCCGGTGCGGCTCGATGGTCGTCCCATGGATATCGAGGCGTCGGCCAGGCGCAACTGGATGTTCGCGCTCGGCGGCGTTATCTGGTTCCTCAAATACATCTTCATCCTCGGCTGGCTGCTCATCGGGCCGGTCCTGCTCGCCGCCATCGCGCTCGGCATCTACGAGCTCTACCGCGTGCTCACCGATCCGCAGGGGCGTCGTCTCGGCGATGTGATGGCGGGAACCAAGGTCGTGGAGGTGGCCGATTGATCGAGATCGAAGCCCGACGCTCCGTCATCGGAGCGCTCGGCGCCGCTTTCATCTGCGTCGCGGCCGGCATGCCGGCCGCGGCGCAGGACGTTCCCAAGATCCCCTTCGAGAAGTACACGCTCGACAACGGACTCGAGGTGATTCTCGCGCCCGACCATTCGACTCCCGTGGTCGCGGTGAATACGTGGTACCACGTGGGATCCGCCGACGAGCAGCCAGGCCACACGGGGTTCGCGCATCTCTTCGAGCACATCATGTTCATGGGCTCGGAGCACGTACCGGTTGGAAAGTTCGATAGCTGGCTCGAGGCAGCGGGCGCGAGCAACAACGGCTCCACCACGCAGGACCGGACCAACTACTACGAGTGGATGCCGTCGAACGCGCTGCCGCTCGCGCTCTGGCTCGACGGCGACCGGATGGGCTACCTCCTCCCCACCATGGACCAGGCGAAGCTCGATCTGCAGCGCGACGTGGTCAAGAACGAGCGCCGACAGGGAGTGGACAACGTTCCGTATGGGAGGGCCAACGAGACCATACTCGCGGCGCTCTTCCCGAAGGCACATCCATACCACCACAGCGTGATCGGCTCCATGGCCGACCTCTCGGCGGCATCGCTCGATGACGTGAAGCGCTTCTTCGACAGCTACTACGCTCCCAACAACGCCACGCTCGTGATATCCGGCGACTTCGACCGCGACTCGGCGAAGACGTGGGTGGAGCGCTACTTCGGGAAGATCCCGAGGAACCCGCAGCAGCCACCGCGCCCGTCGGTGCCGAGCTTCGAGATCCAGCGCGATACCTTCATGGTGCTCGAGGATCGCGTTCAGTTGCCGCGGCTCTATCGGAGCTGGCACACCGTGAGGGCGTTCGCCGCGGATGATGGGGCGCTCGACGTGCTCGCGTTCGTGCTGGCGGATGGGAAGAACTCGCGGCTCTACAAGCGGCTCGTGTACGACATGCAGGTAGCGCAGGATGTCCGCGCCTTCCAGGCGAGCATGCGGCTCGACGGCTACTTCCAGATCGTGGTGACTCCCAAGCCGGAGCAGACACCATCGCGGATGGCGGCGCTGGTGAGCGAAGAGATCCAGCGGATCGCCGCCGGCGGCATCGATGCGCGCGAGCTCGAGCGGGCACAGAACAGCATCCTCGCCAGCCAGATCGACCGGCTCGCGTCCGTGCTCGGCAAGTCCGACCGCCTGAACTTCTACAACTACTTCGTGGGCACGCCCGACTACACGCAGCAGGACGCCGAGCGCTATCGGAAGGTGACGGCGGCGGATGTGCAGCGCGTGGCCAGAACGTATCTCGGCGCGCCGAGCGTCGTGCTCACCGTCGTGCCGGAAGGGAAGACTGCGATGATGGTGACCGCGGCGGGAGGCGGCCGATGACTCCGCGTACGGCACTCGCCACGCTCGTCCTGGCCGCGCCGCTGGCGTGCGCGCCACGAGCGTCCACTCCGCCCGCGCCGACGCCGGCACCGCCCGCCGCCGAAGCACCACCCTCCCAACCCATTCCACCCGTGGCCGCGGACCTGACGCGGCCGCCCGAGCTGGCGCCGCCCCCCGCACTCGACCTTCCACCGATCGTCACGCGCCAGCTAGACAACGGTCTCTCGCTCATGATCGTGGAGCAGCACGAGCTCCCCGTCGCGGACTTCATCATGCTCGTGCGCACCGGTGGAGAGGCCGATCCATCCGGGCGGGGTGGTCTCGCATCGCTCACCGCCGACATGCTCGACGAGGGCACCGCCACGCGCGGCGCCCTCCAGATCGCGGACCAGGCCGCGTTCCTGGGCGCCGACCTGTCGACGTCGAGTGGATGGGATCGATCGTTCGTATCGCTCCATACGACCACCGCGCAGATGGACAGCGCGCTCGCGCTCTTCGGAGACGTGATCCTGCACCCCGCGTTTCCGGAGGCCGACCTGAAGCGTGTGCGCAAGGAGAGGCTCACGTCGCTTCTGCAGCTCGAGGACCGTGGACCGGCGATCGCCGATCGCGTCTTCGACGAAGTCGTCTTCGGGGATCGCAATCCGTACGGGCACGCGCTCAGCGGCACGAGACAATCGGTGGCGGCCATCACCCGCTCCGACATCACGCGATTCTACGGCACCCACTACCGGCCCAACAACGCCACGCTCATAGTGGTGGGCGACGTGAAGCCGGACGACGTGGAGCGGCGCGTCCGCAGCATCTTCGGCCCGTGGCAGCGCGGCGACATTCCCGTTACCGAATACGGGCCCGTACCGCCGGCGAAGGGCCGTACCATCTATCTGGTGGACAAGCCATCCGCTCCGCAGTCTTCATTCAGGATCGGCGGCGTGGGAGTCGCGCGCTCCACGCCCGATTACTTCGCCATCGAAGTAATGAACACCATCCTCGGCGGCTCCTTCACCAGCCGATTGAACCAGAACCTGCGCGAGACGCACGGTTACACGTACGGCGCCTTCTCCGGCTTCTCGATGCGCCGGCGGCCGGGCCCCTTCGTCGCCGAGGCGGAGATCGTGGCGGCGAAGACCGACTCGGCGCTGCTGCAGTTCATGGCGGAGCTGAAGGCGATCCGCGATCCCGTGCCCGAAGACGAGCTCACGAGGGCGAAGCAGCTCCTTCAGCTACAACTGCCGGGCGACTTCGAGACGACGCGCAGCATCGCCTCCCGCCTCGTCCCCGTCGCCGTCTACGACCTTCCGCTCGATTTCTACAACGAGTACGTCGGCCGCATCGGAGCCGTGACCCGATCCGACGTCGAGCGCGTGGCGCGCGAGACGATCGATCCCGACTCGCTCGACATCGTGATCGTCGGCGACAGCAAACTGGTGGAGCCGGCACTGAAGGCCCTCGGCATAGCCCCGGTGGAGCGACTTCACTTCGGCTCTCCGCTTCGCTAACGTATGCCGGTCGGTAGTCAGGTACGGACTTCGTAAGAGGGAACGATCATGAGCAGCGTGCGAGTACTCGTGGGCACCCGCAAGGGGGCGTTCATCCTCACGGCGGATGGGAAGCGCGACAGGTGGGAAGTGAGCGGGCCGCACTTCGCGGGGTGGGAAGTCTACCACGTGAAGGGATCGCCGGTGGACGTCGATCGCATCTACGCTTCACAGAGCAGCGGGTGGTTCGGCCAGCTCATCCAGCGCTCCGACGACGGAGGGAAGAGCTGGGAGCCGGTTGGCAACGAGTTCACCTACGGTGACGTTCCCGGCACGCACCAGTGGTACGATGGGACGCCGCACCCCTGGGAGTTCAAGCGGGTGTGGCACCTGGAGCCATCGCTCACCGACCCCGACACCGTGTACGCCGGAGTCGAGGATGCGGCGCTCTTCAGGACTACCGACGGCGGGAAGTGCTGGGAAGAGCTCTCCGGGCTGCGCGAGCACGAAACGGGCTCGCGTTGGGCGCCGGGCGCCGGTGGAATGTGCCTGCACACCATCATCGTCGATCCGTCCGATCCGCGGCGCTTGTTCGTCGCCATCTCTTCGGCGGGCGCCTTTCGTACCGACGACGGCGGCGCGACCTGGCGGCCGATCAACCGCGGACTGCGCTCCGAGTACATCCCCGACCCGTACGCCGAAGTGGGCCACTGCGTGCACCGCCTCGCCATGCATCCTTCGCGACCGAACGTGCTCTTCATGCAGAAGCACTGGGACGTGATGCGCACCGACGACGGCGGCGACTCCTGGCACGAGATCAGCGGCAACCTCCCCACCGACTTCGGCTTCGCGATCGACGTGCACGCCCACGAGCCGGACACGGTCTACGTGATCCCCATCAAGAGCGACTCGGAGCACTACGTACCCGACGGCAAGCTCCGCGTCTTTCGCAGCCGCACGGGCGGCAACGACTGGGAGCCGCTCGGGAAGGGACTCCCGCAGAGCAACTGTTACGTGAACGTGCTGCGCGATGCCATGGCGGTGGACCGTCTCGACGAGTGCGGGATCTACTTCGGCACCACGGGTGGTCAGGTCTACGCGTCCGCCGATGCGGGCGAGAGCTGGATGCCGCTAGTGCGCGATCTGCCGGCCGTTCTCTCGGTGGAAGTGCAGACGCTCCCGTGATCCGGGTGGTGCTTCCCGTGCCGCTGCGGATAGTGGCGCGGATCGACGGCGGCGAGGTGGAGCTGGATGTCGGCGGCGCGGTCACGCTGCGCAGCGTGCTCGACGCGCTCGAGGCGCGCTACCCGGTTCTGTGCGGCACCGTGCGCGACCACGTGACCAGGCGCCGCCGCGACTTCGTGCGCTTCTACGCCTGCGAGGAAGACCTCTCGCACGCGTCGCCCGATGCACCGCTCCCCGAGGCGGTGGCATCTGGCGCGGAGCCGTTGCTCATCGTGGGAGCGACGGCCGGGGGATAGGCTTCGACGCCGCGCGCACCCGGCCGTCCCGTACGCCGGCGGCCGGAGATCTCAGTCCAGGAATGGCGACTTCCGCGGCGCGGGCGGACCCGGATCGGGGTTATCGTCGAGGAGCCGCTGCAGCTCCTGATCGGTGAGCTCGAAGGGATCCTCCTCGTAGCGCGGCGGCCGCACGCGTCTCGGCCGCGCCGGGTTGTCGAGGACCGGCTCGAGGATCCACTCCGAGCTCGACCTGTCGCGCACCTCCCAGTCGCGGCCATCGCGATCCTTGAATTTGCGATTCGCCACTCGTTACCCCCTCGCGCTCGCGATCGCGCACGCATGACGGCCGCGGCGCATACGGCGCTGCGTACGGCGCATCGCGCGGCGCATCACCCCGACCGTCCGCATCACTCGGGCAGGATGGTGACCTCGTCCGGCGCGTTGGGAACCACGCAGATGAATTCGAAGGGCTCCCCCTCCTTCGCGCGGTACCAGTGCGGCGTGCCGGCGGGGATGTAGACCACGTCTCCCGTCTTCACCTCCACCGTCCGGTCGGCAATGCCCACGGTGGCCGCGCCGCGGAGCACGTACTGCTCGTGCTCCACCGTGTTGGTGTGCCTCGGCATCCCGCCCCCGGGCTGCATGATGAAGCGGCGCATGGCGAAGTTCGGACCCTCGTCCGGCCCGATGAGCACCTGGCGAGTCGCGTCCTTCCCGCCGCTCACCACCTGCTCCGGAACATCTCCCGCGTGCTTCACCGACGACTGCTCTGCTGGCATCAGCGTACCATCCTTGTGAGTGGTGTCCATAAGACTAGCGTAGCGGGTGACGGCGGCGCCCACAAGCGCGGCGCGTCGCCGCCGCTCGCGTCGCCGGCCATCGCCTCATCGCCTCCTGTCCGCTACTCCGCGCCCGCTACTCCGCGCTCACCGCTCCCCCCCACCCCCCCACCTCCAGCACCGCCGCCCCCTCCACGCGGCCGGAGCGCAGGTCGGAGAGCGCCTCGTTCGCGGCCTCGAGCGGATAGCGCCGTACGGTCGTACGAACAGGCACCTCGGGAGCGATGCCAAGCAGCTCGTGGCCGTCGCGCCGGGTGAGGTTGGCGACGGAGCGGAGCACCCGCTCGCCCCATAGAATGTCATAGGGGAAGGACGGGATGTCGCTCATGTGGATGCCGGCGCACACCACCGTGCCGCCCTTCGCGGTAGCGCGGAGCGCCGCCGGGACCAGCGCGCCGACCGGCGCGAAGATGATCGCGGCATCGAGCGCCTCCGGCGGCGGCTCATCCGAGCCGCCCGCCCACACCGCACCCAGCTCGCGCGCGAAACGCTGACCCTCCACATCGCCGGCCCGCGTGAAGGCGTAGAGCTCCCACCCCCGGTGCCGCGCGACCTGCGCCACGATGTGCGCGGCCGCGCCGAAGCCGTACAAACCCAGGCGCCCTCCCTCGCCCGCCAGGGTGAGCGCCCGATAGCCGATGAGCCCCGCGCAGAGCAGCGGCGCCGCGTGCGCGTCGGAATACCGCTCGGGTATCGGAAAGCAGAAGCGGGCATCCGCCACGGTGAACTCGGCGTATCCACCGTCGAGCTGGTAGCCCGTGAAGAGCGCGCGATCGCAGAGGTTCTCGCGCCCGCTCGTGCAGTAGCGGCATACGCCGCAGGTGTAGCCCAGCCACGGTACCCCCACACGGTCGCCCTCGCGAAAGCCCTCCACCCCTCTTCCAATGCTCTCCACTCGCCCCACTATCTCGTGCCCCGGCACGAGCGGAAGCTTGGGGTCCGGCAGCTCGCCGTCCACCACGTGCAGGTCCGTCCGACACACCGCGCACGCGGCCACCCTTATCAGCACCTGCCCCTCTCCAGCCTCCGGCACCGCCAACTCCTTCATCCGGAGCTCCTCCCCCGCCTTCTCCAATACCATCGCCCTCATGGCCTGCCCTCCCACGCCGTGATCTCCCCCTTCACAACCTTCACCCCTTTCACCTACGCGTCCCCCCGTCCAACCGAGCTTGCTCTTCCACGTTTCCTCTTTCCGATCTCCCACCGTTCACCGCTTTCCGCCCTCCGTGTTCCACCTTCTGCCTCCCCCTCGCATCCCTAACATCCCACCCCGCTCCCGCGTATCATTTCATACCCCTCCCTCGGCGCCACCCCCTCGCCGGCGCCGCCTCGAGCCAACCCGCAAGGAGACAGGATGCCGTACACGATCCACCAGACGCGTCGGATGACCTGCGCCTTCGCCACCATGGCCGCGCTGCTCGTTCCAGCGCTGGCAGGCGCGCAGCAGGCAGTGGACAAGGAGTACACCGCGAAGATCGCTGAATACCTGCAGGACAAGCGCATCTCCACCGAGCTGGTAGACTACCTCCCGGCCTCGGCCACGGTACCCACACCGCTGAAAGTGCTCGGCCACATCGTCGGCACCCCGGGAGTGCTGGATCGCACCGCCGACATCTACAAGTACTTCGACGCCATCGATGCCGCATCGCCGCGCGTGAAAGTCTGGCGGATCGGGAAGACCGAGGAGGGTCGCGACATGATCATCGCGGCCATCGCCGACGAGGCCACCCTCGCCGATCTCGACAAGTACCGCAACATGCTCGCCGCGCTCGGCGACCCGCGCAAGACGACGCCCGAGGAGGCACGGAAGCTCATCCACACCGCCAAGCCGATCTACTACATAACCAGCGGCATCCACTCTCCCGAGTTCGGCGGCCCGGAGATGCTGATGGAGCTCGCCTACCGGCTGGCCGTGGATGAATCGCCCCTCATCCAGGAGGTGCGCAACAACGTCATCACGCTCATCACTCCCGTGATCGAGCCGGATGGCCGCGACAAGGCGGTGGACACGTACTACTTCAACAAGAAGCTCCCCGAGGGCGCCACGCGGCTCCCCCTGATGTACTGGGGCAAGTACGTGCAGCACGACAACAACCGCGATGGGATGGGGCAGTTCCTGAAGCTCACGCAGCACACCACCAGGGCGGTGCTCGACTGGCACCCGACGGTGCTCCACGACCTGCACGAGGCGCAGACCTATCTCTACTCCTCCACAGGCACGGGTCCGTACAACGAAGCGGTGGACCCGATCACCGTGAGCGAGTGGTGGATGCTGGCGCAGAACGACGTCATGGAGATGACCAAGCGCGGCGTGCCGGGTGTCTGGACATACGGCTTCTACGATGGATGGACGCCCAACTACCTCTTCTTCATCGCGCACACACACAACGCGATCGGGCGCTTCTACGAAGTGCAGAGCTACGGCCCCGACAACTACGTGGTGAAGCCGCGTCCCACCGTCACCAGCCGCGAGTGGTTCCGCCCCAACCCGCCGCTCGACAGCATAAACTGGGGGCCGCGCAACAACACCAACATCCAGGAGTCCGCGATCCTCTTCTCGCTGCAGAACGTGGCGAAGAACAAGGAGCTCTACCTGGACAACTACTGGCGCAAGAACCAGCGCGCGGTGGAGAAAGGCAGGGCGGACTCCACCAGCGGCTGGGTGATCCCCGCGCGCCAGCGCCGCAAGGCCGACGCCGCCGATGCGGTGAACGAGCTCCGCGCGCAGGGGCTCGAGTTCCACATCGCGAACAACGACTTCACCGCCGGCAAAGTGGCGGTGAAGAAGGGCGACTACATAATCCGCGGCGATCAGCCCTACCGCACCATCGCCGACATGTATTTCTCCCTGCAGCGCTTCTCGCCCGACAACCCGGCGCCGTACGATGACACCGGGTGGACCTTCCCGCTCATGCGCGACGTCACCATCACCGCGGTGAGCGACAGGTCGCTCCTCGACCAGTCGATGACGCCGCTCACTGCCGATGCGGTGGCCGATGGCGGGATCACGGGCGATGGCGGCGTAGTGGTGGTGGAGCACACGGCCGACAACAACATCGCCGCTTTCCGCTTCCGCTTCCCGAAGGTGAAGATGGAAGCGGCCGAGGAGGACTTCGAGGCCGCTGGCCACCACTTCCGCGCCGGCGCGATCATCATCCGCAACGCGAACCGCGGCGCGCTGGAGCCGGCCCTTCGCGAGCTCGGCCTCTCGGGCTTCGCCATGGCGTCCGCGCCGAGCGTGAAGAGCCACGACCTCGACATCCCGCGCATCGGCTACGTGCATAGCTGGACGCGCACGCAGGACGAAGGGTGGGTGCGTGCCGCGCTCGACAGCTACGGGATACCATACAGCTACTTCGGCGACGTGAAGCTGCGTGAGGGCAAGCTGCGCGAGCGCTTCGACGTGATCATCTTCCCCCACGTGGGCGGCACCGTGCAGACCATGGTGAACGGGATCGCGAAGAAGGACGCCCGTCCGCTCCCGTACAGGAAGACCGCAGAGCTGCAGAGCCTCGGCACTCCCGACTCGTCGGATGACATCCGCGGCGGGATGGGACTCCAGGGACTGACGAACCTCTACGAGTTCGTGCAGCAGGGCGGCACGCTCATCGTGGAGGGCTCGACGTCCACGATATTCCCCGCGTACAACCTCACGCCCGGCGTCACCATCGAGGAGCCCGACAGCCTCTTCGTGCGCGGGAGCATCGTGCGCGGAGTGATCACCGACATGAAGAGCCCGATCGTGTACGGCTACGGCCGCGACCAGCTTCCGGTCTACTTCAACCAGGGCCCGGTGATCCGGGCCGGGCGCGACGCGGGCGGCTTCGGCTTCTTCGGACGCGGTGCCGCCAGCAGCCAGAACGTGACGCCAATGGCCACCCGCGTGCACCTCTCGCCGTGGGACCCCGATGGCGACGCGAAGGCGGGCGACGGCTCGCGCGGGAGAGGCACCGCCCAGAATACGCCCGGTGCTCGCGGCAGCGCCGGCGATGATGCGGATTCCGACGGCCCCCGTGTCGTGATGCGTTTCCCCGCTCGTCCGACCGACATGCTGCTCTCCGGCGTTCTCACCGGCGGCGAGGCGCTCTCCCGCAGGGCGCAGGTGGTGGACGAGTCGATCGGCAAGGGCCACGTCGTGATGTTCGCGATCCGTCCCTTCTGGCGCTGGCAGACGCAGGGCACCTATACCCTCGGCTTCAACACGATCCTCAACTGGAACGACCTCGACGCCGGCAAGTCGGCCGAGTCGGGTGTTCCGGTCAGCGAAGGCAGGTAAGATGTCGTACCGAATCCCGTTCCCCGTTCTCGCGACGCTCGCATGCGGCACGATCGCCATCGCTTCCGCGGCGCCCGCCCAGGGCAAAGCCCAGGACAAAGCCCGGGGCGGAGCCCTAGGCGAGAAGATCGACGCCGCCACGGTCGCCCGAATCCGTGACGAAGGGCTCCAGCGCTCGCAGGTGCTGGAGCACATCATCTGGCTCTCCGACATCTACGGCCCGCGCCTCGAGGGGAGCCCCGAGAAGGAGGAGGCCGCCGGCTGGGCCATGAAGAAGATGAAGTCGTGGGGCCTCTCCGACGTACGCGAACAGCGCTTTCCCTTCGGGAAGGGGTGGTCGCTCGAGCACTTCTCGGCCGAGATGATCGCGCCGCGCGTCTCGCCGCTCATCGCCTATCCCAAGGCGTGGACGCCGGGTACCAACGGCCCGGTGGAGGCCGATGTGGTGCACGCCGAGATAGCGAGCGAGGCGGACTTCGCGAGGTACCGCGGGAAGCTGCGCGGGAAGGTCGTCCTCACGCAGCCCGTTCGCATGGTGCGGATGCTCGATGGCCGCATCGTACTCCGGATGGGTGAGAAGGAAATTCACGAGGCGCTGCACGAGCCATCGCCCGCGCCGGCAGCGCGCGCGGGCGGAGCGGGAGCGAGCGATCGCTTCCGCGCCATGCGCGAGTTCCGCGACAGGCTAGATGACTTCTACAAAACGGAGGGCGTGGTGGCGCTGCTGGACCGCGGCACGGATGCCGACTCCTCCGCCGGCGGGAGCGATCTGTCGTGGTACGCGCAGAAGGTGGACGGCGGCACGATCTTCGTGGGGAGCGGCGGGAATCGCGACTCCACCGCCGGAAACGGCGTGCCGCAGATCACGCTGGCGGTGGAGCACTACAATCGCATGGTGCGCATCCTCGACCGGGGGATACCGGTGCGCATCCGGCTCGATGTGAAAACCCGCTTCCACGACGAGACCACGCCGCGCGGCTTCAACATCCTCGCCGAGATCCCCGGCACCGACCCGAAGCTGAAGGACGAAGTGGTGCTGATCGGCGCGCACTTCGACTCCTGGCACTCCGGCACCGGCGCCACCGACAACGCGGCCGGGAGCGCGGCGATGATGGAGGCGATGCGCATCCTGAAGACCATCGGCGCGAAGCCGCGGCGCACCATCCGCATCGCGCTCTGGGGTGGCGAGGAAGAAGGCACGCTCGGCTCGCGCCACTACGTGAGCGAGTACCTCGGAGACGCGGAGACGGGAAAGACGAAGCCCGGCTACGACCGCTTCGCCGCCTACTACAACATCGACAACGGCACCGGCAAGATCCGCGGCATCTGGATGGAGGGGATCGACGGCGTGAAGCCGGTCTTCGAGGCCTTCACCGCGCCCCTGCGCGACCTCGGCGTCGAGATCCTGAGCCCGCGCTCGGTTACCTCCACCGACCATCGTCCCTTCCGCGCGCTCGGTCTCCCCGCCTTCCAGTTCGTGCAGGAGCGCTACGAGTACAACTCGCGCACTCACCACTCGAACATGGACGTCGTGGATCGCATACAGCCCGCCGACATGAAGCAGATGGCAACCGTCGTCGCCACGATGGCCTACCTCACCGCCCAGCGCGACGAGCGTCTGCCCCGGGATGGGAGGTGAGTGGGGAGAATACAGAAAGTAGAACTTCCGCGTCCGCACCCGCCACACCAGAGGAGATCACATGTCTCGTCGTATCGTCCAGCGTTCCGTGGCGGCGATGGCCGCCATCGCGCTCTCGGTAGCGCCCGTTCGGGCGCAGGGCGCCGCACCGCCGGGTGACGCACCGCTCCTGCTGCGCGAGCCGGCACTGAGCGCCAGCCAGATCTGCTTCACCTTCGCCGGTGACATCTGGCTCGCGCCACGTGCGGGCGGCACGGCGCGCCGCCTCACCGCATCGAAGGGTATCGAGAGCGGGTGCAAGTTCTCACCGGACGGCCGGTGGGTGGCCTACACCGGCACCATCGGCGACAACCCGGATGTCTTCGTCATATCCGTGAGCGGTGGAGCGGCGAAGCAGCTCACCTTCCACCCGGGTGTGGATCTCGTGCGCGGTTGGACGCCGGATGGGAAGGTTCTGTTCACCTCGTCGCGGCGCAGCTACACTCTGAGCTCGCTCTCCACCGCGCGGCTCTTCGTACAGGGCGTGAACGACGTGGCACCCACGGCCATCGACCTCCCGAATGGCTGGGATGGCTCGCTCAGCCCGGATGGGAAGCGCCTCGCGTACATGCCGATCGCCAACGCGAACGACATCTGGAAGCGCTATCGCGGCGGCCGCACCACGGCCATCTGGATCGCCCGTCTGGCGGATGCGTCGGTCGAGCGGATTCCGCGCGACAACTCCACCGACAAGCAGCCCATGTGGGTCGGCGACACGATCTTCTTCCTCTCCGACCGCGACGGACCCACCACGCTCTACTCGTACGAGATCGGTTCGGGGCGCGTCACGAGGCGCGTGGACAACCGCGGGCTCGACATCAAGAACGCATCGGCGGGCCCCGGCGGAATCGTGCTCGAGCAGTTCGGCTCGATCCGGCTCTACGACCTCGCGACCGGCAAGGATGCGCCGGTGCAGATTCGCCTCGACGGAGAGCTCACCGGCACGCGGCCGCACTGGGTGGACGTGAGCGACAAGCTGCAGCACCCGGCACTCTCTCCCACGGGAGTGCGCGCGGCCTTCGAGGCGCGCGGTGAGATCATCACCGTTCCGGCCAGGAAAGGCGACGCCCGCAACGTCAGCAACACCACGGGCGCCACCGAGCGCTACCCCGCCTGGTCGCCCGATGGACAGACGCTCGCCTATTTCTCCGACTCCGGCGGACCGTACCACCTCGAGCTGCGCGGCCAGACGGGGATGGGCCCGTCGCGCCGCATTCCTCTAGACGGCGACAGTACGTACTTCTACGCACCGGTCTGGTCGCCCGATGGGAAGCGCATCGCCTACAGCGACTCGCGCTCCTGGATCTGGCTGGCCGACGTCGCCACTGGCAAGGTCACCCGGGTCGACGCCGACCCGATGGGCGCCGGCTTCGGCGACGGTGGGATCCCCGTGGCCTGGTCGCCCGACTCGCGCTGGCTCACCTACTCGCGCTCCATCGCCAACCGTCTCGGCGCGATCTTCGTCTACGATGTCACCACGGGGAAGGCCACGCGAGTGACCGACGGGATGAGCGACGCGCGCTCGCCCGCCTTCGACGTGAGCGGCAAGTATCTCTACTTCACCGCGAGCACCGACGCCGGCCCCGCGTCGGACTTCAGCATGACCACCTTCGACCACCCCGTCACCCGCAGCCTCTACGCGATCGTGCTGCGCAAGGATCTTCCATCCCCCATGGCGCCCGAGAGCGACGAGGAGGAGGCGAAGGCCGACAGCGCCGCGAAGAGTGCCGCGCGCGCGGCGGCGGGTGACGTGAGAGGCGCGAAGGCGGCGCAGCCCGACAAGGCCGACAGCGCCACCAGCGCGCCGGAAGCGGTGCGCATCGACTTCGACGCCATCGATCAGCGCACGGTGTCGCTCCCGGCGCCTCCTAAGGGGTACATCGCTGTCCGCGCCGGGAAGGAAGGGACGCTCGTCCTCGCCGAGGACCCGCTCGTGCCGGTGGACCTGCAGAGCGGGATGCCGCGGTACGCGCTGTACAAGTTCGATCTCGGGAGGCGGAAGACTACCCCGCTCATCGACGGCGTGAGCGACTTCGACCTCTCGCGCGACGGGCAGAAGCTCCTCTACAAGCTGGAAGACAAATGGGCCATCGCGTCCATCGATTCGCCGATCACTCCGGGTGACAGCGCCATCGACACCGAGGAGATCCAGGTGGCCGCCGACCCGCGCGCGGAGTGGCGCGAGATGTATCACGAAGCCTTCAGGCTGCAGCGCGCCTTCTTCTACGATCCCGGCTACCACGGACTCGACCTCGCCGCCACCGAGCGCTTCTACTCGAAGTGGGTCGACGCTCTCGGGAGCCGCGACGATCTCGACTACCTGTTCGAGGAGATCTTCGGCAACCTCACCGTCGGCCACCTCTTCGTGATCCCCGCGGAGGAGGAGTCGTCGAAGATCCCGAAGAACGGCCTCCTCGGCGCCGACTACGCCGTCGAGAACGGACGCTGGCGCTTCGCGAAGGTGTACGCGGGCGAGAACTGGAACCCGGGCTTCCGAGCGCCGCTCACCCAGCCGGGGGTGAACGTGCAGGCGGGCGAATATCTCCTCGCCGTGAACGGCCGCGAGATCACCTCCGCCGAGAACGTGGACCACGCGCTCGCCGGGACCGCCGGCAAATCGGTGGC
>Ga0182741_1003050_pt1 | contig 18346 bp, 18 predicted proteins | sample eDN5th37CBELigOP_FD_128874 | JGI IMG/M metagenome (GOLD analysis project Ga0182741, IMG submission 128874) | Enriched Organic Plus compost microbial communities from Emeryville, California, USA - eDNA 5th pass 37_C BE-Lig OP (version 2) (version 2) ... | reverse complement strand
GCTCTACCTGCTCATCAACGCCGCCTTCCTCGGCGTGCTCTCGCTGCCGGAGCTGTCGGCGTCGGCACTCCCGGCGGCCGCGGTGGCGGCGCGCGTCTTCGGGGCGTTCGGCGGAAGCGTGGTGGACCTGCTGGTCGTGCTCGCCCTGCCGAGCGCGATCGTCGCGAATCTGCTGATGGCGTCGCGCAGCTCGTTCGCGCTCGCGCGCGAAGGCGATGCACCGGCGCGCCTCACGCGCCTGAACGCGGGCGGGATGCCGGCGACGGCGCTCGGCATGGGGACGGTGGTGAGCGTGCTCTTCCTGCTCACCGGCACCTTCGAGCAGGTGATCGCGATCTGCGCCTTTCTCTTCGTCGCCGGCTACACGCTCTCGTTCACCGCGCTGTTCGTGCTCCGGGTGCGCGAGGCAGAGACGCCGCGCCCCTATCGCGCGTGGGGCCATCCGCTGACGACGGGGCTCGCGCTCGTCCTCTCCCTCGCCTTCCTCGTCGGCGTGGTCGCGGCCGATCGGCGGAACGGACTGATCGCCCTCGGACTCGTCGTGCTCAGCTGGCCCGTGTACCGGATGCGGAGGGTGGAGGACGGGGTGAGGGTGTGACGACAGGGCCGTCATCCCGAGCGAATGCGAGGGAGCTGCTGGTCTCAGCTTGACAGCGTGACAGCGTGACAGAGGTGAGAAACGGCGTCGTCAGAGGAGCTCTCTCTCCTGACGACGCCGTTTCTCACCTCTGTCACGCTGTCACGCTGTCGAGCTGCCCTTCACACGGTCTCGTGCAGCCGCACCGCGGCGCCCTTCGCGCGCATGCGCAGGTTCAGCATCTCGACGAGGAGGCTGAAGGCCATCGCGAAGTAGACGTAGCCCTTCGGGATGTGCGCGCCGAAGCCTTCGGCGACCAGGTTGGTGCCGATGAGGACGAGGAACGACAGGGCGAGGATCTTGATCGTCGGGTGACGATCGACGAAGGCGCTGATCGGCGTCGCGGCGGCGAGCATGATGCCGAGCGCCACGACGTTGGCGGCGATCATGATGCTGACGTGCTGCACCATGCCGACCGCGGTGATCACGGAGTCGAGGGAGAAGACGATGTCCACGACCATGATCTGCGCGACGACCGCGGCCATGGAGCTCGCGACCTTCGCTTCGCCGCCGTGCGAGTCCTCTCCCTCGAGCTTGCCGTGGATCTCGTACGTCGCCTTTCCGATGAGGAAGATGCCGCCCAGCAGGAGGATGAGGTCGCGGCCGCTGATCTCGTTGCCGAGGATGGTGAAGAGCGGGGCCGTGAGCCGCACGATCCAGGCGATGCTGAGGAGGAGCAGCACGCGGGTGAAGAAGGCGCCGAGGAGCCCCAGCCGACGCGCCCTGGCCTGCTGCGCGTGCGGCAGTTTGCTGGCGAGGATCGAGATGAAGATGATGTTGTCGATCCCCAGGACGATCTCGAGCGCGGTGAGCGTGAGGAGTCCGATCCACGCGTTCGGGTCGGCGAGCCAGTCCATGTCGGCCAGGGGAAAGCGGTGATGGCGAATCGAGCCGGGGCGAGCGCCGATCAAGGTAACCGGCAAGCAGGTCCGGCGTAGTCCAGCGGGGCGGACGGTCACTGTCCGCCAGGGTGAACGGACGGTGAACGGTGACCGCCGTCACAATCGCGCAAGTCTCAGGAATGCAATGACTTGCATGATCGCAGAGTCTGGCGCCTCCCGGCACCGGCCGTGCAATGCACGGACCCGGCCGCCGGCAATCGGAGCGGTCGGCGTCCAGACTCAGGGAGGTTCGATGCAGAAGCTTTCGAGGATCATCGCTCTCACGGCCGTGTTCGGGTTGGCCCTCCCCGCCGTGGCGAGTGCCCAGTGGGACATTCTCCGGCGCGAGGGGGTGTACGATCGCGACGATCGGTCGCGGGTGTCGCGCATTCCGCCGGGACACCTGCCGCCGCGCGGCTACTGTCGCGTCTGGGTGGAGGGGCGTCCCCCCGGCCAGCAGCCGCCGGTGACGAACTGCCGCACGGCGGAGCGGGAGCGCCGTCGCTACGGCTCGCGGGCGTTCGTCGTGTACGGCGACCGCGTGTACTCGCGCAGCGGCGACGTGTACCGTCGCAACGACGCGCGCCGGATCCGCGTGTACGATCGCGTGATCAACGGGCGGCACTGCCGCGTGACCGAGACCTGGCAGTACGGCCGCCGGGTCGACACGCGCACGGTCTGCGACCGCACGCCGGCGCGTCGTGCGTCCGACCGCGACCATCGTCGCGACGACCGGCGGTGGGACGGCCGCGATCACCGGGGGAAGGCGAAGCCGGTGGTGAAGGTGAAGCAGGCGAAGCAGAACAACGGTCGCGGACGCCGCTGAGCCGCGGCGTCGCGCGAAGGTCGTCGGGCCCGGTCGATCGCCAGTCGACCGGGCCCGACGTGCATCGGCGTGTGAGGGCGCGGTATGGAAACGTTCAGCGCGTCCGCGCGCTGTACGCCTTCGGTTCGGGGACCGGGGCAGGGACGATCCATTGCGTAGGAGCCGGTGTCGCACCGGACGAGCCGCGACTCACGAGGAGTCGCGACGCACGACACTCCTGCGTGGAGGCTTCATGTCGTCCCGCTCACACTGGCTCCGCCTGGCGGCCACGCTCGTGCTCACCGGCGCCTGCGCGTCGGCATCGCGCACCGGCACCACGACGACCTCGCGCGCCGGGTCGTCCGACCACCTGTCGATGACCCCGGCGCGCTACGTCATCGCGCGCGGCGAGATCGCGCAGGTGGGCGCGATCTCGGCCGAGGAGCTGATCAAGCGGGTGCGCCCCAACCTGCTCACGCCGCGCCGGTCCCGCTCGCGCGTGGACATGACCTACTACACGCCGGCCGTGTTCGTCGACGACGTGCGCGTCGGGGGCGTCGAGGCGCTGCGCAGCTATCCCGCGTCGATCCTCCGCGACGTGCGCTATCTGACGGAGACGGAAGCGAACCTCCGCTACCTGGGCGTCTATCCGGCCGGGGTCATCGTGCTGCGGACGCGGGAGTAGCGACCGACGTCCTCGCGCAATCAGATGGCGCACGGCAGAGCTGCATCTGCCGGCGTCGCAACGAGGTAGCGAGGCGGCATCCTGCGTGCACTTCCATGAGCGGTGGCGGCCCATCGTCGTACCGGACCGCCACCACTCATGGAGGAGCAGGATGAAGAAGTTGCTGTTGCTCTACTCGCTGGCGGCCGGCACCGGCGCCGCGATGATCCCGCCGGCGGAGGCGAGCGCGCAGGTGACGAGGATCCCGGAGCGGATGCTTCCCCCGCGCGGGCTCTGCCGCATCTGGGTGCCGGGGCGGGCACTCGGCCGGCAGCCGCCCGTGATGAACTGCGCGCAGGCGCAGCGGCTGCGCGCGCGCTACGGCTCGCGCGCCTTCGTGGTCTACGGCAACCGCGTCGTCTCGCGCCCCGGGGCGGTGATCGTCCGCCCGGGGCCCGCGCGCCGCGTCACGCGCAGCTACTACCGCACGATCAACGGCCGACGCTGCCGCATCGTGGACACGTACGTCGGCAACCGTCGCGTCGATCGCGACACCTACTGCGAGCGTCGTCCGCCACACCACCGGCCTCGACGCCCTGACTAGCCGCGTTCCGGACGGGAGCGGGGAGGTGGGGGTGGGATCGTCCACGCCCCACCTCCCGACCGCTCAGTACCGGTAGTGCTCCGGCTTGTACGGCCCGTCCGTCTGCACCCCGATGTACGCCGCCTGCTCCGGCGTCAGCGTGGTGAGCTTCACGCCGAGCTTGTCGAGATGCAGCCGCGCGACCTTCTCGTCGAGGTGCTTCGGCAGGATGTACACCTTCTTCTCGTACGCGTCGGTGCGCGTGTACAGCTCGATCTGCGCCATCACCTGATTGGTGAACGACGCCGACATCACGAAGCTCGGATGTCCGGTCGCGCAGCCGAGGTTCATCAGGCGCCCCTCGGCGAGGATGAGCACCGAGTGGCCGTCGGGGAAGATCCACTCGTCGTACTGCGGCTTGATGTTGCGATGCGCGATCCCCTTGAACTTCTTGAGGCCGGCCATGTCGATCTCGTTGTCGAAGTGGCCGATGTTCGCGACGATCGCCTTGTCCTTCATCCGCGCCATGTGATCGGCGGTGATGATGTTGAAGTTGCCGGTCGCGGTGATGAAGATGTCCGCCGTCGCGATCACGTCCTCGACCGTCTTCACCTCGTAGCCCTGCATCGCGGCCTGCAGCGCGCAGATCGGGTCGATCTCGGTGACGATCACGCGCGCGCCCTGGCCGCGGAGCGCCTCCGCGCACCCCTTGCCGACCTCGCCGTAGCCGCAGACGACGGCGACCTTGCCGGCCAGCATGACGTCGGTGGCGCGGTTGAGCCCATCGACGACCGAGTGCCGGCAGCCGTAGATGTTGTCGAACTTCGACTTCGTGACCGAGTCGTTGACGTTGATGGCCGGGAAGAGGAGCGTCCCCGCCTTCATCATCTCGTACAGGCGATGCACTCCCGTCGTCGTCTCCTCGGTGACGCCCTTGATCCCCGCCGCGACCTTCGTCCACCGGCCGGGGTTGATCTCCTGCTCGCGGCGCAGGAGGTCGAGGATGACGCCCCACTCCTCGGGCTCCGCGCGCTCGTCGAACGCCGGCACCTTCCCCGCGCGCTCGAACTCCGCGCCCTTGTGCACGAGCAGCGTCGCGTCGCCGCCGTCGTCGAGGAGCATGTTCGGCCCCGAGCCGTCGGGCCACATCAGCGCCTGCTCGGTGCACCACCAGTACTCGGGGAGCGTCTCACCCTTCCACGCGAACACCGGCACGCCGGCCGGCTGCTCGACCGTCCCGTTCGGCCCCACGACGACCGCCGCCGCCGCATGGTCCTGGGTCGAGAAGATGTTGCACGACACCCAACGCACGTCGGCGCCGAGCTCGACGAGCGTCTCGATCAGCACCGCGGTCTGGATGGTCATGTGCAGGGAGCCCATGATCCGCGCGCCCTTGAGCGGCTGCTCCCCCTCGTATTCGGCGCGGATCGCCATGAGGCCGGGCATCTCGTGCTCGGCGAGCTGGATCTCCTTGCGCCCCCACTCGGCGAGCGAGAGGTCGGCGACCTTGAACGGCGGGCGATCGGTGGAGAGGGGAGTGGGGGCGGTAGCGGTGGCCATGGATTCGGGTGTCGTCGGTCGAGAGGAGACGCGTGACAGCGTGACAGCGTGTCAGGCGTGAGTGAATGCGATGGTGAACGGCGTCTCGGGCGAAGCTGTCGAGCTGTCACGCTGTCAAGCTGCCCTTCCACTTCCTGCGAACAACGTCGGCCCCTTCGCCGCCGGGTCGGCGGGGAGCGGGGCGTAGCGCACGAGCTGGAGCCCCGCATCGGCGCACCAGTCGTGCAACTGCTCGGGCGAGATGCCGAGCCACTGATGGCCGTACTGCTCTCGATACTCCTCGCGCTCGTGCGGCATCATGTCCACCACGAGGAGGCGGCCGCCGGGGCGCAGCGCTCGCCGTGCCTCGCGCAGCACGGCGACGGGCCCGGCGATGTAGTGCAGCACGAGGCAGAGCACCGCGGCGTCGAGCGCGCCCGAGTCGATCGGCAGCGCCTCGAGCTCGCCCTGCCGGAGCTCGACGTTCGCGACGTCGCCCAGGCGCCGGCGCGCCGCGCCGAGCATGGGGGCGGACTCGTCGACCGCGATGACCTGGCCGACGAACGGTGCGAGCACCTCGGTGAGCCGTCCGGCTCCGCAGCCCAGATCGCCGACGACCCACGCGTCGTCGAGGAGTGCGGCGAGCGCCACCAGATCCGAGCGGTCGCCGAACAGCTCGCCGCGCAGCCGGTCCCACTGCCCGGCGCGGGAGGCGAAGAACTCGCGCGTGGCGGTCCGGCGTCGCGCGAGCACGCTGTCGAGCCGCTGCAGGTCGCGCGCGGTGGCCGGCGTCGCGACGACCTGCTCGCGCACGAGCTGCCAGAGCCGTCGCGTCGGCGCATCCAGCCGCGCGCTCGGCATCCGGTAGAGCCGGCTCGTCCCGTCGGCGCGCGAGACGATCCACCCGTCGTCGGCGAGGATCCGGAGATGCCGGCTGACCGTGGACTGCGGCAGCTGCAACACGGCGCACAGCTCCGAGACCGTCAGCTCGTGCCGGTCGAGGAGGAGCAGGATGCGGCTGCGCGTGCCGTCGGCGAGCGCGGAGAGCCGGTCGAGGATCGGGGCGGACGCGGTCAACAGTCAATCCGGATAGACGGATTGAAGATCGCGACCGGGACGGCGGTGGGTCAAGGGGCGCGCGAGGGAAGCGGTTCGACGGTGTGACGGCCTGCGCGCGGGATGACAGCCCGGCCGTCGAGCCGTCGATCCGCCGTTCAATCCGCCCCCAGTTCCCGCTCGATCGCCTGCGTCAGCGTCGTGTCGTTCGCGTGCACGGGGCCGGTGCGGCGCCAGCGCAGCGTGCCGTCCTTGCCGATGAGGAAGGTCGTCGGGACGCCCACGATCAGGAACGTCGTCGAGACGCGCTCGGCGGGGTCGTGCCAGATCGGGTAGGTCATGCGGAACTCGCGCGCGAAGTCGCGGATCTTTCCCGTCTCGCCCTGGGCGTCGACGCTCACCCCGATCAGCTCGAGACCGCGAGCCTTGTACTGGTCGTGCAGCGCCTGGAGGACCGGAATCTCCTCGCGGCAGGGGTGGCACCAGGTCGCCCACACGTTGAGGAGCACCGGCTTCCCGCGCAGCGACGCGAGCGAGACGCTGTCGCCCTCCAGCGTCGACGAGGTGTACGTCGGCGCGAGCGCGCCCACCTCGACCTTCTGCGGGATGCCTCCGGCGCCGTCGCCCGCGCAGGCCGCGAGCAGCAGGGCGACGCTCGCGGCGAGCGTGCGCGCGGCGCTCATCGGCCGCCCTCCGCGCCCCGCGACACGACCGCGCGCGCCGACCGCACCACGCTCGCCGATCCCGGCTCCGTCCACGCGAGCACGATCGTGTCCCCCAGCGCGGCGATGCGGGGGAAGCCGCTCGCCCGCGCGGCGCTCGACGCGGCGACGGTGAAGGGCGCGTCCATCGTGCCGTCGGGGTGCACGCGCCGGGCGCGCACCTCCGTCTGCTCGCCGCCGGTGCGTTCGATCCAACTCACGAGCACGGCGCCGTCCTCCAGCATCACCGCACCGACGCGCCCGGCCGGTGCGCCGGCGTCCACGCGGACCGGAGCGCCGAAGCTGTCGCCCGCATCCGCGCTGAACGCCACCTGCACCCGCGCGCTGTCCCGCGCCGCGGTGAACCACGCCACCGCCGCCCGATCGCCGCTCGCCGCCACCGCGGGGCCGTTCACCGGACAGTAGTCCACCTTCCAGCCGTCGGCGTGCACCACCTTCGGCGGCGTCCAGTAGCTCCGCTCGAAGCGCGAGACCTGGATGTCGCGGATCTCGTCCGTCGTCCGATCGCGATACGCGACGAGCGGCCCACGCGACGTCGTCGCGACCGAGGTCTGGCAGCAGTCGCAGGTGCGCTCGTCGATGCGACGCTCCTGGCCGAGCGAGCCGTCGGGATTGATGGTCGTGGAGAGCAGCATCATCTCCTTCGAGTACGCCTCCTCCTGGATCGGGATGCGCGCGTACTTGCGTCCGTCGAGCCAGGCGATCGCGAGCGTGTCTCCCACGCTCCACAGGGACACGAAGCCGTGCTCCGCGGCGCTCGCGTCGCGGTGCGGAGTGATCGGGCGTCCCCAGGTCGCGCCGCCATCGTTCGAGAGGGCGACGCGGACCTCGTAGCTCCCCGTGTCGCCGCTGCGCTCCAGCCAGTGCGCGGCGAGGCGCCCGCCGCCCAGCACGTGGAGGGAGGGGAAGTCCGCCCAGTTGACGAAGAAGCGCTTCCCCTGCGCGACCGTGCGCGGCGGCGACCACGCCCCGTTCTCGAGCGTGGCGAAGCGCAGCGCATGCCCGGAGTCGGGCGTCGGCTCGAGCCAGCTCAGGTAGGCGCGTCCGCCGTCGACGGCGAGGTTCGGTTCGGCGCTCCCCGGCGGCGCCGGCGCCGCCAGCGGCTCCAGCGTCGGGGGCGAAACGCCGAGCGGCGTCGCTTGGGCGGAGCGCGTGTCGCGCCCGCAGCCGGTGGCGGCGAGCAGCATGGCCGCGAGGGCGGCGTGAGTCGGGATGCGTCGCACGGGCGAGTGGAAAGGGGAGGACGGTACGATGCGCGAACGGCCATGCTCCTGTAAAGCATCGCTGGCATCACCCGCGACTCGGATTACACTCCACCGGTCGCCACGCGAGAGGGATCTCGATGCAGCTGCTCGTCATCCGGCACGCCATCGCCGAGGACCGGGCGGAGTTCGCCCGCACGGAGGAGGACGACGCCCTGCGCCCGCTGACGGCGGAGGGGCGCCGGAAGATGCGCCGCGTCGCGCGCGGGCTGCGGCGCGAGGTGCCCTCGATCGCGACGCTCGCGAGCAGTCCGCTCGTCCGCGCCTACCAGACGGCATCGATCGTCGCCGAGGAGTACGGCATCGGGGCGGTCGAGATCGCGGACGTCTTCGCACCGGAGATCCCCCTCGAAGGGGCGCTCGGGTGGGTCGCCGACGCGTCGCACGCCGCGGACGAGGACGAGGTCGTCGCGATCGTCGGGCACGAGCCGCACCTCGGGTCGTTCGTCACCATGCTGCTGGCGGGGCGCGAGACACCGATGGTGGAACTGAGGAAGGGAGGCGCCTGCCTGCTCGACGTCCCGCCGTCGCCGCGCCCCGGCGACACGCGGCTGCGGTGGCTGGCGACGGCGGGGCAGCTCCGCCGGCTCGCGTGATGGCCGACGCCAGACGCGAGCGGCGCCCGCCCGAGGTGCTCGACCTGCCGGCGCCGCGCGCGGTGCGCCTGGTCGCGCGATGGCTCGTCGGCCGGGGCGAGCAGGGCCATCGGCGGCTGCACGACCCCGAGGACACGGAGGCGCTGCACGACTTCCGCGTCGCGCTGCGCCGCCTGCGAAGCTGGCTGCGCGCATGGCGCGCCGAGCTCCGCGGAACGAAGCCGCGGCGGATGGGCCGCGAGATCTCCGAGCTGGCCGATCTCACGAACCCCGCACGCGACCGCGCCGTGCAGCGCGAGCTGCTCGCGGCGCTCCGGGACAAGCTCACCGCCGCCGAGCGCCCCGGGGCGCGCCTGCTCGCCGCGCATCTCGCATCCACGAGCGAGGAGCGCGAGACGCTGTTGCGCGAGATCGAGGGGCGGTGGCCGGCGCTGCGTCCGCGGCTGCTCCAGAGCTGGGCCGTCTTCGACGCCCGCATGCGCATCGACGGACTCTCCGCGGACCGCCGCATGAGCGAGGCGATGGCCGCCGAGATCGAGCGGCACGCGCGCGAGCTCGCCGACGCGCTCGCGCAGGTGGGATCCGAGATCGAGACGGCGCACGCGGCCCGTATCGCCGGCAAGCGGCTGCGCTACCTGCTCGAGCCGATCGCGGCGCAGGAGCCGACGGTGGCGGAGATCCTCGCACGCATGCGCGACTTCCAGGACGCACTCGGCAAGGTGAACGACCTCGCGCTGCTCGAGGGGACGGCGCGCGAGGTGCGCGCGGCGCTCGATCGCGGCGACGACGTCGAGGCGGGGGGCGACGCGACCGCCACCGACATCGTTCCCTCGTCGGCGGCGCGCCGCGGCCGGTCGCGCGACCCGCGGCCGGGGCTCGACGCGATCGTCGCGCGCACCGGCCGTCGGATCCGGCGCCGCCTCGAGCGGCTGGTGGACGAGCGCGATGCCGGTGGGTACGCGACGCTCTTCGAGGCGCTCGATGCACTCGCCGTGCGCCTGCGCGAGCGCGCGGCCGCGAACGTCGAGATCGAGCGGAAGTACCTGCTCCGGGCGCTCCCGCCGGCCGTCGCGGGCGCCGAGGTGGTGGAGATGGCACAGGGCTACGTCCCCGGACGCAAGCTCGTCGAGCGCCTGCGGCACGTGCGCAGCGCAGCGGGGGAGACGTGGTTCCGCACCGTGAAGCTCGGGAGCGGGATGGCGCGCCACGAGTACGAGGAGGAGACGACGCGCCGAATCTTCGAGACGATGTGGCCCCTCACGGAGGGACGGCGCGTCACGAAGCGGCGCTACTACGTGCGCGAGGAGGGGAGCGCGCGCGTCTGGGAGATCGACGACTTCACCGACCGCACGCTCGTACTGGCGGAGGTCGAGCTGCGCGACGAGGACGAGGAGGTCGTCGTCCCCGACTGGCTCGCCCCCTATCTCGTGCGCGAGGTGACCGGGGAGGGGACGTACCAGAACTCGCGGCTGGCGAAATGAACGTGGAGGGCGATCGGCCGAGGGCCCTCGGCCCTCGGCCGAGGGCGCCTCTACAGGATCGGGTTGTTCAGCTTCTCCACGTCCGGCAGCGGCAGGCAGAGCTGGGTGCCGTAGGTGAGCCCGGCCGGATACGCGGCACCGGCCGCGGGTTGCGGCGCGATGTCGTAGCGGATCAGGTCTCCGAGGTGCGTGCCGGTGAGGAAGAGCGCACGACGGCGCTGCTCGATCACCTCGGCCTTCAGCGACGCGGCGTCCGTCGGGCCGGTGTACGCGCCCTGGTTGCCGGCGGCGCGGAAGGTGTTGATGATCGCGACCGCGTTGGCGGCGTTCGTCGCCGCGTCCGCCTCGGCGATGATGAGCTGCGCCTCGGCGCCGGTGGCGATCGGGATCGGCGCCGCCGCGCTCGCGTACTTGAGCTGCGCCCATGCCTGCACGTTCAGCGCGTTCGTGCGGTTGAGGTTCTGCACCGGCACGCGCGGGTCGTTCAGGTCGCGATAGCGGGTGCCGACGGTGGACGACACACCGATGGCGTTGCTCTCGGCGTACACCCGGTTGTTGCGGCGGCCGCTCACCGCCGACGCGGTGGAGTGGAAGACGAAGTTCGCCGGCACGAGCGCGGCATCGCTGCGCGCGCCGGCGAGGTTGCCGAGATCGAGGCGCACGCGCGCGCGGCCGAGCAGCGCGAGGAAGCGGATGCTGTCGGCGGACGCCCCGCTCGCCGTCTGCGCGGCGGTGATCGCCTCGGTGAACGTCGCCTCGGCCACGCCGAGCGCCGCCTGGCGCGCCAGCTCCGGGCCGTAGTCGAACACGCCGTTCGCCACCGTCGAGAAGACCGTGGAGCAGAAGCCCTCGGCGAGGAGGAACTGCGACCAGGCCTCGTACGCCGTCGCCCGCGCGATCAGGACGGCGCGCCCCGGCACCTCGGCGTCGGTCCACTGCTGGAGGAGGCGCTTGACGTTGTTCGCCGAGACGCGCGCCGTCTGCAGCGGCGCGTAGACGCCGATCCCCTCGCAGCTGCTGGTCGAGTAGAGCGTCTGGTTGGACTGCACGTCGCGGCGGTCGTACGGCCAGCGCGCCGCGGTCTGGGTGTAGTCGTCCAGCTCCTCGCCGATCAATCCGCCGACGACGACGAACGACTGGAAGGCGCAGTCGAAGTCGGCGACGGCGCCGTCGACGAGGAGCGCGGCGTTCGCCGGCGAGCGTTCCAGCTCGTCGGCGGGGATGCGCGTCGGGGACTCGACCTTGAGGATCTGTTCGACGTCGCAGGCGGCCAGCACGAGGGCGGCGACGCCGGCCGCCACGAGGGTGCGGAAGATGGATGTATGCATCATCGCCTCAGAAGCCGAGATTGAGGGAGACGATCCAGGAGCGGAGCTGCGGCATCATCGTCTGCTCCCACGCGACGTTGCCGCCGCGGTCGCCGCCGAGCCACATCGCTTCCGGCTCGAAGCCCTGGAACCTGGTCCACGTGTGCAGGTTGCGGCCGGCGACGCTGACGGTCGCGCGCTCGACGTTGGCGAATGCGAGGAAGCGCGCCGGCACGTCGTAGGCGACGCTCACCTCGCGCAGCTTGGTGAAGCTCGCGTCGGTGATGAGGAAGTCGACGAAGTTGCTGTTCTGCACCTGCGCGATGCGCACCGGGTCGTACTCCAGCGGGAACCACCACTCGCGGCAGCGCGCGCCGATCACCGGCGTGCAGCGCACGCGCGTGTTGCCGTCGATCTTCTTGTGCCCGCGCTTCGTGTCGATGAAGGCGGAGAAGCGCCAGTTGCGGAAGAGGGTGAGGTTCGTGGTCAGCGACCCTTCGTGCGGCGGGATCGAGCGGCCGAGGAAGACGAGCGGCGCGTCGGGATTGACGCCGACGAAGCGGGCGTTGGGGTTGTAGCAGTTCACCGAGCCGCCCTTGCCGTCGTCGCACATCACCATGCTCGAGTCGGCGCGGCCGGTCGGCAGGGTGACGGAGGAGACGGGGCGGCGCTCCCAGAAGCCGAAGGCCGGATAGCCGACGGCGTGCCGGGTGAAGCTCCCCGACGTGACGAAGTCGAGGTCGTCGTAGAGGCTCAGGACCTCGTTGTCGTTGTAGGCGTAGTTGACGGCCAGCTCCAGCGTCACGCGATCGTTGCGCAGCGGCGTGCCGCGCAGCCCGAGCTCCATCCCCGAGTTGCGGAGCGAGCCGGCGTTGAACGGCTGCGTCCCCGAGAAGCCGACGGAGGGGGCGATCTGCCGGTTGAGGATCGCGTCGGTCGTCTTCTTGTTGTAGTAGGTGAACTCGACGTTCAACCGGTCGTCGATCGCGCCGAGATCGAAGCCGAGCTCGTACTCCTTGCCGCGCTCCGGGCCGAGGTTCGGGTTGCCGATGCTGCGCGGCTGCACGGCGGGGGAGTCGTTCGGGCCGGACGCCGGGTTGAAGGTGCGCAGCGCGTCGTACGTCTGCGGCGCCTTCCCCGCCTCGCCGTAGGCGGCGCGGAGGCGCAGGGAGTTGAGCCGGTCGCCGAGGAGGGGCGCCGTGAACCACGGCTCCTCGCTCATCACCCAGCTCGCCGAGAACTTCGGATAGACGACGCGGTTGAAGCCGGCGCCGAACGCGCTGTTGTCGTCGATGCGGAGCGCGGCCGTGAGGAAGAGCCGGTCGCGCCAGCCGACCATCTCCTGCAGGTACATGCCGAGGGTCTTGTCCTCGGAGAAGTCCTGGTCGTTCGTCTTCGACGTCGTCGTCGCGGCGACCGTCTTGAGCCCCGGGCTCGGGAAGACGGAGCCGCTCGCGAACACGTACTCGGTGGCGTTGTGGTAGTACTGCGCGCCGACGGAGCTCGTGAACCGGTACGCCGAGCCGAGGGTGAAGTTGGCGCTCGCCGAGTAGTCGACCGAGCGATAGATCGTGGAGCGGTCGGTGATCGAGCGGCTGCCGAGCGCCGACGAGCCGTAGGCGGTCACGAGCGAGTCGATGCGCGGGTTCCAGGTGTTGTTCCCCTCGAGCGTGCGGTCGAAGCCGAGGTTGATGCGATGCTGGAACCAGGCGGTCGGCGAGTGCTCGAGGCGCACGCTGCCGGTGAAGCGATCGAGGTCCTGCCAGTACTTCTCGATCTGGTCGTACTGATAGGGGAGCGAGCTGTGATAGCCGTGCCGCAGCGGGTTGTTGTAGTTGGCCGGCGTCGCGAGCAGCGTCGTCCAGATGTGGCCTCCGCAGCCGCCCTCGCAGGGGACGTCGGTCTTCCCCTTGGTGTAGTTGACGCTGGTGCCGATCTGGAACTTCGAGCTCGGACGGATCGTGAGGTTCGCGCGGCCGGTGTAGCGGCGCGCCGTGTTGTTCGGATCCGCGCCGTCCGAGTCGAGGAGCCCGCCGTTGACGTAGAAGTTCAGCCGGTCGGTGCCGCCGGTGACGCCCAGCTCCACCTCCTGGTGCTGGCCGGTGCGGAAGGGCTCGACGCCGCCGTTGCCGGCGACGAGGGAGTCGAGGTCCAGCTCCACGATCTCCGAGGTCGCGGGCTGCCCGCCGACGCGCGCGTAGTTCTTCGGGAAGATGTCGCGCCAGTCGGCCAGGTAGTTGACGCCCTGCCGCACCGTCGCGTTCCAGCGCGTGACGCCGGCCGCGCCGCGCTTGGTGATGATGTTGATGACGCCGTTCGACGCTTCGGTGCCGTACAGCGTCGCCGCGCTCGGCCCTTGAGGATCTCGAGCGACTCGATGTCGGCAGGATTGATGTCGTTGAGGCGTGAGATGGGACGCGAGCCGAAGGCCTGGCTGATCGGACCGGTCGCGACCTCGTTGTTGACGCGCACGCCGTCGACGTAGATCAGCGGGTTGTTGCCGAGCGAGAGGCTCGACGTGCCGCGGATGCGGATCTGCTGGCCGGAGCCGACGGTTCCCGAAGTGGGCATCACGACGACGCCGGGGGCGCGGCCGTTCACGAGCGCCTGCATCGAGACGATGGGCTGCGTCTCGGTGAGCGACGACGCGTCCACCTTGCTGATCGAGTTGCCGATCTCCCGCTTCTGCGCCGTTCCCGCCGTGCCGGTGACGACGACGGCGTCGAGGCTCGCCGCGCTGGCGGACATCTGGATGCGCACGTTCTGATCGCCGGCGCGCGCGGTGGCGCGGGCGGCCGAGTAGCCGATGCGCCGCGCTTCGATCGTCACGGCACCCGCCGGCACGTTCGCCAGTCGGAACCGCCCTTCTGCATCGGTCAGCGCGCGCGCGGTACCGCCGACGACCGAGACCTGCGCATTCGGGATCGGCTCCGCCGAGCCGGCCGTGACCACGGTGCCGGTGATCGCGGTCGCATCCTGAGCGCGCAGCGCGGATGGGAGAGAGACGAGCGCGAGTGCCACACAACCAACGAGAGTTCGCCAGCGTTGCGGTGAGCGTTCGGACGTCATGGCTGCTCCGATGTGAAAGGGGAGGTGCGTGCGTCAGGTCGTGTCGTCGTCTGGCCGTCTGGTCGTCGGGTGAGTGGGGATGCCGTGAGGCGCGGCGCGCGATGCGCACGGCGCATCAGGGCTCGACGTCGGCGCGGCAGGATGGTGATCCCGTGCAGTGACCGTTGCACATCGCGTCGTTGCGCGCCCACGGCACCATCGCGTCGGTGGCCCTTCGTGCAGGTGGGACTGCGGATCGAACCCTTCAACCTCAACCGCGTCGAGGAGAAGGCGCGTCACTTCGAGCACGTGCTCGTGCTCGCCACTACTGCTCTGGTTGCCACGTCGGTCGGCGATGCCACCGCCGCCGCCGCGACGGGGGCCGACGAGCGGCCCGGATCGCGCGGTGTCGCCGGAGATCGGGTCCACGGAGACGAGGCGGAGCCGTGTGGCGGCGAAGATGTCGCGACCAGCTCGACGCCGCCAGCAGCGAGTCCCCTTCATCTCGCGCCGTGTGTGCGCGCCGTCACGCATCGCGCGCACGTCGTCGAAGGCAGAGCTTCGGGCGACTTCATCACGGAGCGGGACGCGTGGCCCTGGATGCCGTCGAACGTGCCGCGGCAGATCCGACTCTCGGCAGCGCTCGCGCCCTCGGACGGTGGGCGCCCATTCACTTACGGCGGGCTCACGTTCGAGAACGCGAGCGCGGACAGCGTGGAGGCGACATTCGGGGTGTGCCCGTTCGGCGTGCGTCTGTATGCGGACACGCTGCCGCGCGGCGCGCCGAGCTGGGACGACCGCCCCGGACCCGAGATCTCCCGTGCGATGGGACAGGACTTCGTCCGGCTCGGACCGCGCGAACGGCATCCTCGTCGCGTGACCGGATTCGTCGCCCGTATCCTGGCGACATGATCTCCTCGCTCGTCTCCCGCGTCAGCGCGTTCCTCCTCTTCGTCGGCGGCGCCGCGCTGCTCTTCGCCGCTGACCAGCTGCTCCCGATGCTCGCGCCAGGCTTTCCGCGAGACGCCGCCTGGCTCGGGCAGCTGCTGGCCGCGGCGTGGCTCGGGCTCGCGGCGCTCGACTGGATGCAGCGCACGGCGCTGCTCGTGCTCGTGCCGCTGGCGGTGATGGCGCTCGTCTACGGCGCGCTCATGCTGCGCGGGCCGTTCGACCCGCTGCAGCCGCCCTCGCGCTGACGGACCGCCGGCGCGTCAGCCGTCGCGCTGCTCGCGCTTCCGCTCGGCTCGCTCGCCCGCGCTCGCGTCATCGCGACCGCAACGCGCGCGACTTCACCGGGGCGGAGCGCTCGCATCCCGGCAACGCGAGCACGAGGTCGGCGCCGAACGCCTGGAAGGGCGTCGCGAGCCCCAGGGGATGGCGCAGCGCCGAGACCCGCGCCGCCACCTCCAGCACGCTGTTCGCCGTGAGGTCGTACGGGTCCGGCGTGGAGAGCGTCGCCGTCACGGACTCGCCGGCGTCGTTGGTGGCGCGCGCCCAGACGACGCTCCGGTGACGGCGCCGCTCGGCCGCGCTCGGTCCGTCCGGAGCGCGGCGCACGAGCGCCGCCAGCGCGCGCCGGCCGAATCGGCTGCGGAGCAGCGGACCGAACAGCCGCCCCGCGACGTTCGCCGAGCGGAGCAGCCCGGTGCGACGGAGATAGACGGTGACGTTCGGCACCCCGGTGCTGTGGAACGCCGTGGCGACGTCGCCCCACGAGAGCGGGACGCACGGCTCGGGGCCGTCGCCGAAGTCGATCTCGCGCTCCGAGCGATCGTCGAGGGGCACGATCGCGCCGCCGCGCCGGCAGAGCACCGACGCGGACAGCTGACCAATCGCCGTCGTCATGGTGCCGCGCGAGGCGCGCTCCAGTCCACGCAGGGCGATGATCAGTGAGGTCGGTCGCTCGAGCTGCCCCGCGACGTAGCCGGCGAGGCAGTCGGACGGCACCACGTCGAAGCCGGCGCCGGGCACGACGGTGATCCCCGCCCCACGGATCTCCCCGGCGCGCGACCAGATTGCCTCGAAGACCTCGATCTCGCCGGTGATGTCGACGTAGTTGGTCCCAGTGGCCAGACATGCGCGCAGCATCGGAGCCGACGTCACCGCGAACGGCCCGGCCACGTGCACGACGGTGGCGACATCGGCCAGCGCATTGGCGAGGGCGCCGGGGTCGTCGAGACCGACGACGCGCGTCGGGAGGCGGAGCTGCTCGCCGAGGCGGCGGATCGGCTCCGCGCTCCGCCCCGCGAGCACGACGTCGAGCCCCTTCGCCGCCGCGAGCGCCGCGGTCAGACGACCGGTGTAGCCGTTCGCGCCGTACAGGAGGAGACGCGACGCGCGATCGTCGATCGTCGGCATCTCACCCCCTCCGATCGAACTTGCCGGCGACGGCGTGACGGAGGTCGGTCACCTGGCCGGTCTCCAGCAGCTCCTTCAACCGGTGCAGGTTGGCCGCCACCTCCGCCGCGGGTGGCTTTCCGAGCAGCTCGAGCGTCGCGCGTCCCACGCCGCCGAGCGGTGGCATCATCACCTCGCGCACCTCCGTCTCGCCCGGGTTCGGCCCGCGCGCGAAGTAGACGTCCCACCGGGTGCGCAGCGCGGGCACCGCGACCGTCTCGTAACGGATCACCTGGTCGATGACGAGTTCGGTGACCTGGACCGTCCACGTCACCTCGAGCCCGAGCGGCCCCCGGATCGTCCACCGCCACGTCGTCGCGCCGATCGGCTCGACGGCCATCACGTCGCCGAGGAAGCGGGGGAGGTTCCTGAAGTCGGCGTAGAAGCGGAACACCGCTTCGATCGGGCGCCGGATCACCACGCTCTCGACGATCGTCGTCATGCGCTCCTCGATGCTCGCAGGCGGAGACGGCTCGACCATCGAAAGTCGTTCCAGCGCATCGCGCGCGCTCGCGTCTCGTTCACCTCGGCTCGCCGTTGCGCGAGGCGTCGAGTAGCTTGCGCTCCCCGAACGCCTGGAGACGCGCATGTTCGACGAATCGAAGGATGCCGAGGGGGCGCCGGAGCGCGCCGGCCTCTTCACGGCCCGATCGCTCGGCGCGTCGCTGACGGTGCGCGATCTCGCCGCGAGCGTGGCGTGGTACCGCGACATCGTCGGCTTCGCCGCCGAGCGCGAGTACCGGCGGGACGGGGTGCTCTTCGCGCAGGCGATGCGAGCCGGCGACGTCCGGCTGCTGCTCACGCAGGACACCGGAGCGCGCGGGCTCGACCGCGTGAAGGGCGAGGGCTTCTCGCTCCTCCTCACCACGACCGACGACGTCGACGCGCTGGCGGCACGCATCAGGGCGCGCGGCGGCGAGCTCGACTCGGAGCCGGCCGACGTCTACGGCGCACGGGCGTTCCGGGTCCGTGACCCGGACGGCTTCCGCTTCGCCATCTCCGCACCGCGGGCAGGGTGACGGAGGCATGGCGGCGTCAGCGTCCGCGCTCGAGCAGCAATCGCGCCGCGATGCGTGCGCCGTCGTCGCGCACGGCGGTGGAGAGGGCGCGGGCGCGTGTGGACGCGTGGCCCTCGAGCGCCAGCGCGAGCGCGCTCGCGAGCGACTCGGCCGTCGGTGTGCCCGGGGCGTGTGCGATGCCGATGCCGAGCTCGCGCACGCGGCCGGCCCAGTAGTGCTGGTCGTATAGCTGCGGCACGACGACCTGGGGTGCACCTGCACGCGCGGCGGCGGTCGTCGTCCCCGCGCCGCCGTGATGCACGACGGCCGCGACGCGTGCGAAGAGCGCCTGCTGATTGACCTCGTCGAT
>Ga0182741_1003046_pt1 | contig 18353 bp, 22 predicted proteins | sample eDN5th37CBELigOP_FD_128874 | JGI IMG/M metagenome (GOLD analysis project Ga0182741, IMG submission 128874) | Enriched Organic Plus compost microbial communities from Emeryville, California, USA - eDNA 5th pass 37_C BE-Lig OP (version 2) (version 2) ... | reverse complement strand
GCCAATACGGCGCCGAGCGCGTCCAGGCGGAGGCTTGAGGAGGCCGGACAGGATCTGCTGAACCTGATGGGGCAGTTCAGGACTACGGCTGCCGCGGCGTTGCCCGGATACGCGCTGCTGGTCTAGGTCCTGCACGAGCAGTTCGAGATCGTGGAAGGCCAGAGTGACGAGACGCCATCTGCGATTGCCCTTCCACGCAAACCTGGGGAGATGCCCTGCGATGGCATCAGCAGCCCTGCCGATCCGGATGCCAGTTACAATGCCCATCGAGGGTTGGGCTATATGGCGCAGATCGTCGAAACCTATGCGGAAGACGACGATCCCGCCTCGCAGACGGGCCTTCGCTCCCCCGATCTGATCACCCACGTGGCCGTCCACAAGATGACGGTCCATGACGGGCACCGATTGCCGGACGCCTTGGACGATCTTGCCGATCGATCGCTCACGCCAAAGCTGCTGCTGGCCGATTCCCACTATGGCTCGGCTGGCAACATGGCCTTGGCCCAAGAGCGGGCCATTGAACCGACGGCTCCGGTCCGTACGGCCAAGGGATGCTCCTCAGGGTGCCTGACCCTGGAGGAGTTCAGCCTTGATGAGGATGGTCTGGTGGTGCGATGCCCCAACGGCGTCGCACCGGTCTCGACCTCTGCCGCGCAGGCGAAACTGCAGGCCCGGTTCGATCTTGCGACATGCCGGCAATGCCCAGACAGAAACCGCTGCCCGGTCCGAGCTGACAGGCATGACGGGCAAATCGCCCGCTTTCAGTACACGCCAGCACGGGCAGAAAACCAGAAACGGCGCCTTTACGAGAGCAGCGACGCCTTCCGAGAAATCTATCGTTGGCGCGCCGGGATCGAAGCGACGATGTCACGGCTGAATTATCAGATGAACCTTGCGAACCTGCGCATCCGGGGCATGCCGGCCATGCGCTATACGGTAAATCTCCGCGCCCTCAGCCTGAATATCCGCAGATGTGTTGCGGCGCAGGCCTGAAGCCGAGCTCCGTGACTGAACTTCCAGGGCTTGCACGAGAGCGAGGGCTGATTTCGTTCCGCAGAAATCAGCTCAATCAACGTCGACAAACTACTTTTTACCGCCCCGTCCAAAATCCACTATAGCTCCATAGACATAGGCGCCGGCATAGAGCGGATTGCGCAGCATGTCGCGCAACGTCTGCCCGTTGGGCCGGGTCCACTGCACGTCTCCTTTGTGCGGCCCGCGGCGGATGCGGTGCGGATTTCGCTGATTGTGAGCGGCGATTTCACTTGATGGTGAGCGCTCGTTTCATCTGATCGTGAGCAAGTGTTTGGCGCGATCATGAGCGGCTGCTTCGGCCGACAGGTTGCATGGAGTCAGGAGTTGGAGGTGCCGTCCGATAAGTTAATAGTCTCAATTATCATAGAACCTGATCGGATGCACCATAATCCCTCGCGTAAAATTTAGATACTTAAATCGGATTTATTTGAATTTCATTTATGTGAACCGATGTAAACGAGCCGATCTCCCCCATATATAATTGAGATAGAATTTTTACTTTGGGAACTTTGCAATTGGCTAAGGTCGATATCTGGGAGCGATTGTGGAGATCGCCAATGTGCTTGAACAGCCGCTTCATACTTGATCTTCAGCATTATCAAGCCCGCGACGGTCCGGGACTGACGCTTCACGCGCTGCCGATGATTCAGGCCAGGTGGGATCGGTTCACGATGGTCGAGGTGATCGGGGTCCGAACCACGTCGGAACTTATCGAAAAGGTTGAAGAGAGCTATGGCCTCTCTCACGAGCACGCAGCCAGAGATGTCGAGTTCTGGGCCCTGGATAAGCAGCTTTGAGAAGGCTGAATGACAGGCAAGCCGTTCCACCCCCTCGTTGGATCCGGATTCGATGTCAGCGCCTTCCAGTCCAGACCGACGATCAGTGGAGATAAGGTGATGGCACCCGAATTTTACGTCATCCGACATCACGGGGCTTGGTGCATCCGAGTCAATGGCAAACATCATGGGGACTACGAATCCCGCCTTGTGGCCATCAACGCCGCAGTGACGGAAGCCCAGGCCGCCGGGCCAGGGGCCAAGGTCTTCAGCACAGGGATTGTCAGTCAATACAGCGATGAATGGCCGTCGAAGCACGGCACCAACTCGCCCTCGCCATGATCATCACGGCATGATCTCACAGGAGACGCAAATGAGTGAGCGGATGGGCCGTCTGTGTGACGAGCTACGGATCAAACTACACGGCATGGACCGCCGCCTTGAGGCACTGAAATCGAACGGCACAGCAACCTTCGACCAATCTCAGGAAGTCCTTGAAGGCCATCTCGACCGCGTCGAGCAACGCATCTACGACAACCGCGTGACCGTTGAAGCCGCCAACGTCAGGGTCAAGACGTGGCTCGCAGAGAGAAAGGCTGGCTCTGGTTCAGGCATGGATCTTTGGACAGAGCGCCATAAGGCTCATCTGATGGAAGTCCGCGCCCATGAGGCGGAGGAATATGCCATTGCGGTCTTTGAGCTTGCGGCCGCAGCGGCGGATGAGGCCACTCTGGCGGTCTTGCAGGCGGTCCTCGCGCGAAATGATGCCGATGCGGCGGTTCTTTCGGATGCGGAGGCACGCAGTCCATGAGTTCCCGGTGCCAGGAACACTCCGGCTATCCTGGTAGCATCCCACGTGGCTGCGCCGCTGGGTGAATCGAGGTGGAATATCACATCGTCGCCGAGGAACAGGCGGCATGGACGGCTTATCGACTCCTCTGGCAAGATGGTGCGTCTGCAATGTTTATCATCGAATTCTTTCGGATCCGGGACACGGACCAAGCCCATGCCACTCTCGGCCGGGTTGAACATGACACCACCGAGCTGGAGGACGCGAAAGTGAGAGCCCGGTCGCTCTTCGAGACCTTGGACATGCCGCAAAAGCCGGATGCCCTGCGAGTGATCGATGAGCGTGGTGAAGAGGTGTTTGTCTGGAGCCCGGAGGGCCGCAGGACCTGAGCGTGCAACGGCCTCTCCTTGCCTGTTGTCCGCCGCAACGGGGCTCAATGGAGAATGGTTATGGCCAACGTTCACTACATGATTGTCGAACACGAGGGCGAATGGGCCTACAAAGTCGGAGACGTGTTCTCGGAGCGCTACGCCGCCCATGACGAAGCACGCGAGGCTGCGGAGCGGGCAGCCGCTGAACAGAGGCTGCCCGGTCCGACTGAAGACATCGAGTACCAGGAAAAGGCCGGAGACTGGCACGAAGAGATCTCTCTGGGAAAGGATCGGCCGGAGACAGACGTGACCGGATGAGTGGCTGGCCGCCGATCTCGGCATGCCGTCTTGAGACAAGGTGCACTTGGCTTTTGCAGGTCAATGCGGCTGGGTCGGACGGCCCCGATCAGAACTCACTTCTCACCGCCAAGTAATGGGCCCTCTCCCTCATCAAGCTCCATGAACATCGGATCAAGGAATGCGGGAATCGCGCTGTCAGCTCTCGGAGCCGCAGGCGCCTCCCGCTGCCGCGATAGCTCTGTACACCGACAATTCATCTCGGATCAGCCAAGGTCTGCTCAGGGTCAGACGTTCACATTCCGGCCGCGCAACGAATGTCCGCTCTTCTCGCCGAAGCCACTCTTGGCTCTTGTGCTTAAACAAATCCCGCTACCGCGTGCGGCACATACGGCTCTTCCAATTGCGTGATCTTTTCAGGTGTCAACTTGAGGGACAAAGCGGCCCCCGCATCCTCCAGGTGCTCCGGTTTCGGGGCGCCAACAATGGGCGCGGTTACCACCGGCTTGTGCAGTAGCCAAGCCAGAGCAATCTGCGCCCACGGAACGCCACGCCGGGCCGCGATTTCGGCTACCCGCTCCACGACCTTGCGGTCCGCCTCGCTGTCTTGGCATACAGTGTCTTGCCGAACTTGTTATTCAGCGTGCAATTCTGGCTCTGACGCAGTTTTGGTGCAGTTGGGGGCTGAACTGAGGCTGTCTTCCAGAAGGAGGCAGCCACATGCACCGAAGCCTTCGTCTCTCAGCGCTGATCCCGCCCGGCCTGATTGTGGATCAGATCCACGCTGATCCACATCAAGTGACCATCACGGTCCATTCGGCTCACCGATGTGGCGTCTGCCCTTCGTGCGGCACCATCTCTTGGCGTGTGCACAGCCATTATCTCCGGCGCGTGGCAGATCTGCCGCTGGCCGGTCGACCGGTCCAGTTCCTAATCCGAGCACGGCGCTTCCGCTGCGATGCTGTCCGGTGCAGGCGGCAGATCTTTACCGAACGCTTTGCTCCGGATGTGATTGCCCGCCATGCCCGACGTACCGCCCGGTTCGAGGGTATTGCCCATCACCTCGGGCTGGCTCTGGGCGGACGGCCCGCAACGCGCCTGACGCGGTGGCTGATGCTGCCGGTGAGCAAGGATACGCTCCTGCGCCTTATGCGCCGGCATGCTCACCTCCCTTCCGAGCCGCTGAGCGTCATCGGGATCGATGATTGGGCCTGGCGCCGCAATCACCGCTACGGCACCATCGTCTGCGATCTCGAACGGCGGCGGATCGCATCGCTTCTTCCGGACCGGGAGCAGGCCACCGCTCAAGCCTGGCTGGCCAACCATCCGGAGATTGCCGTCGTCGCCCGCGACAGAGGTGGCGGCTATGGCGAGGCTGCGGCCAAGGCGCTGCCGGATGCAGTGCAGGTGGCCGATCGCTGGCATCTGATGGAGAACGCCAGCCGTGCCTTCCTGGAGGCCGTGCGCAAATCGAGGTTGATATCCTTCTGCAATAGGTGTCTTTATAAGATCATTATACGTAAAGAGTGCGGTGCGTCTGCCCTAATAGTTTCAGTCATTTTAACTATGACAATTTAATACAAATTCCTTTGCGCCTCTCTCGATCCTTTATGCGAGAAGTCCTTTCTTATGTCTCATGCGGCACCTCGCCGTGTGTGGAGATCTGTCATGCCTCGCATCGTACATGCCGGTCATGGGAATTGGCTGAAGGGAACCCGCAAGGGTGCGGGTACCTTCGTGCAATCCAAGAAGCCCTTTCAGGGCCTCGCCTTGGAACTCGTCGTCTGCCTCGGTCTGCTTGCGCTGGGCCTTGGCATCCGGATCGTCGGCACGTCAGTCCTCTGAGGAGACCAGCGATGTATCTTGTTTCTTCGAAACTTGAGCGCCTCGCAGCACTCAAGACGACGCTCGACCGAGCTGATGAGCTGGACGAGGAACTCGTCCACTCCATCATCCTGCACACCTGCCAAGGGAATCCGTTCGAAACCCTGACGTCGCTTCGCCCCATGATTGAGGCGCGAGCCTGGACGGATCTGGGCCTGCGCCTCATCGCCGAGCAGGCACCGACATGGTGTGTCTGCCGCCTGTGCTTGGATGACGGGCTCTGGTGGTGCGGGATGAATCCTCGGGTGCCTGCATTATGGGCCCCCTGTGAGGTGGATGAAGCCCATCCGGTCCTTGCGATTGCAATCCTGAAGGCGTTCATCACCGCCTTACTCCGACCGGCATACAAGCCGGTGCCATCCCCCGGCCGCCACGCGCAGAGCATGATGTCTGTCGCCGCCCGCTGCGAGTAGCCTCGGCGAGGAAAACCCGACAGGACCGACACTCACCGACTTTCACTCGAGAACCATTCCATGAGTTTTCAAGTTTCGACCGTCTTTCGGAAGGTCGGGCACCCGTACTTCGTCGTCGGAATGGATGGCGAGGGGCACTGGATCGCTCGTGATCGCGCCGGCCTCATCGGCGGCATCTTCGTCAGCCGCGAGGCCGCGATCGATTTCGCCGAGTTCGAGACCGAGCACGACCAGGCTGCCGTCGAGGTGCTTCCTCAGACGGTCCGCCTCACGCTCTCAGGTGCTCTTCCGGACTGAAACCGCTCGAAAAATTAGACGACGATCATTTACCTCCTGGTACCAGCGCCAGGAGGTTTTCCATTTCCAACGTACCCTATGGATCCTCCAGCGTCATGTTCAAGTGGAGCACCGGAGAGCGCTCAGACCCCTCAAATCTTTATAACAATTTTATACCAGCGCTCTTCCAGCTCTCTCGAACCTTTATACGACTTTTGGCATCTCTGCGGCACTGGCAAGCCGCATCCCGTGCGGCTTGGCCTTTCGTACGGAGTTTCGTCCCATGGACATTCTGATGCTTGCGCTCGGGCTTGGCTTCTTCGGCCTTGCCGTCGCCTATACCGCCGTTTGCGACCGGCTTTGAGGAGATCACTATGACCCTCGACTACACCCTAGCCGGCCTCGTGACGGCTGGTCTCCTTTTCTATCTCACCTGCGCTCTCGTTCGGCCCGAACGGTTCTGACGGAGGCCGCCACCATGACCCTCAACGGCTGGATCCAGATTCTCATCTTCTGCGCCATCATCGTCGCGCTCGTAAAGCCTCTCGGGTGGTACATGACCCGAGTGTTCACCGGCGAGCGCACGGCCCTCTCGCCTGTGCTTCGCCCTATCGAAGCCGCTCTGTACAAGCTCGCCGGCACAAGTGACAGGGAAGAGCAGCATTGGCTGACCTACGCGTTGGCGATGTTGGCCTTCAATCTGTTCGGCTTCCTGCTGCTCTACGCGCTTCAGCGCTTCCAGGCGGTCCTGCCGTACAACCCCATGGGTATGGCGGCGGTTGCTCCAGACCTCGCCTTCAACACGGCGGCCAGCTTCACGACCAACACGAACTGGCAAAATTACGGTGGCGAAAGCACGATGTCATATCTCGTGCAGATGGCCGGGCTGACCGTTCAGAACTTCGTCTCGGCCGCCACCGGTATCGCCGTCGCTGTTGCGCTCATTCGTGGCTTCTCGCGGGCTTCCGCAAAGAGCGTCGGCAACTTCTGGACCGATATGACCCGTGCGACCCTCTACGTTCTGCTGCCGCTCTGCATTGTTCTGACACTGTTCTACGTTGCACGCGGCGTACCTCAGGCGCTTTCTTCCTATGTGGAAGCCACAACGCTTGAAGGGGCGAAGCAAACGATCGCGGTTGGTCCTGTCGCGTCGCAGCTTGCCATCAAGATGCTTGGCACGAACGGCGGCGGCTTCTTCAACGCCAACTCGTCGCATCCTTTTGAAAACCCAGATGCGTTCACGAACCTGCTCCAGATGGCCTCGATCCTTGCCATCGGCGCAGGGCTGACGAACGTGTTCGGCCGCATGGTCGGCGACCAACGCCAGGGTTGGGCGATCTTCGCAGCCATGGGTCTGCTCTTTGTCGTCGGTGTTTCGATCGCCTACTGGGCCGAATCCGCAGGCAATCCACTCATCCAGGCTCTCGGCATCGAGGGCGGCAACATGGAAGGCAAGGAGGTTCGCTTCGGCACGGCCCTGTCGGCGCTGTTCGCCGTCGTGGCAACGGCGGCAAGCTGCGGAGCGGTCAACGCCATGCACGGGAGCTTCATGCCTCTGGGCGGCATGATCCCGCTGATCAACATGGAGCTCGGCGAGATCGTCATCGGCGGCGTCGGAGCCGGCCTTTACGGCATGCTGCTGTTCGTGGTGCTGACGATGTTCGTCGCGGGCCTGATGGTCGGGCGCACCCCTGAGTACCTGGGCAAGAAGATCGAGGCCAAGGAGGTCAAGATGGCGATCCTAGGCATTCTCTGCCTGCCTCTCGCCATGCTCGGGTTCACGGCCATCGCAGTGGTGCTGCCCACGGGCCTCGCCTCGATCGGCAATCCCGGCCCGCACGGGTTCTCGGAGGTGCTTTACGCCTATGTCTCAGGAGCTGCCAACAATGGCAGCGCATTCGCCAGCCTTTCGGGAAACACCCTCTGGTACAACCTGACCATTGGCCTCGCCATGCTGATGGGCCGTTTCCTGGTCATTGCCCCGGCCCTTGCGATTGCCGGATCCATGGCCGCCAAGAAGACCGTGCCGGCCTCGGCGGGCACGTTCCCGACCCATGGCGGCCTGTTCGTCGGCCTGCTCGTGGGCGTGATCCTGATCGTCGGTGGCCTGACGTTCTTTCCGGCCCTCGCGCTCGGGCCGATCGTCGAGCACCTCTCGATGATCGCAGGCCAAACCTTCTCGGCAGGAGGGTAGTCATGCCTCAGGCGATCCACCGGGTGAGAGCACGAAGGATCTCTCCTTCGCTACGGCCCCTCTCGGTCATTCTCGCCCTCACGGCCGGCGTCCTGGCTCTCGCTGGGCTCGCCCACCTTATCGCTCACGTCGTCGCCGTATAGGCGGCACCCGCTTACTCCTGGAGTTCACCCATGAACACCGCTCACGCCCGCGACAGGGCGACCCGCGCCTCGCTCGCGGACCCGAAGATCCTTGTGCCCGCGCTTGGGGCCGCCATCACCAAGCTGCACCCGCGCAGCATGATCAAGAACCCGGTCATGTTCGTCGTCGAAATCGTCACCGTCCTCACCACCATCCTGTTCCTCAAAGATTTGGCTGCGGGAGGCGAGAGCCTCGGCTTCTCGTTCCAGATCATCCTCTGGCTCTGGTTCACATTGCTGTTCGCCAACTTTGCCGAAGCGGTGGCGGAAGGGCGGGGCAAGGCACAGGCAGCCTCGTTGCGCAAGACTCGCACCGAAACTCAGGCCAAGCTCCTTCAGGGAGGCTCCACGTCCGAGTACAGGCTCGTTCCTGGAACGCAGCTGAAGGTCGGCGACATGGTTCTCGTCGAGGCGGGGGACATCATCCCGAGCGACGGAGAGGTGGTCGAGGGAGTTGCCTCCGTCAACGAAGCGGCCATCACCGGAGAGTCGGCCCCTGTGATCCGCGAGTCGGGTGGCGACCGTTCTGCCGTGACCGGCGGCACACAGGTGCTCTCCGATTGGATCCGGGTCCGGATCACGGCTGCTCCCGGATCGACCTTCATCGACCGGATGATCTCACTGGTCGAGGGGGCCTCGCGTCAGAAGACGCCGAACGAGATTGCTCTCAACATCCTGCTGGCGGGCCTCACGATCATCTTCGTCATCGCCGTCGCGACCATCCCGAGCTTCGCCAATTATGCTGGCGGCGTCATCCCGATCATTTCCCTGGTCGCGCTGTTCGTCACACTGATCCCGACCACGATCGGGGCCCTGCTGTCGGCGATCGGCATCGCCGGCATGGACCGTCTGGTCCGTTTTAACGTGCTCGCCATGTCGGGCCGCGCGGTGGAGGCCGCCGGCGACGTCGACACCCTGCTCCTCGACAAGACGGGGACCATCACGCTCGGCAACCGTCAGGCGACTGCATTCCGGCCCGCTCGGGGTGTGTCCGAGAGCGAGCTGGCTGACGCTGCCCAGCTCGCGTCGCTGGCGGACGAGACGCCGGAGGGGCGCTCGATCGTGGTGCTGGCCAAGGAGAAGTGTGGCCTTCGTGCCCGGGACATGGGGGACCTGAACGCCACTTTTGTGCCCTTCATGGCCCAGACCCGGATGAGCGGCGTCGACATCGGAGGGAGTTCCATCCGCAAGGGCGCTGTGGATGCGATCCTCGCTTCCTTGAACGTCCCAATGCCCGTCGCCCGCAGCGGTGGAGCGCAAGCCCTCAGGCCGACGGTCGGTTCTGAACAGGTGCGCGAGATCCAGGCGATCGCCGATGAGATTGCCAAGTCCGGCGGAACACCCCTGGCTGTGTCCAAGGACGGTCATCTCCTCGGGGTGGTCCAGCTCAAGGATATCGTGAAGGGTGGCATTCGCGAGCGCTTCGCCGAGCTGCGCCGCATGGGGATCCGCACGGTCATGATCACCGGCGACAACCCCATGACGGCGGCTGCCATCGCCGCCGAGGCGGGCGTCGACGACTTCCTCGCCCAGGCCACCCCCGAAGACAAGCTCCGCCTGATCCGCTCAGAGCAGGCGCAGGGCAAGCTCGTGGCCATGTGCGGGGACGGCACCAATGACGCGCCGGCCCTGGCGCAGGCCGATGTGGGTGTCGCCATGAACACCGGCACGGTGGCCGCCCGCGAGGCCGGCAACATGGTCGATCTCGACAGCGATCCGACCAAGCTGATCGAGATCGTGGAGATCGGCAAGCAGCTTTTGATGACCCGCGGTTCTCTTACGACGTTCTCGATCGCCAACGATGTCGCCAAGTACTTCGCGATTATCCCGGCGATCTTCGCCGGCATCTACCCTCAGCTGGGAGCCCTCAACATCATGGGGCTGTCGACGCCTGAAAGTGCGATCCTGTCAGCCATTATCTTCAATGCGCTCATCATCATCGCGCTGATCCCGTTGGCCCTGAGGGGCGTCAAGTACCGCGCGATCGGGGCAGGGGCGCTCCTGCGCCGCAACCTGTTCGTCTACGGCCTCGGCGGCATCGTCGTGCCGTTCGCCGGAATCAAGGCGATCGACGTCGTCCTCAGCGCTATCGGCCTCGCATAAAGGAAGTCCAGACATGTTCCGTCAGATTCGTCCTGCTCTAGTCATGATCGTCGCTATGACGGCGATCACCGGTCTCCTCTATCCGCTTGGCATGACGGGCATCGTACAGGCTGTGCTTCCGGAGAAAGCCAACGGCAGCCTCATCACGTCTAACGGCCGGGTGATCGGCTCCGCATTGGTTGGCCAGACCTTCGCGTCCGAGCGCTACTTCCATGGCCGCCCCTCCGCAACAATGGGCCCTGACCCGGCCGATCCGTCAAAGTCGACCTCGGTGCCCTATAACGCCGCCAATTCAGGCGGCTCAAACCTGGCCCCGACGAATCAAGCCCTGGTCGATCGGGTGAAGGACGACAGCACGCGTCTCAAGGCGCAGAATCCAGGGTCGCCGGTGCCGGTCGATCTCGTGACCACCTCCGGCAGCGGGCTTGACCCTCACATCTCGCCGGAAGCCGCGCTCTTCCAGGTAACCCGGGTCGCGACTGCCCGAAACCTGCCCGAAGACCGGGTACGACAGCTCGTCATCGAGCATACCGAACAACGGATCCTGGGCCTGCTCGGCGAGCCGCGCGTCAATGTCCTCAGGCTGAACCTCGCCCTGGACCGCACAAACGGGTAAATTATCGCCGCGGGACAGCCGAACGCAGGCTGTCCCAGCCCATGTTGAGATCAGATGTCTGACACCCGTCCCTCATCAGAGCTACGACCTTCCCCGGACGCCCTGCTGCACGCTGCCAGAGGCGAGGGTCGGGGCCGCCTGAAGATCTTCCTTGGGGCCGCTCCGGGCGTCGGCAAGACCTACGAGATGCTCGAGGAGGCTGCCGCCAAGAAGCGGGAGGGCGTGGACGTGGTCATTGGCGTCATTGAGACCCACGGACGGAGAGAGACGCAGGCTCTTGTCGAGGGCCTCGAGATCGCGCCGCGGCGGGTGATCGACTATAAAGGACACCGACTCGAGGAGATGGACCTCGACGCGATCCTGAGGCGTCGGCCGACCCTGGTCCTCGTGGATGAACTCGCCCACACCAATGCCGAGGGCAGCCGCCATCCCAAACGTTACCTGGACGTGGAGGAGCTTCTGGCTGCCGGCATCGACGTGTTCACCACAATGAACGTCCAGCACGTGGAGAGCCTGAACGACGTGGTGGCGCAGATCACTCGCATCCGTGTGCGCGAGACCGTACCGGATGCGATCCTGGAGCGCGCTGACGACATCGAGGTGATCGACATCACGCCCCAGGATCTGATCCAGCGGCTGAACGAGGGCAAGGTCTACGTGCCTCAGACGGCCCAGCGCGCCGTGGCCCACTACTTCTCGCCCGGCAATCTGACGGCCCTGAGAGAGCTCGCCCTCCGGCGCACGGCGCAGCGCGTGGATGCGCAGCTCCTGAACCATATGCAGGCCAATGCAATCCCGGGCCCGTGGGCCGCCGGGGAGCGGATCCTGGTCTGCATCGACGACGCCCCCGGCAGCGGGGCCCTGGTCCGCTATGCCCGCCGGATGACCGAGCGGCTCCAGGCACCCTGGACCGTGCTGCACGTGGAGACGGCAGCATCGCTGCGCCGGTCCGAGCCGGCGAACGACCGCATCAACGAAACCCTGCGCCTGGCCGAGCGGCTCGGCGGCGAGGCAGTGACGATCCCGGGCCGCGATGTGGCCGGGGAGGCGGTCCGTTATGCCGAAACCCACAACGCGACCCATATCATCATCGGCAAGCCTGCCAAATCGCGCCTCCAGGAGACGATCCAGGGCTCGGTCGCGCATGACATCATCCGGCAGGCCGGGGACATCAGCGTCCACGTCATTGCGCTTGGCGATGACAGGGAACCGTCCAAGCGGCGTCTTTTGCCCGACCGTTCGGAGCGCGATGCGCGCTCCTACCTTGCGAGCACGACCTTCGTGCTCGGCGCCTTGGTCCTGGGCATCGTCCTCGACCGGTTCCTGGACGTTCAGAACATCGCAATGGTCTTCCTGACCGCGATCCTCGGCGCGTCCGTGACCTTCGGCTTGTGGCCCGGCCTTTATGCAAGCGTCCTGAGCGTGCTCGCCTTCAACTTCTTCTTCCTTCCGCCGGTGCAAACCTTCACCATCGCTGATCCGGAAAACGTCTTCGCATTCTTCTTCTTCCTCCTCGTGGCCCTCATCGCCAGCAACCTGACGGCGCGCGTGCGCAGCCAGGCGATCGTGGCCCGCCAGCGGGCCAAGACCACTGAGGATCTCTACCTGTTCAGCCGCAAGCTCTCGACCGTCGGGACCCTGGACGACCTCCTCTGGGCGACATCGTTCCAGATCGCGTCCATGCTGAAGGTTCGCGTCGTGGTGCTGATGCCGGAGCAAGAGCGACTGGAGCTGAAGTCCGGCTATCCACCGGAGGATCTGCTCGACGAGGCGGACCTCGGTGCCGCCAAATGGGCCTTGGAGTACGACCGGGAGGCGGGACGTGGCTCCGACACACTTCCCGGCGCCAAGCGGCTGTTCATTCCCATGCGCACGAGCCGTGGCCCGGTGGGCGTGATCGGCATTGATCGTGACAAGCCGGGCGTCCTCCTCACGCCCGAGCAGCGGCGTCTGTTCCACGCTCTGTCTGACCAGGCCGCTTTGGCGGCAGAGCGCATACGCCTGGTGGAGGACGTGGACCGCGCACGTCTCATGGCGGAATCCGATCGGCTGAGATCCGCGCTCCTGACCTCAATCTCGCACGACCTCAAGACACCGCTGGCCGCGATCATCGGGGCGGCCGGAACCTTGAGGAGTTACCCGATGGAGCTTGACGAAGAGACCAAGGAGGACCTGCTGTCGACCGTCCAGGACGAGGCGGAGCGGCTGAATCGCTTCATCGCCAACCTGCTCGACATGACGCGGCTCGAATCCGGCGCGATCGCGCCGAACATCACGCTAAACGACCTGAGCGATGTCCTGGGAGCAGCCCTGCACCGGGCGCGCAAGGTGCTGTCGAACGACCATGTCGTCCTTGATCTGGCCACTCATCTGCCCATGGTGGCCGTCGACCCCGTGCTGCTCGAACAGGTTTTGTTCAACCTGCTTGACAATGCCGCCAAGTATTCCCCCGCGGCGTCGACGATCCTCGCCCAGGCGTGGGTGGCGGAGGGGAGCGTCGTGCTTCAGGTGCTGGACGAAGGCGATGGAATCCCGGAGGAGGACCTCGAGCGGATCTTCGACAAGTTCTACCGCGCCCGGAAGGGCGACCAGGTGCGGGCCGGGACGGGTCTGGGGCTGCCGATCTGTCGGGGCTTCATCGAGGCCATGGGCGGAGCCATCGTGGCGGGAAACCGGACCGACCGGAGCGGAGCGGTGTTCACGATCCGGCTCCCAGTGCCTGAACAGAATCAAGTGGAGGATGAAGCAGCATGACGGTGCCCAGCATCAAGGTTCTCGTGGTGGATGACGAGCCGCCGATCCGGCGGCTGCTGCGCGCCGGCCTTGCCACGCAGGATTACAATGTCCGCGAGGCCGCCAGTGTGGAGGAGGCACTCAGAGCCATCAAAGCAGATGCTCCGGACGTGGTCCTGCTCGATCTTGGCCTGCCCGGCCGCAACGGCATGGATCTGCTGACCGAGCTCCGGAACAAAGAGGCAAGCTTTCCTGTCCTGATCATCTCGAGCCGCACCGACGAGGCCGGCATCGTCCAGGCCCTGGAGCTTGGGGCCGACGACTATATCACCAAGCCCTTCGGCATGAAGGAAGTGATCGCACGCGTTCGCGTCGCCATCAGACACCGCCTCCAGCAGCAGGGCGAGCGCCCAGTCTTCCAGGTTGGCGGGCTGAAGGTCGATCTCGTGCGCCGGATCGTAACGGTCCATGACCAGGAAGTAAAACTGTCACCGCGCGAGTACGAGATCCTGCGCGTCCTGGTTCAGCATGCCGGTAAAGTCCTGACCCATCGCTTCATCATCCACGAGGTCTGGGGCGGGGGCACCACGGAGGCCCAGAATCTGCGCGTTCATATCCGCCAGTTGCGCCAGAAGCTCGAGGACGATCCCGAGCAGCCTTCTCTCATCCACACAGAGACGGGTGTCGGCTACCGCCTCCAGGCGCCCGATTGAAACTGGTCCGACAACAACACCAAGGTCATCATGAGGATTGAAGATTTTTTGCAGCCCGCCAATGTGATCGTCGACCTGCGGGCCAGCGACAAGGAAGTCGCGCTTAGGGAGCTCGCCGGGCGCGCAGGAACTGCACTGAACCAGGATCCCCAAGCGCTGTTGCATGCCTTACACGAGCGCGAGTCCCTCGGTTCCACAGGCTTGGGCGACGGCATCGCGATCCCGCATGTCCGGCTCGAGGGCATCGACCGACCTTTCGGGATCCTCGCCCGGTTGAAGCGTCCCATCGACTTCGACGCTGTCGACGGGCAACCCGTCGACATCCTGTTCTTGCTGGTTCTGCCGCAGAAGGCTCAGGGAGGCGTCCAACTGAACGCATTAGCCTGTGCGGCCCGCCACCTGCGGGACGGGGCGACAGCGAAGTCCATCCGCTTGGCACCCAATGCGGAGGCCGCATACCAAGCGATCGTCAGGCCTTAATCCCTTATCTTTATGACATCTTTAGATTTGTGGGCTGCTTGCCCTGCTGATCCTTTATACGACAGTCCCTAAGTTCAGGCCCCGTAGGGCCGCCATGTCGGCGGCTCCATAAGAGGTATCCCGACCATGGCTCGCGAGAGCTTGAGGTTCCTGAAGGAAGAAGTTGTCTGGGCGCAGAGCCTGACGCCCGAACTCTTCCACAATGTCGTCTCCCATGCATGCCCACGGTACCCCGATGCGCGCTCGCTTCCGATCTATAACCGCATGCGCGAGCATATCGCTCATGGAGCCTGGCTGTCGGCACTCCAGTGTCTTGTCGAGATCCGGCTGCCGCACTGGCGAATCCAGGCCATCACCTGCGAAGATGGACGCTGGACCTGCACGATCTGTCTGCGCTGGTTTCCAGTATCGTGGCAGAACAGTGTCTGTCAGGCCGAGCACGCTGTGTTCGAACTCGCCGTACTGGCAGCCTACCTGGAGACGGTCGAGCATGCGTCGTATGTTGAGGCAAGCCTCGCCAACGTGCGGCCGTTCCGACCTGCACCTCCGCAGCCCATTACCATCGCATCGAGGGCTGTAAAGTGAGACGCTTCGAGGATCGGCCGAAGGGGTGCTGGACGGCTCTTCCGACCCCGTTTGTGAATGACCGCATCGACGAGGCTGCGTTCACCCGACTCGTTGAACGGCAGGTCCGTCGGGGAGCCCGATGCCTTCTGGTAGCAGGCGAGGTGGGTGAGGGGCCACTTTGAGCGATGTCGAGCGCTAGACCCTGGTCCGGGTCGCAACGAGCGTGGCGGCAGGTCGCATCCCGGTGATTGCCGCCATTCTGGCCAACGGGACTGACAAGGCCCTGGCCATGGTGGAAGCCGCCAAGCAGGCAGGAGCCAATGCCGGGCTCGTCACCGTGCCCTTCTACAACAAGCCTAGTCAGCGGGGCATCTTGGCACATTTCGAAGCCCTCGCCGAAGGCACGGACCTGCCGCTTATCGCCCACAACGCACCGGACAGGAGGGTAGTCGATGCATCCGTCGATACGCTTGCGACCCTCGCCGGATTGCGCGGCATCATCGGCGTGGCCGATCACGATCCCGCGGCGGAAAGGCTCAACCGACTGAAGTCGGCCGTGCCGAGAGAGTTCCTCCTTTTCTCTGGCGATGACCGAAGCGGGCCCGTGCACCGGGTTATGGGTGGTGACGGCTGGCTCTCGGCCGCGGCTGCCATTTTACCCGGTCATATGAGGGCGCTGGAGTGCGCCTGCATGCAGGGGTCGTGGCGGGACGTACAGAAGCACCTTGCCGTCCTACGTCCTCTGTTCGATGCGCTCGCGCTTGAGCCGCATCCTGCGACCGTAAAGCAGGCCGTGCGATGCTATATGGAGTTCGGTGGACATGTGCGCCTTCCCTTGGTTACGGCATCACGTTTGACCAGCCGGACTATCGCAAAAGCATTGGAGCCATTCGTGACATCCGCTCTAGGTGGTGATATGAGCGCCAACCTCGACGAGACAGCCCGTGAGAATCTGGATGAAGGCAGTGGCGTTCGCCGCTTGCGTCAAGAGGCAGATGCGCATGAGGTCATGCCACAGGCTTGTGCGCCTGGGAGATGCTCGTGAAACGCAAGCTCAGGTTTGAGTACCACTTGCAAGGCGCTCGCGTCAACCTGACTCGCCGGCCGTGACGGTGACGCGGGGTGAGAGCACGGCGCGGGTGCTGCGCTGAAGTAGTTGGAACTTAATCTGACAGACGGTGTCGATTGGCTGAGGCCTAAGCCGAGGCTGGGCGCGGAGTGGACGGGGTGCGCAGCGCCCGGCCTCGGCGTTCACAAGGACCACCGTCATGACCAACGAGCAGAAGATCATCCGGGCCAAGGTCGGCCTGCTGGAACTGGCCAAGCAGCTTGGCAATGTCAGCCAGGCCTGCCACATGATGGGCTACTCGCGCGACAGCTTCTACCGCTTCAAGGAGCTCTACGAGACCGGCGGCGAGATAGCCCTGCAGGAGCTGACCCGGCGCAAGCCGCTCCTGGCCAACCGCACGCCAGCCGAGGTCGAGGCAGTCATCGTCGATCTGTCCTTGGAGTTGCCGGCTTTCGGCCAGATCCGCATCGCGAACGAGGTGCGCAAGCGCGGCCACTCGATCTCACCCGCCGGCGTACGCGGGGTCTGGCAGCGGCATGATCTCGAGACCATGAAGAAGCGGCTCAAGGCGCTGTGTCGTTGGGCGTTGAATTCTCCCTGTATGTGGGCGCCGAATTTTCCCTAGTTGGCGCTGTTGCCCCAGCCTTCCGGGCGCGCCCGGAAGGCTGGGGCTTCCCGCCCTTTCCCGCTCATATCCGCCGAGAGCCATCGGACGGGAGCGGCAAGGGTGATCCACTTTGGAGAATTGATGATGATCCTGGATCTTCACCGCCAGGGACTGTCGATATCGGCCATCGCGCGACGCACCGGCCGCGATCCCAAGACCATCCGTAAATACATCGAGCGCGGGCTCGAGCCGCCGGCCTACGGTCCGCGACAGGTCGGTCGTCCCAACAAGATCGCGCCCTATGTCGATTATCTGCGCGAGCGGCTGGCGGCCTTCCCCGATCTGACTGCCACCCGCCTGACCCGGGAACTGCGTGAGAGAGGCTATGTGGGCGCCTATACGGCCGTGAAGCGCTGTGTCGCGGCGATCCGGCCCAGCGATGGTCCCCAACCCTTCGAGGTCCGCTTCGAGACGCCACCCGGCCATCAGGCCCAGGTCGACTTCGCCCGCTTCGTGGTCTCCTTCGAGGACGAGCCTGGCGTCACGCGGATCATCTGGCTGTTCTCGCTGGTGTTGGGCCATTCCCGGCACATCGTGGCGCGCTTCGTCCTGCATCAGGATCTGCAAACCCTGTTGCGCTGCCATATGGCGGCCTTCCAGGCAATCGGCGGCGTCCCGGTCGAGATCCTCTATGATCGCATGAAGACCGCAGTGACCGGCGAGGACGGCGAGGGACACATCATCTACAACCGCTCCCTCGTGGCCTTGGCGAAGCACTATGGCTTCCATCCCCGCGCCTGTCGGCCTTACCGAGCCAAGACCAAGGGCAAGGTCGAGCGGCCCTTCAGCTATATCCGCAAGGACTTCTTCCTCGCCCGCTCGTTCCGCAATCTCGACGACCTCAATCGACAACTGCAGGACTGGCTCGAGACCGTTGCCAATGTCCGGGTGCACGGGACGACTCAGACGATTATCTCGGAGGCTTTTGCGGCAGAGCAGCCGGAGTTGCAGCCGCTGCCGGCGCTGCCCTTCGATACTGTCCTCAAACTGGAACGGCGGGTCTCTCATGACGGCCTCGTCTCCATCGGGGGTAACTTTTACAGCGTTCCCGACCGCACGCGGCGGGTCGTCGAGGTGCATCAGCTGCCGGACAGGATCCGCATTCTCGATGGCGGTCGCCTGGTTGCCACCCACCCTGTCCTGGAAGGCCGGCGCGCCTATCGGATCGACCCGAGCCACCGGCAGGG
>Ga0182741_1003045_pt1 | contig 18357 bp, 19 predicted proteins | sample eDN5th37CBELigOP_FD_128874 | JGI IMG/M metagenome (GOLD analysis project Ga0182741, IMG submission 128874) | Enriched Organic Plus compost microbial communities from Emeryville, California, USA - eDNA 5th pass 37_C BE-Lig OP (version 2) (version 2) ... | reverse complement strand
GCCGTACCGGCGGTCGAGCGTGGCGCGGACCCGCCCGTGGGTGGTCGGTCTCTACGCCCTCGCGGTGATCGCCATGGTCGCCGTGTGCGCTTCGGCGGCAGGGATTCTCGTGGTCCCGATGGCGATCTACGCGTCGTGTCTCGCGGCGATGGCGGTGCTCGCCACCGGTGTGAACCGGACGGCGGCGGTCGGCGCGATGCTGTTCGTCGTCTCCGATGCGCTCATCGCCGTGCGTGCCTTCGTCGACGCGGATCTTCCTGCCATGGGGCTGTGGATCATGGCCACCTACATCGCGGCCCAGGCCCTGATCGTGCGCGGTGTGCTCACCGCGCACGATCGGAGCGGGCGGGCCTACAGGTCGAGCAGTTCCTTGGCGACGGTCACCGATGTCGCGGCGTCGAGCGACGGATAGTCGCCCCACTGCCCGCCGGTGATGGACACCTCCACGTCGGGCAGCTGGATCTGGGTGACGGAGACGGCGGCGACCGAAACGGCCTCTCCCATGGTGTAGGCGACGCCGCCGGCGGCCTCGATGTCGGCGTCGGGAAGCAGTTCGAGACCGCCGGTTTCGAGGTCGCTCGCCGACGGAACGTTTCCGGATCCCGGCGCCAGCACGATCTCCACCGACCGGATCTCGTCGAGGTTCGTCGCGGTCTCCGGGGTCTCCCACGCGCAGTAGACGCTGTACTCGTCCACCCCGCTCGACGAACGCAGGCTCAGTCCTTCGATGTAGGGGGCGACGGCGGGCGCGACATCGTCGCACGAGTCGAAGCGGGCGAGGATGTCGCTGCCGAGGCCGGTCGGTTCGCCGAGGGCGTCGGCGTCGAAGGTGGTGGTGTCGAAGGCCGCGGAGTCGGCGTCCGAGGCGGTGGTGGAGGACGAGGCGTCGTCGCCGGAGGAGCACGCTCCGAGGAGCAGGGCGCCGGCGAGGGCCGCGGATGCGGCCGCGTATCGGGTCGGATTCACACGGCGCATCGTAGCGTCCGTACGAGTTGTATGTGATCTTGGTTCCGCCCGGGCGGTCGAGGGCCGCGACACCGCGCGTTACAGCCCGAGAAGTTGCTTGGCGACCGCCACGCCGCCCGCCGGATCGAGGACCGTCGCGGCGTCGCGGCCGCCGACGGTGATCGACACGGAGGCCTGGGGGAGTTCGACGCCGGTCGCGGTGAAAGCGGTGCCGGCCATATTGATCGGCATGCTGTGCGCGAAACCGCCGGCCGCTTCGATGGCGGAATCGGGAAGCACCACCAGGCCGGTCTTCGCCGCGGTGGCGGACGTGACGGTCTCGGGTTCGACGACGACCTCGACGGAACGGAGTCCGGAGGGCGGCTCACCGGCTGCGGCCTCCCACACGCAGTTCACGCGCTGGGAGCTCACGATGCCGCCGGGAGCGGGCGTCAGCCCGTCGATGTAGCGCTCGAGGGTCGCGCCGATGGCCTCGCAGCTGGGGAAGTTCTGCGCGATCTTCACCAGATACGGCGATTCGGCGGAGGCGGAGGTCGGGGAGTTGATGTCGGCTGCGTTGCGGATGCCGACCGTGGAATCGTCCGAGGAACAGGCCGTCAGGGCCACGCCGGCGGTGAGAAAGACGAAGGCACCAGTATGTATTCGCTTTTGTCGCACGCGGGCATAATAGCGATTATCGAGCGCCGTCGGGGAAGCGTGGTGACGGGGTGGAATCGAGGCGAGTTTCGTTGTGTCCGGGCACCTCCCGACGCTCCGGACGGGCACCTGCGAGAGGCGCCGCGTCGGCGCCTTCGAGCAGCGCCACCGGCGTCGGCTGCGCCAGCGGTTCGAGCGAACCGCTCTTCTCCGCCGGGGTGAGGCGCGAACGCTTCCAGGACACGATCAGCAGGGTGAGCCAGGCGGCGACGATGGCGAGGTAGAGCACCGCCAGTGCCGTCCCGGAGAGATCGAAGGTCTTGGCGAGCTTGTGCGCGTTGGTCAGCACGATGACACCGCCGACACCGGTACCGAGCAGGGTCGCGGGGACCCGGCTGACCAGCCACGCCGCGACGGGCGCCGCGAGAGCACCGCCGAGGGCGAGACCGGCGACGATGACCAGATTGCCGAGCGAGTCGTGGCCGAGCCCGAACAGGAAACCGATGCTCGCCGCGACCGCGACGAGGAACTCCGAGGCGCTCACCGATCCGATCACGGTGCGCGGCGCCGTCTTTCCGCGGGAGAGCAGAGTGCTGGTGGTGATCGGTCCCCATCCGCCACCGCCGCTCGCATCGATGAACCCACCGAAGAATCCGAGCGGGGACAGGAATTTCGCGGTGTGCGGGGAGGTGCGGGCATGCGCGACCGCAGGAGGCCGCACCGAGAAGCGCAACGCGACGTACACGCCGATGGCCAGCAGGATCCCGGCGGTCACCGGTTCGGCGGCCTCGGTCGACAGCCCCGACAGCACGGTCGCGCCGAGGAAGGCGCCGATGGCACCGGGCACGCCGAGCCGCAGCACGACCTTCCAGTCGATATTGCGGAAACGCCAGTGCGAAGCACCCGAGACGAGGGTGGTTCCCACCTCGGCGAGGTGCACCGCGGCGCTCGCGTGCGCCGGACCGACACCGCTGAACAGCAGCAGGGTGGTCGCGGTGACACCGAAGGCCATGCCGAGTGCGCCGTCGACGAGCTGTGCGCCGACACCGACGAGCGTGAAGATGAGCAGATTGAACATGCGTTGGCTCCGAAAGCTGGAAGAACCCGAAAAGCTGGACGAGCGCCGAAGCGCTCAGCAACACTCCCGGGTGCAACACAGACAATCGAAGCAGGCGCCGCGACGGGTCGGCCAGAACGGCATGAGCGCGAGGCGAGCGGCCGGAGCCATCTCGGTACTCGTCGCAGCCATGGTCACGTCCTCAGGTCTCGTTCCGCGCGCGGATCGTTCGGTCCGGTCGAGCATAGCCCGTTCCCGCGGCGGAGCCACACTCGGCGGGCCCGGCGCGCCCCGGTCGGCGCGCCGGACGCGAGGTCATCCGAGGCGGCGGGCGGAGATCTCGAAACCGGCCGCGCGGAGCCGTTCGCTGAGCACGTCCCCGAACGCCACCGCAGGGGTGAGGACACCGCCACCGGCGTGCAGGGCCGCGCCGCCGAGGGCGAGCGAGAGGGCGGACTCGGCGAGCATCACGGCCGTGGCCTTGTAACCCGGGTCGCCCTGCGCGGAGAACCGCGCGGTGTAGCGGGCGCCCGACTCGGTCGAGGCGTACAGGTCCACCGTGAAGTGACCGTTCTCGCGGGTCTTCTCCGACGGTCCCTCGCCGGGGGCGGGCAGGAGCTTGTCGAGGACGAACCGCGTGGGCGGGAACGACAGGCCGGCGGCGAGGGCGCCCGTCCCGAGTCCGACGAGCCCCGCGAGGACGGGGGAGAACGGCGAGGAGCCGACGCTCATCACTTCCCGGTAGCGGAAGCGGCGTCCGTAGGCCCAGTCGCGCAGCGCGTTGCTGCGTCGCACGATGCGGGTGTTGTAGGAGGCCATCACGAACGGGGCGAGCCGGCCCGAGACCTCCGGCGCGACGGACTTGCCGTCGACGAACGCGAAGTCGTTCTGGCGACCGAGATCGGGTTCCCGAGCCGGGGCGGGGGACAGCGAGTACGGGCGCGCGGCGATCTTCCGGGCGGTGGAATCCTTGCGGATCGCGTCGAGTTGTTGCCGGAGCGAATCGATGGTGCCGCCGCTCACGCCGCCGCGGAAGGATCGGAGCACGAAGGTCGTGTCGGTGAGCGGCAGGTTGCCGTCGGCCTCCGCGGCGCGGTAGAGCGCGTGGACGCCGAGATCGGACGGGACCGAGTCGAATCCACACGAGTGGACGATGCGGGCGCCGGTGCGCCGGGCCACGTCGTCGAAGCGGTCGATGCTCTCGCGGTGGAAGAGCACCTCGCCGGTGAGGTCGACGTAGTCGGTGCCGGCCTCGGCGCACGCCTGCACGAGTGGCAGTCCGTACGCGGCGTAGGGACCGACCGTCGTGATCACGACGCGGGTGGATTCGGCGAGCGCGGCCAGCGAGGCGGGATCGTCGGCGTTCGCCTCGATCAGCCGCCAGTCGGTTCCGAGGTCGGCGGCGAGCTTCTCGAGTTTGGTGCGTGAACGTCCTGCGAGTCCGACGGCGACGCCGTCGGGGAGGTTCTCGGCGAGATAGGCGGCGGTGAGGCGCCCGACGAAGCCGGTGGCGCCATAGACGACGATGTCGAGATCCCGGGAGACAGTCATGCCCCCACCCTACTCAGGAGTAAGTCTCGGGGGCGACCTTCGTCACACGGACGCGGCGCCACAGCACCACCCACGAGACCAGCACGGCGAGGGCGGCGAGGACGCGGACCGCACCGAGTGCGGACTCCGGGTAGATCACTCCGGTGAGGTAGTGGTCGATGAATCCGCTCGGCGGCAGACCCTCCTGACCGGCCTCGTGGCGTGCCCAGTTCTCCACCGCGGTCAGTGGGCAGTCGAACCCCACGGCCACCGAGGCCGCTCCCCACACCACCGCGGCGACGTGAGCGACGATCGTGCGGGGCCACCGCCACGCGAGGAAACCACCGAACGCGACGTAGAGCACGAACAGCAGATGCACGAAGGCCGTGAGGTCGGCGACCACCCGGAACGCCATGTGCCCAGGGTAGAACGAACGGCCGCGGAACGGACAGGGTTGCCGGAGGGCAGGCGGCGTCTCAGCCGGCCTTGATGACGAGCACCGGTACCGACGACTCGGTGATCAGCCGCTGTACCGCTCGCTCGACGAGGAACTTGCCGGTCGCGGTGCGCCCGCGGCTGCCGATGACCACGCGTTCGGCGCCGCTGCGCGCGAGCAGTTCGACGGTCGTGCCGACCGGATCGCCGTCGTGGACGGCAGAGAGCAACTCCCAGCCGTCGGTGCCGGCCACCTGGCTCACCTGTGCCCGCACGCCCTCCACCTCGTCGGGCTCGTCGAGCGGGTGGAGCACCACCAGCGACTGCTGCCGGTCGGCGGCCTCCCGCACCGCGGCCTGCAGAGCGACCCGGCCTTCGGGGGTATCGGCGTGAACGACAGCGACAGTCATGACTCTCCTCGTGCGGGCCTGCGGGGACGTCCTCCATTATCGCCGCGGCCCGGAGGCCGGGCCACGATCGACGGTGTGGAACCGGTCTCCCCGAATTTCGGGGTCCGGATCACCAGGGTGCCGGGCGGAAGTCCTTGAGGAAGCATCCGTACAGGTCCGTGCCGGCCTCGCCCTGGACGATCGGGTCGTAGACGCGGGCAGCGCCGTCCACGAGATCGAGCGGCGCGTGGAATCCTTCCTCGGCCAGCCGCATCTTGGTGTGGTGCGGCCGTTCGTCGGTGATCCACCCGGTGTCGACGGCGGTCATGAGGATACCGTCGGTGAGCATCTCCTCGGCGCTGGTGCGGGTGAGCATGTTCAGCGCGGCCTTGGCCATATTGGTGTGCGGATGCCCGGCGCCCTTGTAGCGGCGGCCTCCGAACTGCCCTTCCATCGCCGAGACGTTCACGACGTACTTGCGGCGGGCCGGGGACGCGGCGAGCGCGGGACGCAGGCGGTTGACGAGGATGAACGGCGCCACCGAGTTGCACAGCTGCACCTCGAGCAGTTCCAGCGGCTCGACCTCGCCGACGGTCTGCACCCAGCTGTTGGTGTGCACGAGATCCGGCAGCAGGCCGCCGGCGTCGACGGCGACCCCGGCGGCGACGCGCTCGGGTGTCGCCGACCCGGCCACCAGTGCCAGGGAGGTCAGCGAGTGTGCCGACAGTTCGGCCGGCAGCGATCCGGCGAGGGCGGCGGGGTGAGCGTCCGAGGGCTTGCCGAAGGTCAGGACCTCGGGGCGCGGACCGGCGGGCAACGGATCGGCTTCCGCCTCGGCCAGCGCCGAGTAGGCGCCGGGGGAGCGGCGCACCGTCTGCGCGGCGTTGTTGATGAGGATGTCCAGCGGACCCTGCGCGGCGACGTCGTCGGCGAGGGCGACCACCTGGGCGGGGTCACGCAGGTCGATGCCGACGATGCGCAGCCGGTGCAACCAGTCGCCGCTGTCCTCCATGGCGCTGAAGCGGCGGATCGCGTCGTTGGGGAACCGCGTGGTGACGGTGGTGTGCGCGCCGTCGCGCAGCAACCGCAGCGCGATGTACATGCCGATCTTGGCGCGACCACCGGTGAGCAGGGCGCGACGGCCCCGCAGGTCGGTGCGCGCATCGCGCTTGGCGTGGTTCTCCTCGGCGCAGGTCGGGCACAACTGGTGGTAGAAGGCGTCCACCTGCGTGTACTTGTCCTTGCAGATGTAGCAGTGCCGCGGCCTCAGCAGCGTTCCCGCGCTCGCACCGCGGGTCGCCGAGGCCAGCGGGAGTCCGGCGGTCTCGTCGTCGATGCGGGTGGGGGAGGCGGTGGCGGTCGCGGACAACACCTGACGATCGGCGTCGACGCGCTGCTTGCGGGCCTCGTTGCGGCGCAACCGCTTGAACTTCTTGAACATGTGCCCCACGGCGCGCTGCACGGTGATCGCGTCGGGATGTTCGGCGTCGAGACCCGCGGCCTGGTCGAGCACCCGCAAACAGGTGGCCAGATCGTCGGGGTCGATGCGGGTGAAGCCGTCGGTGGCGGGCTCGGCGGTGGTGTCGCTGGGGGGGTTCATCTGCCTTTTTCCGTGTGCTGCTGTGGTCCCGATCGTATCGGGCAGGATGATCGTGTCCGAATCACCACGGAAGTACCGGAGGAACGATGAGCCCGAGCTCACCCCTGTCCAAGAAGAAGTTCGCCGAACTGAGCCGCCCCCAGCAGGTTCTGGTGGTCCTGCTCGCAGCGGTGCAGTTGTCGCTCGCCGTCGCGGCGTGGGCCGATCTGGCGAGGCGACCGGCCGACAAGGTCAACGGCAGCAAGCTGCGCTGGGCGCTGACCATCGCGGTGAACTTCTTCGGCCCGATCCGTTACTTCCGCAAGGGCCGCCGGGACTGAGCGGTCCGCTCGCGCCGACCCCCGGACGAACCGAAGGCCCCGAACCGATATCGGTTCGGGGCCTTCGGGTTTCGGTGTGTCCGAGGGGGGACTTGAACCCCCACGTCCGTTAATAGGACACTAGCACCTCAAGCTAGCGCGTCTGCCATTCCGCCACTCGGACCGACGCCCACACGGGGCATGTCGGTAGAACCCGCTCCCGCGGGCGCTGAAGAAACAGTAGCGCATGGGGCGCCCGATCCCCAAAACGGCACTTCAGGCGCGCTCGTGACGTTCGGCGGGTCGGGCCTCACCCGGATCCGCTCGCTTCTTCGTCATCCGCTGCAGCAATTGCCGCAGCGGATGACGAAAGTGGTAGCGGCTGTCGCCGGTTCGATCTTCTTCCGACAACGACGAAGGCCCCGAACATGATGTTCGGGGCCTTCGTCGTCTGTCTCGACTCAGAGTGTCCGAGGGGGGACTTGAACCCCCACGTCCGTTAATAGGACACTAGCACCTCAAGCTAGCGCGTCTGCCATTCCGCCACTCGGACCTGATGCTCACGCCCACTCGTCGTGGGCGCTGTGAAAGAGTAACCCACCGCGCCCACGGTCCCAAATCGCCACCTCCACCTGCGGTGATCCGAACTGTCGTGATGGCGGACCGGCGGTGGTAGACATACGGCCATGGCCATTGACACGCGCGCCCACCAGCCGTCCCGGGCGGAAGAGGAGGTCGTCGACCTCGTCTCCCGCCTCATCCGGTTCGACACCTCGAACACCGGCGAACCAACCACCACCCGCGGCGAACGCGAGTGCGCCGAATGGGTGGCCTCCGTGCTCGAAGAGGTCGGCTACGAGACGACCTACGTCGAATCCGGAGCGCCGGGCCGCGGCAACGTCTTCGCGCGTCTGCCCGGCTCCGACCCGAGCCGCGGTGCCCTCATGCTCCACGGCCACCTCGACGTCGTGCCGGCCGAAGCCGCGGACTGGAGCGTGCACCCGTTCTCCGGGGCCGTCGAGAACGGCTACGTGTGGGGGCGCGGCGCGGTCGACATGAAGGACATGGTCGGCATGATGATCGCCGTCGCCCGCTACTTCAAGGTCGAGGACATCGTGCCCCCGCGCGATCTGGTGTTCGCGTTCGTCGCCGACGAGGAGGCCGGAGGCAAGTTCGGTTCGCAGTGGCTGGTCGAACACCGGCCCGAGCTGTTCGAGGGCGTCACCGAGGCCGTGGGGGAGGTCGGCGGGTTCTCTCTGACCGTGCCGCGCCCCGACGGCACCGAACGTCGCCTGTACATGGTCGAGACGGCGGAGAAGGGCATGCGCTGGATGCGCCTGACCGCCACGGGCGTCGCCGGGCACGGCTCGTTCCTGCACGAGGACAACGCCGTCACCGTCCTCTCCCGCGCGGTGGCACGGCTCGGCTCCCACACCTTCCCGCTGGTCGTCAACGATTCCGTCGCGGAGTTCCTCTCCGTCGTGAGCGAGGAGACCGGCCTGGACTTCGACCCGGCCTCACCCGATCTCGAGGGGACGCTCGCCAAACTCGGGTCGATCGCCCGCATCGTGGGCGCGACCCTGCGCGACACCGCGAACCCTACGATGCTCGACGCCGGGTACAAGGCCAACGTCATCCCGCGCACCGCGCATGCCGTCGTCGACTGCCGCATCCTGCCGGGCCGGCTCGCCGAGTTCGAACGCACCGTCGACGAGCTGATCGGCCCGAACGTCACCCGCGAGTGGATCACCGGACTCGAGCCGTACGAGACCACCTTCGACGGCGACCTCGTCGACGCGATGAATGCCGCGATCCTCGCGCACGACCCGATCGGCCGGACCGTGCCGTACATGCTCTCGGCCGGCACCGACGCCAAGGCGTTCGCCAAGCTCGGCATCCGCTGCTTCGGTTTCGCGCCGCTGCAGTTGCCGCCCGACCTGGACTTCGCCGCGCTGTTCCACGGGGTCGACGAGCGTGTCCCCGTCGACGCACTGCGCTTCGGCACGCGGGTCATGGAACACTTCCTCATGCACGCCTAGAACACTCGAAACGTCACGAAAGGACCGGAATGGCTTTCGATTACGACCCGTACAAGTTCCTGCCCGAGCTGCCCACCTTCGAGGTGACCAGTGCGGACTTCGCCGAGGGCGAGGAATGGAAACTCCCGCAGGCCAGCGGTGCGTTCGGGATCCCCGGGGGCGGCGACGTCTCCCCGCAGCTGTCCTGGTCGGGTTTCCCTGCCGAGACGAAGAGCTTCGTCGTCACGGTGTTCGATCCGGACGCTCCGACGGCGTCGGGTTTCTGGCACTGGGCCGTCGCGAACATCCCGGCCTCGGTCACGGAACTGCCGGCGGGCGCGGGTAGCGCCGACTCGGACGCTCTTCCGGAGCAGGCCGTGACGCTGCGCCACGACGGCGGCGCCCACGGGTTCATCGGTGCCGCTCCGCCGGCCGGACACGGCTACCACCGCTACATCGTGGCAGTGCACGCACTCGACGTCGAGGTGCTCGAGGGTGTCACGCCCGAATCGAGCCCGGCCTTCCTCGGTTTCAACGTCTTCGGGCACGCCATCGCCCGCGGTCTGCTGACCGGCACCTACGAGGTGCGCTGACAGGTCGTGACGGACGGGGCCCGGGTCGCATTCGACCCGGGCCCCGTCCGTTGCAGATCAGACCTGTGCCGTGGCGCCGACCGCGTCGGCGATGGAGCGGTAGCCGTGTGCGCGCAGCTTGCGGGCGATGCCCTTGTTGATGCGCCGCGCCCAGAACGGACCGCCGTAGATGAACCCGGTGTAGCCCTGGACCAGCGACGCGCCGGCGAGGATGCGCTCGAACGCCTGCTCCGGCGTCTCGATGCCACCCACCGAGACCAGGGTGAGTCGATCGCCGACCCGCGCGCGCAGTCGGCGCAGCACCTCGAGGGATCGCTCGGCGACCGGGGCGCCCGACAGGCCGCCCGCGCCGATCTCCTCGATGCGGCTCTGCGGGGTGTTCAACCGGTCGCGGCGGATGGTGGTGTTGGTGGCGACGATGCCGGCGAGGCCGAGTTCGAGCGCCAGGTCGGCCACCGCGTCGACGTCCTCGTCGGACAGATCCGGGGCGATCTTCACAAGCACGGGCACGGTGACGGTGTCCAGCACCGCGGCGAGGATCGGGCGCAGCGACTCGACGGCCTGCAGATCCCGCAGGCCCGGGGTGTTGGGGGAGGAGACGTTGACGACCACGAAATCGGCGAGCGGGCCGAGGAGGCGCGCGCTCTCGGTGTAGTCCTCGGCGGCCTGCTCGGCCGGCACGACCTTCGTCTTGCCGATGTTGGCGCCGATGGGAACGGTGCGGCGGCGCTGCCGGAGCCGGTTGGCGGCCTCCCCGGCGCCGTGGTTGTTGAAGCCCATCCGGTTCACGATCGCGCGGTCCTCGGGGAGGCGGAACAGTCGCGGCTGCGGATTGCCCGGCTGTGCCTGGGCGGTGACGGTGCCGATCTCGGCGAACCCGAAACCGAGCGGCCCCCACACGTCGACACCCGTCGCGTCCTTGTCGAAGCCGGCCGCCAGACCCACCGGGGTGGGGAACTGCACGCCGAAGACGGTGTTGCGGAGAATGGGGTCGTCGGTGACGAGCACCTTCGCGACCAGGGCGCGCAGCGGCCCGAAGCGTGTCGACCAGCGCATCGCGAGGAAGGCGAGATGGTGGGCTCGTTCCGGCGGCAACAGGAACATGAGCCGAAGAAGATAGCGGTACACGAACTACTCCCTGCAAGCCCGGTCCACGACGGTCCGGGATCTGTTATCAACCAACGGTGGGTTCGGGGACGTGATGAGCGGTCTTGCGGCGGCGCAGCAGCACCCGCCGGCTCCCGTCCGGATACAGACGCACCCGGGTGAGTTCCCAGCCGTGGAATTCGGCGGAGATCGCCAGACGCATCGACGCGCTCACCCGGGACACGTCCCGGGGCAGCTTGAGCGGCACGTATTCGTATTCGTCGTTGCTGGTGTCCCAACCGACAGGCATCCGGGTGAGCCGGCCGAGTCGCTCGTTCGCCATCACTGTCCTTCGATCGGGATCCGTTGCAGTCCGTCACCGGTTGCCGACGCGATCACCAGTGCCGCATCGGCCGGATCGACGGCGATCGAATTCGGTTGCCGCACCGTTGCGAAGCGGTGGCGTTCTCGCGGGATCCCGGTCGAAAGATCGTAGCCCACGACCTCGTTGCTGCCGGTCAGAGTCACCCAGATCAGGTCCCGCGTCTCGTCGTAGGTCACAGCGTACGGGGCGGGGCCGACGGGATAGCGCTGCCGCAGGACGATCGCGTCGAGGGTGTAGACGAGCAGTTCGTCGCCGGTGGTGTCGGTGACCACGACGCGCCCGAACGGGTCGGTGGTCAGCTGTGTCGCGCCTTCGCCGGCGCGCAGTGCGGGACCGAGATGGGCGTCGGCGAGGTCGAGTTCGGTGAGGGAGGTCTGCCGACGGTCGAGCGCCGCGACGGCGTCACCGGTGACGGCGAGGGCGTCGACGGAGGCGAGGCCCCCGATGGTGGTGGCCACCTCACCGGATCCGGGATCGACGACGAGCACGCGGCCGTTGTCGGTACCGACCGCCCAGCGGCCATCGGACAACACGGCCGCCGACGCGGCGTTGCCGTCGACCGGGACCTCGGTGATGGTGCCGTCGGCGACGTCGATGCGCAGCACGGCCCCGGACACGGGCGCGAGCACACTGCCCTCGGGTCCGGTCACCACGGTCGCGGCGGACGAGGGCAGGTCCACGAGGCGCGGTTCCGTCCCGGGACCGTCGAACGTCGTGTCGTCGAACAACGCGAGCCGTGCTCCGTCGTCGACGAGGGCGGCGAAGGTACCCGTGGACGGTTCGACGACCAGCGCGTCGACCTGCAGGTCGAGCGGACGGACGTCGCCGGCGGGGGACGGGCCGACCTCGGGGGCGGCCGCGGGGGCGGCGGGTTCGATGGTCTGCAGCACGTCCGGGGTGCTCTCCGACGAGCAGCCGGCCAGCACGACCATCGCGATCGCGCCCACCATCGTGACCGCTCGGATCCCCGCTCTGCCCATCGTTGCTCCTCGTCCTCGGATTCGATTCGCACCTGCCGGACGCGTCCCGGCGCCCGGCGCGCCGACCTTCAGTGTTCCTGATGCCGGTCGCGGGGAAGAAATCAGTGGGTCGTCCCACGGGCCGGATGTGACCTGCTGCTCAGGTCTGTGCCGACGCGGACCGGTCGCGGTCCGGACGTCGCGGCACCACGAGCGGGGTGCCGGTCTCGGGGTGACGGCCGATCGCCACCGGGTACTGGTAGACGCGGCCGAGGAGCTCTTCGGTGAGGACGTCGTCGGGGGCGCCGTCGGCGACGATGCGGCCCTGTTCGAGCACGCAGACGCGATCGGCGTAGGCGGCGGCGAGGCCGAGATCGTGCAGCACGACCACCACGGCGTGCCCGTGGTCGGCGCGGGCCCGCACGACCTGCATGACCGCCTCCTGGTGGCCGATGTCCAGTGCCGCGGTGGGTTCGTCGAGCAGCAACGTCTCGGTGTCCTGGGCCAGCACCCGCGCGAGCGCCACCCGGGCGCGTTCGCCACCGGACAGCGCGGGGAACGGCCGGTCGGCCAGATGGGCGACGTCGCAGGTCGCGAACGCCTCGGCGACGATGCGATCGTCGTCGTCCTGCCGAGGGGTGCGCGCCCACGCGGCCCGTCCCATCCGCACGACCTGCCGGGCGGTGAACGGGAACCCCACGGCGTGCTGCTGCGGCAGCACCGCGCGACGGCGGGCCAGGGCGATCGACGACCACCGCTCGAGGGGACGGCCCTCGACCTCGACGGTGCCACCGCTGATCGGATGGTCGCCGGACAACGCTGCGAGCAGGGTGGACTTGCCGGCCCCGTTGGGGCCGACGAGCGCGACGACCTCACCGGTGCGCACCTCGAAGTCGACACCGTGCAGGATTTCCCGCTCTCCGAGCCGCAGCCGCACACCCACCGCGCGCATCGTCGCGGTGCCGGGCGCCGAGCGGGCCGGGACGGCCGTCGCCGGGGATCCGAGGGAACGGGGGAGCAGCCTCATGCCCATCCACCCTGCTTCGCGCGGGTGCGGCGCAGCATCAGGAAGAAGACCGGGCCGCCGATGAGTGCGGTGATCATGCCGAGCGGTAGGTCGGCGTTCTCGACCAGCGTGCGCGCCGCGAGGTCGGCGGCGAGCAGGACGACCGCGCCGGCGAGTACACTCGCCACGACGAGCACCCGGTGGGCGGGGCCGAGCGCCAGGCGCATCAGGTGCGGCACGACCAGTCCGACGAACATGATGATGCCGGTGAAGGCGGTGGCGCCGCTGACCAGCACGGCGACCGCCAGGATCGACAACTGACGGACGCGTTCGACGTCCACACCCAGATGCCGGGCGACGCTCTCGCCGAGCGCGAGCAGGTCGAGTTTCGGGGCGAGCAGCACCGCGACGAGCACCCCGGCGAGGGTCAGCGGGGCGACCACCGCGACGATGTCCCAGGTGGCGCCGCCGAGACTACCGAGCTGCCAGAACACGATCTGGTCGCGGGCGGCCGGACTGGCGACGAAGGTGAAGAACGCGATGAGTCCACCGGCGACGGCGTTGACGGCGACACCGGTGAGGATGACCGTGACCACCTCCGTGCGTCCGTCGGATCGGGACAGCACGTAGACCAGCACGGTGGTGATCAGGCCGGAGACGAGTGCGGCGCCGGCGAGTGCCCAGCCGGCGGTGAAGGCGCCGCCGAGCACGATCACGGCGGACGCGCCGACGGCGGCGCCGGAGGACACGCCGATCACGCCGGGTTCGGCGAGGGGATTGGCGAAGATGCCCTGCAGCAGCGCCCCGGAACAACCGAGGGCGGCACCGACGAGCATCGCGAGCACCACGCGCGGGAAGCGCACCTCCCACAGGGTCACCTCCCCGGCGGGGTGCGCGGGCACCGGCCCGAGGTCCAGTCCCGTGCGGTGCAGCAGACTGCCGATCACCTCGGCGGGGCTCGTGGGCACCTGACCGAGGCACGCCGACGCGACGGCCGACGCGAGCAGGGCGACGACGAGACCGACGAGAACGACGGTGGTGCGTCCCCGTCCGGCCTTCCGCAGTGCCCGTTCGGGCAGGCCGGTGGATTCGGTGACTTCTTCGCTCACGGACATCCGGCGATCACGACCGGTCCGACGGGTAGAACGCCTCCACCAGAGCGGCCAGGACCTTGCCGGTCTGCGGGCCGAAGCTGAGCAGGGTCGAATCGTCCATGTCCACGATGGTGCCCGTCTTCCCGGCCGGGGTCTGCGCGACGCCCGGGAGCTGTGCGAGTCCGTCCGGTCCGCCCACCGAGTCGAGGCTGTGCGTCATCACCAGGATGATGTCGGGTGCCGAGGCGATCATCGCCTCGCTGGTGATCGGCACGAACTGCGAGTCGAGGCCGGCGAGGATGCCGGCGTCGCGACCACCGGCGGCCGCGACGAGCGCGTCGGCCCCCGAACCGGGACCGCCGAGCATCTTGATCGCCGCACCGCGCAGGTAGAGGAACGCGACGGTGGGTTCGGGATGGTCGGCGGGGATCGAGTCCTTCGCCGCGGCGATCTCGTCGAGCGTCCGCTGCGCGAGCGCGGCGCCGGCCTCGGGCACACCGAGCGCGGCCGCGACCGCCTCGATGTCGTCGGCGACGGTGTCGAGGGAGCGTTCCGGGTCGACGAACACCACCGGCACGCCGGTCGCGCGGATCTGTTCCTGCACCGCGAGCGGACCGATGGAGGTGTCGGTGAGCACGACGGTCGGGTTCGACGCGAGGATCGCCTCGGCGTTGAGACCGTGCCCGCCGGGGGTGACGTTGGGGACGTCCTGGATCGCGGGGAAGGACGCGGTGGAGCGGCCGACGAGCTTGTCGCCGAGTCCGAGGGCGTACACGGTCTGCGCCAGGGTGCCGGAGCGGTCGGCCACCACGATCCGGGAGATGTCGGTGATCGTGGTCTCGACGCCGTCCACGCCGCGCACCGTGGCCGGCAGCGCGGGTGCCGGGTCGGTGGTGATCGGCTCGGGTTCGGCATCGACGACGGCGGTGCGCGGACCGGTCGCGACGTCGGTGACGGTCGTGCCGTCGGTGGTGGGGGCGCTGCATGCGGCGACGAGGAGGACACCCAGCACTGCGATCAGCGCGACCGGGAGGCGGAGGAGGGAACGGAACATCGGTCAGGCACGCACCCGATACCGGTCGATATCGCGCGCGAGGTCGGCGAACAGGGCACCGTTGAGTCCGTACACGAGGTTCGCCTCGTCGATGACGGTCTGTTGCTGGTCGCCGTCGAGCGGTGCGGCGTCGAGCTTCGCGCGGTAGGCGTCCTTGAACGGCTTGGTCTTCGGGATCTGATCGAAGATGTAGAAGCGCAACCCGTCGCGCTCGTAGCCGTAGGCGCGTTCGAGCATGCGGCGGATGATCTGGCCGCCGGACAGGTCGCCGAGATAGCGCAGATAGTGATGTGCGAGGAAGGCTTCCGGGGACACCGCCGCGACCTGCTCGAGCCGGTCGACGTAGGCGACGGTCGCGGGCAGCGCCGCGATGCGGTCGCGCCAGTCGGAGCCGACGAGGAAGTCGAGGTCGGCTTCGAGCGCGGCGGTGCGGAGCAACTCGTCGCTGAGGAAGGGACCGGCGATCGGATCGTCGGTGTAGCCACGACCGATCCGCTCGAGGCTGTCGTAGACGAACCAGGTCTGCGCGATGAGCGCGGCGTGAGCTTCGGTCGACAACTTGCCCCCGAGCAGTTCCGAGACGAACACCGAGTTCTCGGTGTCGCTGTGGGCCTGCTGGGTCTCGAGCCGGATGCGCTCGGCGAATCCGACGACTTCGGTCGCGGCCATCGACCGACCTCCCTCACATTGCCTGTACCGAACGTACTCGGGAGGCTAGCCTAACCTTCGTGAAAAGGGCAGGGGGCAGTCGGTGTGGTCGGGATCACGCGCTCACGTCGTCGAGCGCCGCGGCGATCGCCGGCGGCAATGCCAATTCCTCCGCGACGAGCACTCCGGTGAGCTGCGCCAGATCCCGGGCACCCACGAGCGTCGAGGCGACGTGCGGACGGTCGCGCACCCACGCCAGTGCCACGGCAAGCGGCGAGGTGCCCAGACCGTCGGCGGCCGTGGCGACCGCATCGACCACGCGCACCGCGGATTCGGTGAGATAGCGGCGCACCTCCTCGGTGTGCACGTCGTCGGCGCCCCGCGAATCCGCCGGCACCCCCGACCGGTACTTACCGGTGAGGACACCGCCGGCGAGAGGAACCGCCGCGAACACACCCACTCCGTGGTGGGCGGCTGCGGGGATCAACTCCTCCTCGACCCCGCGGGCGAGCAGGGAGTACTCGACCTGCGTGCTGATCAGCGGCGCGGGGCGCCGGGCCGCCGCGGCGGCGGTGGCGAGCTGCCAGCCGAGATAGCCGCGCACCCCGACGTATCGCACGCGCCCGCTGGTGACGGCGAACTCGAGAGCGTCCATCACCTCGTCGACGGGGGTGTGCGGATCCCACGTCGCCACCTGCCACACGTCGAGGTGATCGGTGCCGAGTTCACGCAACGTCGCGTCGAGTTGGTTGAGCAGACCCGAGCGGGAGCAGTCCACCCGGCCGGAACCGAGTGTGGTGGTGTCGATGCCGGAACTGCCCGACAGCACCAGTTGGTCGCGGGGCACCACGTCGTCGAGCAGTTCGGCGAGGATCCGTTGCGCGACCCCGTCCCCGTAGGCGGGGGAGGTGTCGACGAGCGTGCCGCCCACATCCACGAAGGCCGACAACTGCGCTGCGGCCTCGTCGCCGTCCGTTCCGCGACCCCACGTCAAGGTGCCCAGGCCGAGCCGTGAAACCCGCAGGCCGCTCGCACCGACTGTCCTGTATTCCATAACCGTCCGCGTTTCCTCCCGACACGACGGGACGTCGCCGCGCTCGGCCACGACCCCGGTACTGCACCCTAATGCGCGACAGGCGCGCGACAGCGTCCGGCGCGCCGACCGGACGGCTTCCACGTACCCTTCGGCGAGTGAGAATTGCTCCCTGCATCCGCGACCGTCGACCCGTCCCCACCGCAGGCTCCGTGCCGGGAGTCGCCGCATGATCGGCGAATCGATGACCTGGCTGCAGACGATCGTGCTCGGCATCGTGCAGGGGCTCACCGAATTCCTGCCGATCTCGTCGTCCGGCCACCTGCGGATCGTCTCGGAGATCTTCTTCGGAGAGGACGCGGGCGCATCGTTCACCGCGGTCACCCAGCTGGGCACCGAGGCCGCCGTGCTGGTGTTCTTCGCCGGCGACATCTGGCGGATCCTGCGGGCCTGGTTCCGCGGCCTGTTCCACAAGGAGCACCGCGCCGATCACGATTACAAGATGGGCTGGTACGTCATTCTCGGCACCATCCCGATCGGCATCCTCGGCGTGCTGTTCAAGGACGACATCCGCACCGTCGCCCGCAACCTGTGGCTCGTCGCCACCATGCTCATCCTGTTCTCGATCGTCATCGCGGCCGCCGAGTACTTCGGCAAACAGCGGCGCGACGTGAGTCAGCTCACCCTCAAGGACGGCCTGATCATGGGTTCGGCGCAGGCGCTGGCCCTGATCCCCGGCGTGTCCCGCTCCGGCGGCACCATCTCGGCCGGTCTGTTCCTCGGACTCACCCGCGAGGCCGCCGCCCGGTACTCGTTCCTGCTCGCCATTCCCGCCGTCGTCGCCTCCGGTCTGTTCAGCCTGCCCGACGCCTTCGAACCGGCCGGTGAAGGGCTGAACGCGTCCGGGGCGCAGCTGCTCGTCGCGACCGTGATCGCCTTCGCAGTCGGCTACGCCGCGATCGCCTGGCTGCTGCGCTTCGTCGTCAACCACTCGATGTACTGGTTCGTCGGCTACCGCGTGATCCTCGGCGTGATCGTGCTGGGACTGCTCGCAACCGGCGTGGTCTCCGCCACCTGACCGGCTGCCGGCAGGCGGTACCTCTAGGCTGGGCGCATGACGGTCATCCTGCTGCGGCACGGGCGGTCGACGGCGAACACCTCGCACGTGTTGGCCGGTCGTTCCCCCGGTGTCGAACTCGACGAGGTAGGCCACGTCCAGGCGAAGAATCTCGTCACCCGGTTCGCCGGGCTCGAGATCACCGAGATCGTGCGGTCGCCGCTGCTGCGGTGCCGGCAGACGGTGCAGCCGCTGGCGACCGATCGCGGACTCGAACCGGTCGTCGACGAGCGGCTCGCCGAGGTCGACTACGGGCAGTGGACCGGCCGTGAACTGAAGGAACTGGTCAAGGAACCGCTGTGGGCGGTCGTGCAGCAACACGCCTCCGCAGCGGTCTTCCCGGACGGTGAAGGGCTCGCACAGGTGCAGTCCCGCGCGGTCGCCGCGATCCGCGAACACGACCGGCGTCTGCGCGAGGCGCACGGCAAGGACGTCGTGTGGATCGCGTGCAG
>Ga0182741_1003041_pt1 | contig 18377 bp, 16 predicted proteins | sample eDN5th37CBELigOP_FD_128874 | JGI IMG/M metagenome (GOLD analysis project Ga0182741, IMG submission 128874) | Enriched Organic Plus compost microbial communities from Emeryville, California, USA - eDNA 5th pass 37_C BE-Lig OP (version 2) (version 2) ... | reverse complement strand
CGTATGCCGAGTTCTTCGCCGGAGTGGGCATCGACCCGGCTGCGCTCCTGACCGAGACCCTGCCTGTCGGGCCGGACCCGGGCGAGCTCGTGCTCGTGCGGGATATCTCCCTGCGTTCGGTCTGCGAGCACCATCTCCTCCCGTTTCGGGGCCGGGCGCACGTCGCCTATGTTCCGGGGGATAGGGTCGTCGGCCTCGGTGCTATCCCGAGAGTCGTCGAGGTGCTGGCCGCCCGGCCGCAACTGCAGGAGCGTCTCGGGGAGCAGATCGCCGACGCAATTGATACCGGGTTGGATCCCCGAGGGGTGCTCGTCGTGCTCGAGGCCTCGCACGGCTGTGTGGCCGATCGCGGGGTGAAGCAGTCCGAGGCCAAAGTGGTGACCGTGGCGTCCCGCGGCGAACTGTCGAATGGCGGAGCGAGGGCCGAGGTGCTCGCGCTGATCGGTGCGCGAGACGAGTGATCATGAGCAGCAGCGCGCGTCCTCTCATCTTCGGTGTGCTGAACGTCACACCCGACTCGTTCAGCGACGGTGGCCAGTTCCTAGAGCCCGACGCAGCAATCGCACAGGCGCAGCGACTGATCGCCGAGGGCGCGGACGTCATCGATGTCGGCGGCGAATCGACCCGGCCCGGGGCGAAGCGAGTGTCGATCGAGGAGGAGCAACGGAGAGTGCTGCCGGTCATCGAAGCGCTCACCGGGCACGGCTTCACCGTGTCGATCGATACCGTGCATGCCGGCACCGCGAGCAAGGCCGTGGCCGCGGGTGCCACCTACATCAACGATGTCTCGGGCGGCACGGCCGACCCGCAGATGCTCTCGGTCGCGGCGCAGAGCGGAGCAGGGCTCGTGCTCATGCACTGGCGCGGCATCCCCGATCCCGGTCACTCGAAATCGAACTATGCCGATGTCGTGATCGAGGTGCGCGACGAACTCGCCGCGCTCGCCGAGGCGGCCATTGCCGCCGGTGTGGTGCGCCACAGGATCATCCTCGACCCCGGGCTCGGCTTCGACAAGACGGCCGAGCAGGGATGGGAGCTGATCGCGAACCTCGACGCGCTCGCCGAGCTTGGATTCCCGCTGCTGATCGGCGTGTCGCGGAAGCGCATGCTGGCCGAGACGCTGGGCAAAGCGGCCAGCATGGCAGATCGAGACTTGGCGACCGCCGTCGTGAGCGCCGCGGCGGCCCGCAACGGGGCGTGGGGCGTGCGCGTGCACAACGTCGCCGCAACGGCGAACGCCCTGGCGGTGCAGCAAGCCCTCTCCAACGCGACCCGTCCTCCCGCGACGAGCAAGCACGCGAGCGAGCCCGCGGGCCGCGACCGTATCACGCTGACCGGGCTTGAGGTGTTCGCACACCATGGCGTCTTTGGCTTCGAACGAGAAGCGGGTCAGAAGTTTCTCATCGACGCCGAGGTCACGGTCGACCTATCGGCCGCTGCCGAGAGCGACCAGCTGACGAACACGGTGCACTACGGGGAACTTGCCGAAGCGATCCTCGCGGCCGCGCAGAAGGATCCGGTCGACCTCATCGAGACGCTCGCTGAGCGCATCGCGAATGTTGCTCTAGCGTTTGATGGTGTGCGAGGCGCGAGGATCACGGTGCATAAGCCTCAGGCTCCGATCCGTGCCACCTTCGCGGATGTCTCGGTGACCATCGAGCGGAGCGAGAGGGGTGCGACGTGACCGCCCAGATCGTGCAGGTGCTTCTTGCCTTCGGCGCCAACCTCGGGGACCGTGGCGAGACGATCCGCGCCGCGCAGCACCAGATCGCGTCGCATCCCGGCATCCAACGCTTCCAGGCTTCGAGGCTGCGCGAGACGGTCGCGCTGACCCCGAACGGACCCGACCCGTCCGCACCGCGGTACCTCAACGGGGTCGCAACAGCGACCACGGCGCTCGGGCCTCACGAGCTCCTTGATCTGCTGCAGGGCATCGAATCCGATCACGGGCGCGTTCGCGAGGCGCGCTGGGGCGACCGAACGCTCGACATCGACCTGGTGCTCTACGGCGGCCGCGCGATTCGTGACGAACGATTGACCGTGCCGCACCCGAGGGCCCAAGAACGGGATTTCGTGCTCTCGCCGTGGCTCGAGCTTGACCCGAACGCAGTACTCATGGGCCACGGCAGGGTAGCCGACCTGCTTGAGCGAATCGGGGACACCACGCGTCCTCTCGATGAGACGGAAGCGGGTCCGGCTGCCTCGGAGGTGGACGATGCGTAGACTCCAGCGCACATCGCCACTTGCCGTGCTCACCTTCGCGGTCGTCGGAGTGAGCGTCGGGCTGCTGCTGCAGTTTCTCCGGTCGACTCGCGGGGAGGCCCCGATTGTGCCTCCGCTCTCGTTGGCCGCCACACTCGTCGTGCTCGGAGCTGTGCTGCTCAGCCTCGCGATCGCGCTCCGGAGGGCCGTGACCCGGGTTTCGGGCAAGCCGGTCAACCCCTTCCATGCGGTGAGGATTCTCGCGGGGGCGCGCGCGGCACAGTTCGTCGGCGCACTGCTCGGTGGGTTCGGGGCCGGCCTCCTGGTGCAGGTCGTCACGCGGACCATTCCGCCTCCCCCTTCGAGCTGGTTGCCGATGCTTCTGACCCTGGTCGCCGGCCTCGTGCTGCTGGTCTGCGCTGTCATTGCCGAGACGCTGTGCCGTGTTCCGCCGAGCGACGAATCCGAGGACGCCGAAGGCGACGATCACGGCCGAGACCGCCGAGGTGCCGACCCTGAACCAGACGCCGTCTAAGCCCGGATTCGTCGAACCCGACCGCGCACGGCCTAGGCTTGAGGTATGACCAACATCGAGTGGCCGAATCGCGACCAAGCTTGGCAGCGGGTGTCGCCCAAGTACGCCTACGCGGATCTGATCATGAACCTGCTGTTCGTGGTCATCGTCGGGGCCGCCTACAGCTTCATCGCGTTCGTCGTGAATGCGAGCCGCCAGCCGCCGTGGTTTGTGCACCTGATCGTCGGCGCGGTTGTGCTGGTCATGCTGGTGAACGCCGTCCTGGCGTTTCGGCGGGTGCGGGCGATCGGCTACGTGCTGCGCGAGGATGACCTGCTGTTTCGACGTGGCATCATGTTCGAGCGCATCATCGCGGTGCCCTACGGGCGTCTTCAGCTCGTCGATGTCACGCGGGGGCCCCTGCTTCGGTCCCTCGGCCTCGCGACGCTCAAGTTCGTGACCGCGAGCGCCGCGACGGGAGTCAACCTCCCCGGTCTGCCCGAGGCTGAGGCGGAGGCATTGCGCGACCGGTTAGTCGAGCTCGCCGAGACACGACGGTCCGGGCTATGACTGACGGGCCCGCAACCGTGACATCGGTGCAAGCGGAGCCGTACCCCTGGCGCCGACTGCACCCGCTCTCTCCGCTCTTGCGAGGCGGGCTGTTCCTGCTGGTTGTCGCAGGCATCCTGGTTGCGAACCTTCGAGACCGACTCTTCGAGCTCTTCTTCTCGCAAGAGATCGTCGACGCGCTCGGCCCGAATGAGGGCGATCTCGTCGATTATGTGGTGGGTCAGCGGCTCGTGGTCTGGGTATTGCTCGGGGTCGCCCTGGTGATCGCCCTCATTATCGGGTTGTCCTGGCTGAGTTGGCGTTTCAGCACGTTTCGGATCACGGCCGAGGCGGTCGAGTCGAGGCGCGGGGTGCTGTTTCGTCAGCACCGGCGTGCGCCGCTCGAGCGAATCCAGAGCGTCAACCTGCAGCGTTCCTTACTTGCTCGGCTGATCGGCCTCACTCAGGTCGACGTGCAGACCGCGGGCCAGGGGGGCAAGGTCGCGCTGCAGTACTTGGGGCACAAAGACGCCAAGCTCGTGCGCGAGGAGATTCTGCGCGCCGCGAGGATCGCTGGAACCGGCCGCTCTGATGCTGCAGCGGATGCTGCGGAGCCGTCGGTGACGGAGGATACGGGTGGGACTGAGGCCCGATCCTCGCACTCGCAATCTCAGCAGGTCCCCGTCGCGGCAGTAGATTTCAGCGGCCGAAGTTACTCGGAGACGCCGTCCATGATCGACGCGCGCCTGCGAGACCTAGCGGATTTCGATATCGATCCGAACGCCCGGGATCGTGGGACGCTCATACAGGTGCCCGTGGGTCGCCTCATCGCGAGCATTCTCCTCGGATCCGAGATGCTGATCGTGCTGATCCTCGCGGTTGCGATCGTCGTGACCACGTTCTGGTCCACCGTCTTCCTGCTTGCAACGCTGCTCCCACTCGCGTTGGTGCTGGTGAGCATGATGATCTCGCAGTTCAACAAGGGCTTCAACTTCGTGCTCTCGCGCGCCGACGACGGAGTCCGCGTCGGTGCGGGCCTCACCTCGACATTGACCGAGACCATTCCGTTCGGTCGCGTGCACGCGGTCGAAGCCCGTCAGCCGCTGGGATGGCGCCCATTCGGCTGGTGGAAAGTGCGCATCACGACGGCCGGCTACTCCGCGGCGCAAGCCGGGCAGAACAAACTGCAGAACGTGGTGCTGCCCGTCGGAGAGGTCGACGATGTGGTGCGCGTGTTCGAGACGCTCATGCACCCGACCGTCGAGGCCACTGAGCACGACACAGACGATCTGCCGGCGCGGGCCCGCGCCGAATGGGAGTCGGCACTGCGCGGAGCGGGGGAGGAGTTCCTCCCGGCAGCCGCACGGTCCGGGCCGCTCCTCTGGTTCGGTCGACGCCGCGCGGGCCTTCGGATCGAACAGGCCGATGGGCCGCATCCGAGCCTGCGCATCCGGCGCGGCTGGTTCACCCGGTCGCTCGCCGTCATGCCGGTCGTTCGCGCCCAGTCCGTCCAGCTCGGCCGACCCTTTCTGCATCGACTGCTCGGCCTCGCCACGATCCAGGCGCACACGGTGCTCGGGCCGATCCATATGCAAATGCGCGGCATCGAGCTCGATCAGGCGCGGGCGGCCTTCGATGAGCTCGCGAGCACCGTGATTCGCGTGCAGAGCGCGGAGGCGCTCGAGCTCCGGCATGCAACGGACGAGCACAGGGACGATTCGTGACTGGCGGTCAACGTGAGGGCAGGCTCGGCATCGGCGTCATCGGTGCCGGCAAGGTCGGCCCCGTGCTGGCCCTTGCGCTGGCCGGTGCGGGCCATGCGCTCACCGGCATCAGCGCGATTAGCGCCGAGAGTCGGGAGCGCGCCGAGACCCTGTTGCCCGCTGTCCCGGTGCTCGATGTGCCCGAGGTGGTTCGCCGAAGCGAGCTGGTGCTTTTCGCGATTCCGGGCGAGGATCTGCCCGGCCTCGTCCACGGGCTCACCGAGACGCGGGCGTGGCAGCCCGGGCAGATCGCGCTGCACACAGCACCGGAGCACGGGTACAGCGTATTCTCCCCCGCAATGGCAGCGGGCGTGATTCCGATCGCGCTGCACCCGGCCCTCGTGTTCACCGGCACGAGCCTCGACGTCGGCCGGCTCGTCGGCGCGAGCGTTGCGGTCACGGCACCGACGCCGGTGCTGCCGATCGGTCAGGCACTCGCCGTCGAGATGGGTGCCGAGCCCGTCGTCGTGGCGGAGACCGATCGACCAGCGTACGCCGAGGCAGTCGGTGCGGCGGCAGAGTTCGCTCGCGCGGTCGTGCGCCAGTCGGCCGACGCGCTCCGAGAGATCGGCGTCGAGCGGCCGGATCGGCTCCTCGGCGGGCTCGTGCGGGCCGCCGTGGACGAGGAACTGCGCGCAGCCGCAGGGATCGCGCCCGACCACGATGCCTGATCCTTCGCCCATGCCCGTGCCCGCGCCCCGACCGGCCTGGAGGCGGATCCCGGGCCGATAGACTGGTGTGTCTACGCCCGAACTCGGAGGAACCCGCCGCCATGAGCGATCAGCCCGCACAGCCCGCAACGTCAGAGGCACCCGAGGCCAACGCCGAGCGAGAGGCCGCCTTCGAAAAGGAGGTGTTCGAGCAGAAGCGCATCCGACTCGAGAAGCGTGAACGGTTGAACGCGCTCGCCGGCTCGGACCTCGGAGGTGGCGCGTATCCGGTGTCGCTGCCGGTGACAACGACTATTCAGGCCGTGCGCGCGACGTGGGGGCACCTCGAAGAGGTCCCCGACAGCCGCTCCGGGGAGGTCGTCGGAATCGCCGGCCGAGTGGTGTTCCAACGCAACACCGGCAAGCTCTGCTTCGCCTCTCTGCAGGCAGGCGACGGCACCCGAATTCAGGCCATGGTGAGCCTCGCCGAGGTGGGCGAGGAGTCGCTCGCGCTGTACAAGGAGCTCACCGATCTCGGCGATCACCTCTTTGTGAGCGGCGAGGTCATCTCGAGCCGTCGCGGCGAACTCTCCATCATGGTGCGTGAGTGGAAGGTCGCGGCCAAGGCGATCGCCCCACTCCCGAACATGTACGCCGAACTCAATGAAGAGACCCGGGTGCGTCAACGCTACCTCGACCTGATCCAGCGAGAGCAGGCACGGGTCAACGTGCTGACCCGCGCCCGCACCATGGCAAGCCTGCGAGAGACGTTTGCCGAGCAGGGCTTCACCGAGGTGGAGACGCCGATGCTGCAAACCATGCACGGCGGCGCGAGCGCGCGCCCGTTCGTCACGCACTCGAACGCGTTCGAGACCGACATGTACCTACGCATCGCGCCCGAGCTCTTCCTCAAGCGAGCCGTGGTCGGCGGGCTCGAGCGAGTCTTCGAGATCAATAGAAACTTCCGCAACGAAGGCGCCGACTCCACCCACAGCCCCGAGTTCGCCATGCTGGAGGCCTACCAGGCATACACCGATTACCACGGCATCGCCGACCTCACTCAGCTGCTCGTTCAGAACGCCGCGCTCGCCGCCAACGCGGGCACCGAGCGCGAGGGCACGCACACGGTGCTCTGGGCGGACGGGACCCTGTTCGATCTCGGTGGCGACTGGGACCGCATTTCCATGTACGGCACCCTTTCGGAGGCCGCCGGGCGCGAGATCACGCCACAGACACCCGTTGAAGAGCTGCTCGCCCTGGCCGAGGCCGAGGGTGTGGAGGTAAAGCTTCCGAATCACGGCAAGCTCGTTGAGGAACTCTGGGAGCACTTCGTGAAGGGTGAACTTTCCCGGCCGACCTTCGTCATGGATTTCCCGGTTGAGACGAGCCCGCTCACGCGTCACCACCGGAGCATCGAAGGCGTGGTCGAGAAGTGGGATCTCTACGTTCGCGGCTTCGAGCTGGCCACCGGGTACTCGGAACTGGTGGATCCCGTGGTGCAGCGCGAGCGCTTCGTGCAGCAGGCGGCCGAGGCAGCTCGCGGAGACGATGAGGCCATGCGCATCGACGAGGAGTTCCTGCGCGCGCTCGAGCACGCCATGCCGCCATCGGGAGGGATGGGGATGGGCATCGACCGGCTCCTCATGGCGCTGACCGGGCTCGGCATTCGCGAGACGATTCTCTTCCCGCTCGTGAAGTAGTCGGGCTATGTGAAGCTTGTCAGCGGCTTCGCTTCGACCCGTGCTCGAGCGTACCTTACGCGAAGCAAATTCATCGAAAGTTTGTTCGAATTTTTACTGCAAAATCGGCGGAATTATGCGAGAATTGAAGCATGAAATCCTCCTCTCGACCCGGCTCACTCAAGAGCGGTCGCGCGGGTGCGTTCAGGGGTGGTCCCGTTGCTGAGACGATTCGTGAGCACACTGCGGGGGTTGGGTTACGCGGCTCGCGGGTGAGATTCGCTCGAGGCCCGTTCGCGGAGAATGCGGCTACTGAGAGTGCGGCTGTTGGGGATCGTGCCGCTGATTGGGGCGCTGATTGGGGCGCTGCTGCCGAATGCGCGGATGCATCGCTCGTCGCGTTGAAGCGGCAGTGTGCGGTGCAGGGCTGGCGTGAAGCCCGCGAGCGGGCGGCTCAAGCTGAAGCTGATGGCATCCGTGAGCTCGGCGAGATCGCTGTTGAGATCATCGACGGAGCGAAGTCGGCGCACGAAGCAGACCTCGAGATGAGGTCGTTTGCTGCTGAGGTTGCTGCAGATTCCAAGTTGCATCCGCGTGCGGCTGCGCGCCGACTGAACGAATCGTACGAGATCGTGAAGTTCTTTCCCGCGGCACTCGATGCACTTGCCCGCGGAGCGTTTTCACTCGAGCATGTGCGCGTGCTGCTCACAGCTTCTGCAGCACTCACGGAGCAGCAGAAGCGCCGCTTCGAAGCTGATGTGATGCAACGGGCCGATGGGCTCACGGTCGCGCAGCTACGCATTGTCGCGCGCCGGGCGGCTGAACGTGCGCATCCTGAAACCATCGTTGAACGTCATCGTCTTGCAGCTGAGGAGCGAACGGTCTGGTTGCGGGAGTGTTCCGATGGTATGGCCGAGATCGGCGCGCAGATTCCGGCAGTGCTGGCCTACGGTGTATGGGATCGCTTGTCGCGTGCTGCGCACGCTGCAAGGCGGGAGCTCGTAGCTGCTGACGAGCATCACGCCGAACTTGCCGGGCAAGACGGACAGACCGTACGGGTCGTTCCTACTGTTGCGCAACTTCGTGCCGACCTGTTTGCCGAGCTGCTGTTGACCGGGAGTGCCGAAGGCGGAGTGTCAGCATCGACGGAGGCCGCATCTGACGCTGCATTCGGCACAGTCCAGGGGCGTCGCGTTGTGGGAATCGCCCCGCAAGTCAGCATTGTCGTACCAGCGCACGACGCCAGTGCGGCCGAACTCGTGGGGTATGGCGCTATCGACCCCGCGACTGCTCGTTCGCTGACTGCAGCAGCGGCCGGCTGGAACCGCATCGCCGTCGACAGTGAAGGCGCAATCGCCGCTACCGATCGATACCGGCCGAGTGAGAAGATCAGGCGCATTCTGGAGGCGCGGGACGAGCATTGCAGGTTCCCCGGCTGTACGGCACCCGTCTGGCGCTGCGATATCGACCACACCGTCGAGTGGATGAGTGGCGGCCCGACCACCTCGGCCAATCTCGCCCATCTATGCCGCGCGCATCACACCTTGAAGCATCCCGACTTGCCCGCCCGGGCTCGATGGCGAGTGCGACAATCTCCCGGGGGAGTGCTCCACTGGTACAGCCCGACGGGTGCTATCTACACCGATCTGCCTGAGCGCAAGACTTCTGAGCCAGCATGCTCGGCGCGGTCAGACGCAGTGCCGCCGCGCTCGTCCCCGCGCTCGTCCCCTCCGCGCTCGTCCCCGCGCTGCTCTCCAGCTCCATTCTGATTGCGCCGCAGGGGCGCGGCACTCGCGCAGCTTACATAGCTCCGCTATGGTTTTTATGTGCAGTAAATACAGTTCGCTGTGAACATACCTGCCTGTGGACCTGGAGATGCGGTTTCGCAGAGCGGGTTGATGCGGCGCGGAGCGGAGATTCATGGGAGATTCGGGCGAGGATCCGCGCGTCCCGGCTGGAAGTCGCCACTATCGTCGCGCGCTCGTTGCGCTCTTCTGCGCCGGCATTGCTACATTCACTATCGTTTACTCACCCCAGGCGCTCCTCCCCGACATTGCGCGGCAGTATGAGATCAGTGAGAGCACCGCTTCGCTCGCAGTGGGAGCCACCACGATCGGGCTCGCGATCGGGATGATCCCATGGGGCCGCTTGAGCGATCGCTTAGGCCGCGTTGCGGCGATGCGTTGGGCCATGGTGCTTTCCATCGTCTGTGCGCTGCTCGCGCCCTTGATGCCCAGTTTCGAAACCTTCATCGGAATCCGCCTGGTCGAAGGAATCATGCTCGCGGGTCTGTCGTCCATCGGAGTGACGGCTCTCGCCGAGACAGTTACTCCATTGGCGCTCGGAAGCGCAGTGGGAGTCTTCATTGGGGGCAATACGATTGGGGGACTCGCAGGTCGCATTCTTGCCGCAACGTTCGGCGAGAGATTCGGCCTGCAAGGCGGGCTCATCGCCATTGCGGTAGTCGCATTCGTCGTAATGATCGCATTTCTGATTCTCATGCCGCCGACTGTCCTGCCGCCGGCACCACCCTTGCCACTGTTTCGTGCCACGCTCGCGAACCTGCGCAATGCGGGCGTGATGGTCATGGTGCTGCAGGCGTTCCTACTGATGGGCAGCTATGTTGCGGCCTACAACTACCTCGCGTTCCGCATGATGGACGAGCCGTTTGGTCTGAGCCTCACGCAGTCGTCGTGGCTCTACCTCGCCTACATCGCGGGAGCCCTGGCATCGAGTAATGCGTGGCGGCTGTCGGCACGGTTGACTCCCGTCGGCGTCGTGATCCTAGGGTGCAGCACAATGCTGGTTGGACTCGGCATCATGCTCCTACCGCATCTGATCGCGGTGATCGTCGGACTCCTCCTGTTCACGATGGGTTTCTTCGCTTCGCACTCCACGGCTTTGACGCTGGCCAGCAAGCGCTCAGACCCGAACGCGCGAAGTCTTGCGCCATCCATCTACAACCTGGCGTACTTCTCCGGTTCGAGTGTGTTGGGTTATTACGGAGGTATGGCGTTCGCAGCTGCCGGCTGGGAGGGGACCTCGGCGATGATCGCCGCGGCAGTTGCACTCGCGGGGGCCGCTGCTTGGATCCACTCGGCCAGACACGGTGGGCCCCGGCGAGTTGACGCCCCCTCAACTGAATGATGCTCGTCAGGTGAGGTTCGCGCGTGACGCAGGAGAGCGTCGCCCGTCAGAGCAGATGCTTGCCGCCGCGCCCCTTCATGCGCTCGACGAGCGACTTCACGTCCTGTGCGTGCTGCTTCGAGGTGACGAGGAGCACATCCGCGGTATCGACGACCACCACGTCTTGCATGCCGACGAGGGCCACCAGCCGGTCGCTCTCGCTCACCACGATCCCACTCGAATTGTCGCTGAGCACCTGTGCACCATCGCCGAGCACAGCGAGGTCGCTCTTGCGGCCGCGAGAGAGCAGGTTGGCCACGCTCGCGAAGTCGCCCACGTCGTCCCATTCGAAGTGGGCGGTCACGCAGACCATACGCCCGGCCTCGGCTGCCGGCTCCGCGACGGTGTAGTCGATCGCGACCTTCGGGAGGGTGGGCCAGAGGCGTTCGCGAACCTCGGCCGCACGGTCCGTGTCCCAGGCAGCGGCGATCTCGCGCAGCGCGGCCACCATCTCGGGCTCAGCCAGCGCCATCTGCTCGAGCAGCAGCGTTGCCTTGGCAATGAACATGCCGGCGTTCCACAGATACCCGCCCTTCGCGAGGTACTCGGAGGCTGTTGTCTCGTCGGGTTTCTCGACGAACTCGGTGACATCGTAGATATCGAACGGCGCGATATCGCCGCGCGCACCACCGCAGGAGATGTACCCGAACCCGGTTGCCGGAAAGGTCGGGTGGATCCCGATCGTCGTGATGTACCCCTGGTCTGCGGCCTGCACGGCGGTCCGGACCGCCCGCTGGAAAAGCACGTTGCCGCGAATCACGTGATCGGCTGCGAACGATCCGAGGATCGCCTCCGGATCCCGACGCTCGAGCAGGGCGGCCGCAAGCCCGATGGCGGCCGAGGAATCTTTCGGTTCGGTCTCGATGACGAGATTCTCAGCGGTGAGTTCGGGGAGCTGGCGGACCACCGATTCACGGTGGGCGACGCCGGTAACCACCATGAGCCGTTCGGCCGGCACGAGCGGCGCAAGACGATCCCACGTCGTGCGCAACAGCGAATCGCCGCTGCCGGTAAGGTCGAGCAAGAACTTGGGCGCGCTGGCGCGGGAGAGCGGCCACAGGCGGGACCCTGCGCCGCCCGCGGGAATGACACAGGTGAGGCGATCGAGCGCTGCGCTGGTAGACATATCGACAAGCCTAGTTGCCGGCCCCAGGAATCAATCGTCAGATGATACTGAGGCCGAGCTTGTCAAAAAGCGAGCCTGGAGAGTGTCATAATGGTTTTTGCGGCAGGTTCACAGCTTTGCGAGCTTGAGATGCCCGCGGTGGCCGCGCTTCGGATACCGGAGTTCCGGTGCAAGCCGATCCAAGGAGGATGCTCTTGTCAGCCCAACCCGCTCAGGCGACGCCCGCGGTAACAAAGAAGCGCCGCCCCGGAGGCACGCTCTACCGCGGCAACGAGGGAATGTGGTCGTGGGTGCTGCACCGCATCACCGGTGTTGCAATCTTCTTCTTCCTGCTCGTGCACGTGCTTGACACCTCACTGATCCGTGTCAGCCCTGAGGCGTACAACGCGGTCATGAGCACCTACAAGAACCCGATCATGGGTCTCGGCGAGACCGTGCTCGTCGGGGCGATCGCGTTCCACGCGCTCAACGGGCTGCGCCTGATCCTCGTCGACTACTGGAGCAAGGGTCCGAAGTATCAGCGGGTCATGTTCTGGATCGTGATCGTGCTCTGGGTCGTCGTAATGCTCGGCTTCGCGCCGCGTCACCTGATGAACGTCTTCGGGTACTGAATAGGGGAGACACCGACATGACTATGACTATCGATAACCCCCGATCGAAGACTCCCGCGAAGAAGCGCACGAACTGGGAGAAGTGGGGCTGGATCTACATGCGCGTCTCGGGCGTACTGCTCGTCGTGCTGATCTTCGGCCACATCTTCTCGAACCTCATGGTCGGCGAGGGTATCCACGCCATCGACTTCGGCTTTGTCGGCGGCAAGCTCGCGAACCCGTTCTGGCAGGTGTGGGACCTGTTGCTTCTCTGGCTCGCCCTGATCCACGGTGCCAATGGGATGCGCACCATCGTGAACGACTATGTGTCGCGCCCCGGCCTTGCGAAGGGCCTCAAAGTGGCACTGTTCGTCGCGGCTGCCCTCCTGATCCTACTTGGCACCCTCGTTGTCGTGACCTTCGACCCATGCCCCGCGGGTGCTCCCGCAGATCTCGTCGCATCGTTCTGCGCCGACCTCTAGATCTTCGAAACTGCTGAAGGAGTAGTAAACCTGTGACTACCAACACCCATGAGGGCGAGGAAACAACCGTCAAAGACGGTGTCACCTATCACCAGTTCGACGTCGTCATTGTCGGTGCGGGCGGCGCAGGTATGCGCGCCGCGATCGAGGCCGGCCCCAAGGCCAAGACCGCGGTCGTGACGAAGCTCTACCCGACGCGTTCGCACACGGGCGCGGCGCAGGGTGGCATGGCTGCGGCGCTCGCAAACGTCGAGGAAGACAATTGGGAGTGGCACACCTTCGACACGGTCAAGGGCGGGGACTACCTCGTAGATCAGGATGCGGCGGAGATCCTCGCGAAAGAGGCGATTGACGCGGTGATCGACCTCGAGAACATGGGTCTGCCGTTTAACCGCACCCCCGAGGGCAAGATCGATCAGCGTCGATTCGGGGGGCACACCCGCAACCACGGCAAGGCACCGGTGCGTCGTGCCTGCTACGCCGCGGACCGCACCGGGCACATGATTCTGCAGACGCTGTTCCAGAATTGCGTCAAGCTCGGCGTGAACTTCTTCAACGAGTACTACGTGCTCGACCTCGTCATGACGGGTGAGGGCAAGGATCGCAAGCCCGCCGGCGTCGTTGCCTACGAGCTTGCGACTGGTGCCCTGCACGTGTTCCAGGCGAAGTCGATCATCTTCGCGACCGGCGGTTTCGGCAAGGTGTTCAAGACCACCTCCAACGCGCACACGCTGACTGGCGACGGTGTCGGGATTGTGTGGCGCAAGGGCCTGCCGCTGGAGGACATCGAGTTCTACCAGTTCCACCCGACCGGGCTCGCCGGTCTCGGCATTCTGCTGACCGAGGGCGCGCGCGGCGAGGGCGCGATCCTGCGTAATGCGAGTGGCGAACGCTTCATGGAGCGCTACGCGCCCACGATTAAAGACCTCGCGCCTCGCGACATCGTCGCACGGTGCATGGTGCAAGAGGTGCTCGACGGGCGTGGTGCCGGCCCGCACAAGGACTACGTCTACCTCGACTGCACGCACCTGGGTGCCGAGGTGCTCGAGACGAAGCTGCCAGACATCACCGAATTCGCGCGCACCTACCTCGGCGTCGACCCGGTGACGGAGCCCGTGCCGGTGTTCCCGACAGCGCACTACGCGATGGGCGGCATTCCGACGAACAACAACGCCGAGGTCCTCATGGACAACGACACCATCGTGCCCGGGCTCTACGCCGCGGGTGAGTGCGCGTGCGTGTCGGTGCACGGTTCGAACCGCCTCGGCACGAACTCGCTGCTCGACATCAACGTGTTCGGCAAGCGCAGCGGCAACAACGCGGCCGAGTACGCCAAGACGGCCTCCTTCACCGAGCTGCCGGAGGACCCCGCGAAGGAGATCCGGGAGCTCGTCGAGCAGATGCGCAACAGCACCGGCACCGAGCGAGTGGCGGACATTCGCCGAGAGCTGCAAGAGGCCATGGATCGCGGTGCCCAGGTGTTCCGCACCCACGAGTCGCTCACCGAGGTGCTCGGCGTGATCCACGACCTGCGCACCCGCTATAAGAACATCGGCATCCAGGATCGCGGTCACCGCTACAACACCGACCTCCTCGAGGCCATCGAGCTCGGGTTCCTGCTCGATCTGGCCGAGGTGCTCGTCTTCGCCGCCCGGAACCGCAAGGAGAGCCGGGGCGGTCACATGCGCGATGACTTCCCGAATCGCGATGACGAGAACTACCTGAAGCACACCATGGCCTACCTCACGGGTGACCCGCACTCGGCGGACCCCGAGGATCACATCCGCCTCGATTGGAAGCCGGTCGTGTTTACCAAGAACGAGCAGGGCGAGTTGAACTACCCGCCGCTGGAGAGGAAGTACTAAGCATGAGCGAAGCGACTGCCGACACAGCCACCGTCGCCGAGGAGGCGGAGATTCAGCCGTTTAACGTCACGCTGCTCATTCGGCGTTACGATCCCGAGTCCGGGCGCGAGGCGCACTGGGAGGACTTCGACGTCGAGATGTATCCGACGGACCGTATTCTCGACGCGCTGCACAAGATCAAGTGGGATCAGGACGGCTCGCTGAGCTTCCGCCGATCCTGCGCGCACGGCATCTGCGGCAGTGACGCGATGCGCATCAACGGGCGCAACCGTCTCGCCTGCAAGACGCTCGTGAAGGATCTCGACGTCACCAAGCCGATCTACGTGGAGGCGATCAAGGGCCTGCCGCTCGAGAAGGACCTGATCGTCGACATGGAGCCCTTCTTCGCCGCCTACCGCGCGGTGAACCCGTTCCTCGTCGCCGATTCGACGCCCGAGCCCGGGAAAGAGCGCCTGCAGTCGATCGAGGATCGCGAGCGCTTCGACGACACCACGAAGTGCATCCTCTGCGCGGCGTGCACCACGAGCTGCCCCGTGTTCTGGACCGACGGCCAGTACTTCGGGCCGGCCGCGATCGTGAACGCGCACCGCTTCATCTTCGATTCGCGAGACGACCAGGCACAGGTGCGCCTCGACATTCTGAACGATACCGAGGGTGTGTGGCGCTGCCGCACCACCTTCAACTGCACCGACGCCTGCCCACGCGGCATCCAGGTCACGAAGGCGATTGCCGAGGTGAAGGCGGCGATTCGTTCTGGCAAGACCAAATAGTCTCCTCGGCCGAGGAAGAACGCTCTGGGGGCGGGTGCAGCGCACCCGCCCTTGGCGTACGTTCTCGCACTTCACCGATGTCGGCGGGGGAGTGCTCAGCGCCGGAATGAGCTATCAGGCCCTGTTCGCGGTCTTTGCCGGCATCTGGGTCGGGTTCGGGGTATTCAGCATCCAACTCGTGTCACGCCCGGAGCTCCTGCAGAGCTTGATCGAACAGATCAACGTATTCATTCCGGGTCTCATCGGTGAGAACGGCGTCGTGGATGCCGAAGTCTTGTTGAGGACAGGCCACGCAGTCAACTGGGTGAGCGTCCTGGCGGGGGCTTCGCTGCTGTGGGTCATGATCAATTGGTTCACCGGCACCCGTCGCGCCATTCGGATCATTTTCGGACTCGATGTGAAGCAGTACCGAAGCGCACTGCTGCTCAAGCTCCGCGATCTGGCTTTGGCCTTGCTTTTCGGGGTTGCGATCCTCGTCTCTGCGGCCCTGACCCTGATCAGTTCGAACCTCACTGAGGCCGTCTTCTCCTGGCTCCACTGGGACCGGCACTACTGGTTGCTGAGCACAGTGGGCGGGTTGATTCGATATGGCGCAGTCTTCGTCTTCGACCTCGTCGTGCTGATGGCGATCCACCGCTTCCTTGCGGAGGTGCGCGTGCCGCTGTGGCGTCTCATGCGCGGATGCGGCCTCGGGGCCCTAGCGTTGCTCTCGCTCAAGGTGCTCGGAACGGCGGTCATCGGCGGCACTACGAGCAACCCGCTACTCGCCACGTTCGCCGTCTTCGTGGGAATTCTCATCTGGTTCAACCTCATTTGCCGGGTGTTGCTGCTCACGGCGAGCTGGATCGCGACCGGCGGGGATAAGGCCCTGGGGCTACCCTCGGCGTGACCTCGCCGCGTGTGTTCAGAAGCAGGAAGCGTCGGTGTCGACCTCGAACCATGCGGAATGGCGGCCATCGGGCGTGACGAGTCGGATCTCGACGGTCACGTCATCGAGGGAGAGCCCGGGGAAGTTCTCGGACCACACGTCGAGCGACTCAAGGGAACCGCTCCACCAGAAATACGGGAGTTTTGTGAGCGCCCAGAATCCGAAGTCGAACTCATTGCCCTGAGCATCGGTGTATACGCCGTCTTCGAACACATTGTCAGGTTCAGTCCCCTCGAGTGACGGGTCGTACTTCGGGTCGAACATTTCAACTGGGTGGGTAGATCCAGGTGCCGTGGCCCGAACACGAACCACGCCGTACTCGCTGGCGACGCCGCGGAACGTGGGTCCTGGCGTGCACACATGGCTAAATTCCAACGAATGGTCGAAGGCCGAGTCACCAGATCCCTCGCCGCCTCCCTCTTCAGGGGGAGTGCCCTCCTGATCGGGAGGACCGTCGTCCTCGCCCGGAGGTTGCTCTTCCTTCGGCGGTGTTACCTCGGGTACCGGTCCTGGTCGGTCCGGGCTACCACTGACGTCTTCGCCTGACTGCGGGAGGTCGACCACTCGGGGAATCGAGGCGATTGCTCCTGCCGTTGGCTCGTCCGGGGTTGCGTTCGGCTTGCTGGTGTCGCGGTTCGAGGATCCCGCGGACTCGTTCCTGGCGTCGGTGGGTTGTGTGGGCAGTGTTGGCGGCTGAGATTCCTCTGCGGCACCCGCTGTGGCGCGTTCGACATCGTTCAGGGCACCGTTCACGAGCACCGCACCGCCCGCCGCGGCGGCCACCAGCGCGACCGATGCCGCTGCCGCGAGCACCGTGGCACCGGTGCTCATGCCCCCGGATGCACCGGCCGTGGCCGCCCCTTTGCCCGTGAGGTCGGCACCGACCATGGCCGCTGCACCGGCCGTGGCCCCAGCGCCGAGCGTGCCGAACTGCTGCAGTAGGGCTGTTGCCGATCCACCGCCGATGAAAATGAGTGCCAGCACCAGGGCGAGCTGCTTGTTCAACGTACTCAGCTCCGCTGCTGCCGCGCTGCACGAGTCGCACCGGTCCAGGTGAGCTGCGACCTCGCGGCTCCGGCGGGCGGTGAGTTTGCCACGCTGATACCGTTGCAGATTCGCTCGCACGCTGCGGCAGGACTCGTCTCGCAGCTGCATGTTGAGGTGGGCCTCCACCCAGGCCGACTGCAGACCCTCGCGCGCGCGAACGGCGAGCGCAGAGACGCTGTTCGCGCTGATCCCGAGCAGTGGTGCGATCTCTCGCGGAGGGAGACCCTCAACCTCGGTGTACCACAGCACCGACTGCCAGCGTTCTGGCAATGACTCGAAGGCGCGTGCGGCGGCATTCAGGTCGAATGACCCCTCCTCCCACGGCCCGACTTCGCCCAGGTCCGGAATCTCTTCGAGATTTGCCGATTGGGTCTCAGGCGACCGGAATCGGTCCGCGGCCAACGACGAGATCACGCGATATAGGTAGGGACGAAACGCGCCTGTGGGTCCCTTACCTTGCTGGATCAGCTCAAAGACCTTGAGGTAAGCGTCTGAGACGAGATCATCCGCGTCGAGGGTCGGGGCAATGTTCTGAGCCGCGACGAGCGCGGGCAGACGATGTCGTTCCCAGAGCGCGCCGAACGCCCCTGCGTCGCCCTCCCGGCTGAGCGTCAGTAGCTCAGTATCCGAGCGGACCTCGTGCGAATAGCGCGACATCAACTGCTCCAAGCGTGCGTGCACGTAGCGCTCCCCCAAGCGTTTGTGCGCCCCCAATCCGATCGGCCGAAACCGACGGACCCCCCATTGATTATGCGCCAAACACCTGAAAAGTCCATTACACGTTCACCCTGCCGAAAAATTTCTGCAAAGCATGCGTCACGATTCCCCGATCTCGACGTCTTATGGGTGTCCGGCTTCTGCGGCCACTTCCCCCCAGGAGTACTCCTGGCCACAGGAGCCGGACGGTCAAGCCCTTGGACGTGGTGTATCGGTGATCGTGTGATTCTTCGTTGTTGGGGTTATGCGGTGAGAGCTCGGAGGTCGGGTTCGATCACCGCCTCGGTGTCGGGTTCGCCGACGCGTCGG
>Ga0182741_1003040_pt1 | contig 18379 bp, 6 predicted proteins | sample eDN5th37CBELigOP_FD_128874 | JGI IMG/M metagenome (GOLD analysis project Ga0182741, IMG submission 128874) | Enriched Organic Plus compost microbial communities from Emeryville, California, USA - eDNA 5th pass 37_C BE-Lig OP (version 2) (version 2) ... | reverse complement strand
GAGCTAGTCAGGGACTACAATTCCGCTACATTGAGTTCACAACGAAGCGGACAGTTGAGTGCGCGAAACAAGCTTTTCAAGAGTTGATTGGAGAACTTGAGCAGTTCCTAGCGAGCACTAACGAGCGTATGGCTCTTCTAAAGGAGGCTGTAACAAGCATTCCTACCGCTCCTAGGGGGGAGTTTGCTCTCCGTTTATGCGCCGACGAGGACACAACGGCACGGGTTGATGCTCGAACAGAGCGTTCATTCATCTTGCTGAACGATGTGACGCACCTCGTCGAAAAATATGCTCACATCTTACACAAGAAGCACAGCACGAGATCAAGGTTGGACATCCTTCGAGACTTAGAATGCACTATATTCCCTCGGGTACTCGCAAGCTCGAGCGCGCTGAACGTCTTGGCTGAGTTGCAACAACTACACTCGTACGTCTTGAATGTGCTAATGCCCACGGATCCTCACTCATATTTGCAGCACTATGTCGGTCAGACAGCGCTTTCTCTCATTCGGCACGAGCTCGGTATGATGGCTTCATTCGCCCACCACAGACTCACTTATGCACCAAAGACCTACAAGACAGCACTTATTCAGCGGCAAAATGCTCTCACTGTCGCTTCTGCTTTCGCACAGTTGGCATGGGTTGGATGGGACAAACCATGCGCCGATGTGCACGTTCCGGAGTTCCGCAGTATTCTGGCTTTGCTCGCTGCGAACGTCAGTCCCGATGATGTATTGCGCATCAGGGACGATTGTGAAGTGGTAAAGACCGCTGCGGCAGCATGGCTGGATGACTCTGCACCTCTAAGTGCATCGGCACACCATTTGCTAACACCATATCAAACCATGGAAATGTTCGTCTTCAATGCAGGCATGGAGCGACTCAATCGGCTTTACATAGGAGGCATCCAACTTGCACCCCAAACACTCACTCCATCTGCAATGCTGTTAAACGCGCCAATATTCTCAAGCCAGCCTGCAAAGGGTAGTTGCATAACAAAGGCTTCAGGCGAGTCAGTGGACTACTTAAGAGAGCTCGAACCGGCGACGTACTGTTTTGACTATTTGGTACCCGCACGTACATCTCTTCCTTGCGACTTCCGCCACGCTGAGCACTATATCAAGCAAACCAGATTTGCACAAATCCGCTCCGATTACGAGCCACTGCCGTATCCTTTCCACACGGTCCAGTCGATTACAATGCAATCTGATGAGACCTTTTTCAAACTAGTGCCAAAATGGGTTTGTGGCAGCTGCACCTATGCGGGGAATCCCAGTTCGGAATCAAAATGCGCAATCTGCGCAGGAGCACGGCCTGATAAGCAGAAGTATCTTCAGTCAGAGCTTGTACACGAGCTGCCCTTCGTTGCGTACCAGCTGAATCACGATCTAGTGCGGGCCAGCCAGACTGCCCAAGCGCTCAGATCAAGTCTCAAGGGAGAGAATGCGCTTCGTTGCATCGAGTTGCGTCAGGAGGCACGAATGGGCGTGTCAATCGCACCTACGCAATCCGAGCCGTTACGTTTCGACCCGACGGTTAAGCCCGAGCGCGCCAGCTTCAGACTGGATTCTCCCGCAGTTCGTGATAATAATCGCCTTGCCAGCATGCTTGCAGCCGTGCAGGAACTTGTACCTGCAGCACAGGTGGCTCACACGTCGTTGACACCATTCGTACTGCCAGAAATCAACTACGAAACCAGCCTAAGTGACCCGACTTCATTCGGTTCTAGTCAGGAATTGTCGCGGGACGTGGTGGAACACAAGCAACCTTCTTCGTATGGTCTAGTCGTTGCCGCAGCAAGCGTTTCCCTCCCCCAAGCATTCGGTTTGGACTCAACCGCGCGACCAACGTTGCCAGGGCTCTTCCTAACTGTGAAGGCCCCTGGAACAAAACAGGCTGAAACAACGATCGTCCCCGGAGAGAGCCTACGCCAGTTTATTACGCTTCGCCTTCCTCCATGGTGGTCAGGAGTTGGAGTACCCGAGAAACCACTTCCTCTGAACTTCGGCCCGAGTCAACTAAACCAACAGCCCGTTGGATTAGGGACGAAGCATGTTTCCATTGTCTTGGAATTCAAGATCTTACCCACCTCATATGAAGTTCAAGAGTCCAACGGTCAGCCCTTTATTTACAATCGAAAGACGAAGTTCGGTTTGATCAGCATATCACGACGAAAGCTCGTCGACCCACGTCGACGACATGCTGATTTGGACTCGACTTGCTTGCTTCATGTTGGCCAGTACGGTGAGTTGTTGTTGGGTTCTCATCCCAACCCGTCGCCCGAGCCGGATCCTCATTACTCCACAGATTTCTATGCCCTGCGTAACAGAAGAGTTCATGTGAATGCATGGCACAGACTGGTGCTACTATTTAGTGGTACGGCCAACCGATTCGAGCCCGATCTCAGCGTAAAGGCGTTCTTGGATGGAAACCGAGTCAACGTCCATCATGGATTCAGCAATGATGACATGAAGGAATTGCTGCGTTCCTTCATGGCGACGAATGAGAATGTACGTGAGAATGTGGATTGGAACAAACATCACCAGCCAGGAGGCACTGCGGTCACGCTGTTGCCAGGATCGGTTAAAGAAGGAACGCACTTCATGCTCAAGCGCTTCAGCGTATTTAATCGTCTGCTTAAGCAACAGGAGCTTGAGGATCTCCTCCGCCCAATGCGGATGGATGCACTTGTAGCATATTGCGGAGGGGTTTTGCCAGATCGCCTTGTTCTGGATCGTGCGCATATTATCCCACCCTTGGGAGACAAACTCTATGTGCCTGTCCGAGAAGACAAGACTCCAGGTCAAGACGGAGGAGTGTTGGTATTATCACTGAGCGGAGATGGCAGAGAAACCGCACTTTCAGACCTCTCCAATGCATTTACTGTTCCCTTCGAAGTCTTGCCAGCACCCAAGGATGTTGCTTCCGCCAGAGACACCAAAGACATCCGCTACGAGGATCGACGCACTCCATCTATGATCGTTCACCAGGGCGTCGTCTACTTAGAAGGTGGCATCAATCCCGATCCCAGCATTCCATCAAATGTGATAGCTGCGTTTAGTCCTCAGGAAGCTAGAATTCCAGCGCCAGGAACGACGCTGGCGAAGATCGAGGAAGCACAGAAGAATAGAATAGGTCTGACTGACTCTCAGTCAAGGCCTAGGCTCGGCCACCGTAGTGGGCTCTGGAGGCTTCTTCCACACGTCGAGCCAAGTCCCCCCTCTGACTCAGAGCCCGCTACTACAGCGCGGTCTCGTCATGTCGAACGCCTGCAGCGTTGGCGAGCTCGAGCAAGCGACGGCTTTCGCAGTTGCCATTACAAAGCCCAACAGAAAGGATCAGAGTTGATTCCTCCTGCGAGGTTTGAGCACTGGTCGTTCAAGATCGGTAACTCCGTCGTTTCAGCCAGTGGACAATTCGACGGGGTATGGGTTCTTGACCTCCCGACGCACACGTATCGTGAGCCTAATGGCTTTTTGGCCCCGGACGGCATTCCTGTTGCCGGACTTGGAATCATTCCTGCCGCACTTCCCAAGTGGAGAAAGATCTCCACAGTCCAAGGGCCGGCTCCTCAGTCAGACTTGTTGCGTGATGACGCACTATTGGCATCGACTAATCAGTCAATTTACGTCGTCCCGAGTAGACCCACAAGTTCGACAGCAACCCCTCCCATAGTGTATGAGCTCACGATCGACATCGACGGCAACACTGGCTACGTTGGTGACTCAGCAACATGGCGCTGCCATCGCACGTACAACCAGTTCGGTCTTAACGATTATGACTCCGTTTCTAGACCAGACAACCATCTCTCATTTGCTCGTTTGACCACAACGCAGGACAGCACGTATCAACACGAGAACCCCGAGTCTAAGCTTCATGAGGTCGTGATACCTCAGCCTGAAACTTACGTTGCGATTGCCGCGCCAAAAGTACCACATACGCCGGTCGGTGCGGTACGTGGTGCTCGCGCAATTATTCATGATGGGTTCATGTACGTGGTAGGCGGTTTCTACAAGGACGCGACACACGCATATGCTTATCTACCATTCATCCGATGCCTAGATCTAATGTCCATGGCTTGGCGATCAATTGACGTGTACTACACGAATGGTAAACTTGTACCGCCTCGCATGGGACACAGTTTGACGATATACAACGGACGGCTTTATGTCATTGGAGGAACTCTGAACCAGATGCTGGTCATTCCGCTTCCAGAGCCAGTTGCGCGCTCAAGTGTTGGCGGCCAGTGGTTCCCTGCAGAACGGCCGACAGTACCATCGGATTTGCCTTCCCAAGCCATCAACGAGCTCAGTCAGGCCATATCTGCAGTCCCCCCACCGAAGCCCATACTAGATCTTCAATTGGATGAAGACCTAACGACAACAAAGCCTACGCTTTACCGCATTACTTCGGCCGATAGATCGGAACCTGGAAGCGCTCGTGTGCAACCCGATCATGAATCACAGCGAGAGCGAGACAACAGGCCAAGGGAGAAGAAGGAAAAGTCTGTGGGATGTGTACAACAGTAGTCGTGCTTACATGCAGATAGGCGTCTGATTTCACTTCAGATGTGTGTTTATTGCATTCTCAACTATGTACTGTTCATTATTTGGCCGCGTTCTGCCATGGATTTTGATAAATACCGAGTTAGATACAAATTGTCTGTTAGCTGTGAATACATGTACAAGATCATATACCATAGGTTGTGGTATATTTCGCTGCCGCTAATAAAATAGCCAAAATTGATTGCGAACCGAAGGCTCTGCACAAGAAAGAATTGTCGGGACAAGTTGCTGTGCACTTTACGGAGTCAAATCGCGGAATAGAAAAATGAGCATTGCGTATCCACGAAGAGAGCTGTCAAGTCGAGTAAAGGCTTGTGCCCACTGGCTTCCAAGCCTCGATTCTTCTTCTGTGAGCTCTAGGCCAGCAGAGTTCTTGTCAAGAACAGACTGCACGGCTGAAGTTTCTGCGGCAAGGCGAAGTTGGGCATTCCGAAAACCGGAATACAAGTATCGGAGTATGGTTGAGCACAGTCGATCATGAGGTAGCGACCACAGGAAGAAGGCCTTTGAGGGCTGACGATCACTTGTCCGTGGGACCTCCTGGAGCTCAACCAGCTGTGCCTCGAACATCGAATAGAGCGCACACTTGGTCTCCTTTTTGGGAAGTAGGGCGAAATCGCTCACCTGCTTTTCTTCTAATCGGACACGCTCATTTAGTAGGCGGAAGATACGCGCCGCATGAGGGCCGCAACGCTCCTTGACGATTAGCTGGGCTTGCTCCAGTCGAATCTGTTGCAGGATACGCTCGGGTAGCAAGGCATACTCTGCGCTTGCGTTGAAGCGATTTGCGCGCGCTTGAACAATACCGATGTTAGGATCAGAGAGCTCTTCGATAATCGCCAGAATTTGGCGTTGCGACAGCTCAGTTGGTGGGGAACCCAATGCGGTGATAGATGCCGGGGAGTGCCCCAAGAAAGCGCTAGCATGAGCTCCCGCTGCGAAGCTGATAAACTTGTTCACCGCACCACAGATCTCATTGGGAGTTAAGTACGGGAACTTGGTTGTCTGTTGTGCCGATGGAAGGCCCGAGTTGGGGTCAAGCGGAGCAGAGGCCCTGACACTCGTGCAGTACTCCTGCAACAAGCATCGTACGACAACACCGGCTGCTGGTGAGATGCGTCGCGCAACATAACTTTGGATGAGATCTGCACGCATGTCTGCAGAGAAACGCTCATGATTGATGACAAAAGGCTTACTTGCGCGGGGAGCACTTGCAGTGCCTAGAATCGGCGGTGCGTCTTCGTCCTCACCGTCATCGACGCTTAAGCTAGTTTTACGACGACGTGTGCTTTTGCTCTGAGGGAGAGACAGGCTTTCATCGAAATAACCATTCGAGTAGATGAAGTACCGCTCCTTTAGCATCGCATTGAAAACGGACACAACGCGCTGTTGCACGCTCGCGAAACTACCTACTAGATCTGAGAGTGCGGGCTGAGAGTCTGCACTCATCTCCTTCTCGTCCTCAGCACTCGCTGTCTCGGCTTCCTTCTGTGCCTGCTTCTCGCGTTGCTTTTGTTCTTTCAGCTCCAAGTTGCACACACTCGCAGCGATAGCCTGCTCTAGCGTCAGCTTACCACGAGTCACAAATTCCTGCATGATTGCGAGGCCTTCATCTCCGTAGGCTTTGTACATCATAGTGAGATATCGAGGAAATCTAGTAACGCCACGAACGATGTTCAGGTCCAAATAATAGGAAAAACGCTTTAGGCCAGCCGGTCCGCTGTTTGGAGGCGGGTGTGCGATCGCTCCTTCTGGAATTGTACCTGGAGGTCGTCTCGTGATGACTGGATGAGGAATGTTAATCCTGCGGCTGTTGGCGAGGGCAGCCTGAGGGGTTAGTAGATTCTCCTCGTTAGAGCCAAACACGTTGGTACCATAGGGTACGGCATTTGCACCAATGTATCCGTCATAATCATAGTCATCATTCAACTCCTCTTCCTCACTCTCTGTCTCGTCGTCTGCGCTTTGACGTTTCGTTCGTGGACGCCGCAACTTGGCCTTCTTTGCAGCCGTGACATCTTTAAGCTGGGGCTTCTGGATGATACGTTGTGGTCCACATCGAATGACGTCGAACTTGATCATAGTGGTCAACCCCAGAATAATCCGCTCGGGATCAATGCTGGTTGCTTGGACGAGTTCTGGGATGGTCTGCCCATTTTTGCGGATGAGCGCCTCGGCCAGTGTGCGCCCAAGCTCACCAAAATGCTGCTCGATAATGGCCAGGCAGAACTCTTGATATTCTTTCATCATGTGTGTAAGTCTTTAGACAGAGCTTTGTCCTCGCAAAGCAGAATGGACTACACCGGTCTTGCGCACTTGCCTGATTGGCTGAGTGGGTGTAACAAAGCTTCCCTGGGCTGCTTGTCAAGTGCGTGTGACGGCTCCAGTCTGCCTGGTGACTTCAGCCGTCGTTCCCTGTCGGCTTCGCAGCTATGCGGCTTCACTAAGCCGAATCAAGACCGGACTGAGAGTGTGGTGGTGGCCAGAGAGTGGGTCTGGCCCTGGACGTGACAATGGCGCAGGTGATGGGATGAGATGGGGGGATTAGTTAGTCAGTGTAGGTTGATTAGAATTACTCCACACCACGGTCAACGGGTGCCAAGATGGTCCGATTTGCGGGTGTAAGCCACACGACACAGAGTGCGGAACTTGGGCTTGAATTGAATCGAATGCAAACACCGAGGTGTTCGGGTATTACCAGGTACAAAACTGGTGCAATCCTACGCTAAACAAAGTTTAAGTCTTAATGAAAGTGTTTCCAGTGTGAGGCAATGTACCCAACTTGAGCTTCAGACCCACTAGTAGTGTACTCAGCGACCCTTCTTCCGCTCCCCACTCTGACCGCGTTCGGGGGTGTCGGAATACGAAGCAAGCCAGAAGCGGCTCGAGCGCATTCGGGGGTGATGGAATATACGCACTTTAGAGCCACTCTGAATGGGTTTTCGCGTGTAAAATACGAGCGAGCATGTCATTCGTACACGGTTTAAAGCAGATCGTTCAATCCCGTGGATTGAATGGTATCCAACAAGCCACGAAAAATCTCAACAAGTATGTGCAACAGCGTGGAATTATCACGGAAGTTGTACAAAAAGAGCCTGGTACGTTGAGTTTGACATCGATTCCGATGCATTTTGTCTCGACTTTGTATGCATGAATGAAGTTTCTAGCCCCTGTCACCACGTTCGCGTGTGAAGTGCCTTCCTGGCTACGTCCTAGCGCCCCCGTGTCAGGATATAATCCACAGTTCCGAGAGAAACCTTCGAAATGTCTGCCATGTCAGGCGAAGAGAAGGAAGTTACTCAGCTTGTGGAGCCCGAAGCTCGGCGATACGTGGATGTTTGCCAAAACCAAAGTTGCAAATCGAATGGGGTGGCTATTACGGTTGCTTTTACTTGCTGCTATTCATCTGCTGTGAACACAGCGTCGCGGAAACGCTCCACAAATCACCGCACTTCGGGCATGGCCCATGCTAATCGCGTTGTGCCTGTATCTCTCACGCTGACCCTTACCTCTAGCTCCCAAGCCGGCCCCTTACTGGGAGACATACTCCGTGTATGACCAGTTTGAACGTCTCGGTCGCTACATGTTCATGACCGAGCTGATCCGAGGTACTCTCCTCCTCTTTGAAAACATCTTCGCACCCAAGGTCACACTGAACTACCCGTTCGAGAAGGGTTTGATCTCGCCCCGCTTCCGTGGTGAGCACGCGCTCCGCCGTTACCCCTCGGGTGAAGAGCGATGCATCGCGTGCAAGCTCTGTGAGGCCGTCTGCCCTGCGCTTGCGATTACTATCGAGGCTGAGCCCCGTGCCGATGGTTCGCGACGAACCACTCGTTACGATATTGACATGACCAAGTGCATCTACTGCGGTTTCTGCCAGGAGGCCTGCCCCGTCGATGCTATTGTCCTTGGTCCTAACTTCGAGTTCACGACCGAAACACACGAAGAGTTGCTGTACGACAAGGCCAAGCTCCTTGCCAACGGTGACCGTTGGGAACCCGAGCTTCAACGCAACATTATGGCAGATGCTCCCTACCGTTAAACTACGACGCCTATCGGCCCATCCACCTATGCAGTATTGTCCCACCGTCGGATCACCGTGGAGCGGCGCGAACCTATGTCTCACAGTCAGCGAACTTTATAGCGCAAGTCGAGTTGCGCGTCCAGCTAGTACCTAGACTAGTTCTATTTGTATGTAATGTTATATGAGGACTTTTATTATCAAAGCACGAACATAAACTCAAGGGGAGCACACACCCCTCGTAGCTTTCAACTTTCCCTGTACTTGTTGATCGAACGTCTCCATAGATCGAGAGGAGTTCAGTCCGCCTCATCTACTGCCTAGCACGCTGCGCAGTTGGAGAGAGATACAAGCAGTCAGCCAACTCTTCGTCAACGATCACTGATGAGGGGAGTCTCTGTCTAGTTTCAATCGAAGGTATGATACTTGGGTCGATAATCGGCGATTCAGAACCACCAACGCTGGCCGCAGCAGAGTTTGCCGTCTCTCCTGGGCGCTTGGCATACACGCTCAGTGGGGTCGGACGAATCTCACAGATTGACACCCGTTGCCAAACAGGAGGTCTCATGCCGGCGAGCAAGGGATTCATCTTAGATCGATCCTCGTCGGAATTCCGAGCCACATACACAACCGTTCGGACGAATTCGTATGCCCATGCTGCAGTCTCCTCATTCAGAGACACGATGTGAGACCGAACCGATTCTACGGTTGCTGCGTCGTCGAACGACTCACTACCGTCTCGGCTTCGGCGTTGTAACTCATTGATCGCTTGGATAGTGCTTCGGGTCGCAGCTCCAATGCCATGTGTGCTTAGGTAGGTGCATTGGGTCAAACCCTGACTTGAGATCGGCTCACGAGAGAATTCGCTCGAAGAGCCACTTTCACCTCCGTCTACAACTTTGAGGGCGCGGAGCCGAGCGAGATCCTGTTCAGACAAACCAAGCCTTGCGATGTCACTCTGACGAACAACCGTAGTTTGCTCAGAAGGAGACCCAGCATTAATGCCTCGGATCCCATTGAGAACAGATCCCCCGGAGCCTGCCTTCAGCGTCGCCAGAGCACCTAGTGGCTTACCACCGGCCCTAGCAGCACCAATAGTAGCAGTCACACATCCAGCTCGGAACGTTACATTCTCGGCTCGCGCATCGAATCTCTTTAAGAAGTCTCGACTAAAACGATTCAACGAACGCTGCAGCTTCTCTACGGGCTGGAAAGTTTGGAAGGTCACCATTCGTTGGATCGATGAACTGACTTGGGTATGCGTGACATGGATGTCTAATCGTAACACATCACGCACAAAGCTTATAATGTCGCGTGGAACTTTGAATAAGACTGAAGGAGGTAGGGTTGGAGGTAGAGCTTGACCGTCTGCGAAAATCTTTGATGTTGCATCATCGTGGGAGTCGAAGTCAATTGCGGTACCACGGTTGGGGACTCGCGATAGAAGTGAGTATACACCATCTAAGGTGTCATTGTGCTTCAGCAGCAATTCTTCTGCGTTAAGCAGCGCTTCGGAGATTGACTGGTCTGGATGAGACGTCGCAGTGGTAACTTTTGAATCAGCCACACTCACTGCATCTCCTTCCGCATCAGAATCGTTCTCCTCATCTGCATCGACGTCCACACTGCCATAAGCCACAGCATCATAGTAGTCCTCGACTTCTTCGTCAGAATAGTCGCTGAGGTCGTCAAATGCGGGCAAATCAGGTATAGATCCCCGGCGCCTTGCTCGGGCTTCATCGAGATCACGCTGATGCTTGGTCATGCGTCTCAACTCAGAATCGCTCAACAGGACGTCGGCAATACCCAAGTCCTGCGAAAGTCGACGTGCACGTCTCTTTTCAGCAATGCGGTACGATTCACGCATCTGCATGAGGTTTCGGAATGGACGAGTTGATGCGGTAGAGTGGTTTCCGCCAGCAGCGATATGTGCAATACGGAAGTGGCGCAAGGCGGACACCCAGACGGGTGTGCTTACCGACTTGAATTGGCCATCACCGAGCTGACCGTAAGCAGCTGAGCCCCAGGAATATACTTTGCCAGATATTGTTAACGCCAATGAGTGTCGCAGACCGGCTGCAGCCTGAACAATAGGCTCGTAAAGATTGACAACCTGCCGTGGGCATGCACTTGCCCGCAAGGCACCCGAAAGCGAAAGGGGTGTGTCAGGAACGCTGGCCTGTGGCTGGTAGAGTTCATCGTTCGTGAGGCCTGGCAGCATTAATCCACCGGTGTGGCCATGACCGAGCTGACCATTGACATCGCAGCCAAAAGAATATAGACTGCCTGACTGACGTTGATCGAGCAACTCTTCCAGACTTCGGCGGCGATTCAGCTGACGCTCAAGGCCGATATCAACATCGGGATTGTACTTCTCTCCTGGTGGAAGCAGAATCATCAGGGAGTGATAACCACCAGCAGCGATTTGCAGCACTTCTCGGGTGTGAAGACTTCCGGTCCCAGGATGAACAAGTCCATTCCGATCAGCATCTTCGTAGAGGGCTGTCAAAAGCTCAGGAGTATAGACATTGGTATACTTCCCCAATCCAAGTTGCCCATAGTCGTTCTTACCCCAGGCCATAACCCTTCGATCTGACGTCAATGCTAGTGTGTGGTAAGCACCGCAAACGACGTGCACAATCTTGTGACCTTGCGTGTTGACAGGCGTTGGAGTTGAAACCGGCGAGCTGCCTTGGCCATGGCCTAGTACGTAGACATGGTCTTTAGAACCGCCAAATGTGTACACATCGCCATCCGTAGTACATATAACCGTGAAGGTCTGACCACAGGCAACACTACAGGCCTGTTTCCCTGCTCGCAAAGACACAACGTTGAATCCCTGAGGGATCCCAGCTCTTCCATCGAGTCCCGGTAGAGCGTAGCGTAATTGAAACTTCGCTGCGTGGTCAGCCTCCTTCTTATCCTCCCCTGATCCAGCTGCGACGTGTTCTAGCACACCGGCTGTACGACCATCTGGATCATCTGATAGCAGCGCTAGGAGGGCTTCAGTTGCGGTTGTTCGCTTCGCCCTCACACCTGGCACTCCTGCCCATACGGTGTGTGGCACTCCAGCTTCTGGGGTACCCACCACAGCTCTGTCCTCAAGCGACCCCTCTCCGGATGTAGCCATATCCTCGGCCTCATACGCTGCACTCGCATCGTTCGTACCCAATTTTCCATAGAGACTTCCACCCCATGTAACGACTCGTCCTGATTCAAGCATTGCGACAGTGTGCATGCCACCTGCTGCAACAGTGAGCACTCTGTCTGACTTGAATTTGATGCGAGGAAGAGTAAATCCTGTACCATCTGTGAGGCGTAAGGTGCTGTCCAGGGTTGCTGTTGCCGGTGATGGATTAGAGGCTCGACCAGGTGTTTGAGTCGTAGAACCCGTCGAGAGCCGGGGAGTTTTGCTTCCAGCAGGAGACTGGATTTTGCTGCTCTGACTCTGTCGAATAGAACCAACTTTGTATAGGCGTGGTGGCTGGGACTCTGGCTGATTTTCCTGATTAGGGAACTTGAAGGAACTAGCTGATGCCGCCTGAGCATCGACCGGAACAGCAGAGCGCGACTGAGGAGTCTTCATTGGAGACACGCTCTTCCATGTATCAAAACGGGGAAGCTCTTGGCCGTCTCTACTTTGCAGTAGATCTTCTGCTTGAGCTGCACCCGAATCATCACCATTTCCACTCATACCTTGAAGTGACGCTCGAAGCGCAGCAACGTCTTCATAAAGATCTCGGTGTGAGGCATGGGGATCCAATGGAGTAACGAGGCGATAGAACTTACCCTTGGACGAATGACCCAACAGATTTGTCAACGAGGCACCACATGTATAAACGCGACCACCCGTGGTCAGAACAACTGTGTGTTGGTGCGAGGGGCAAATGAGTGCAACACGCCGAGCAACACTCTTGGGGTCTTGGAGAAGCTCTGGGAAACGCACAATTGAGTTTTGTGTGTCAAGCGACAGCTCGGAATCGTTATTTTGACCCCATACAAAAACACATGGACGCTGCAGATACTGTAAACGACGCTGGATACGCAACATATGCATAACCATTTGGACTCGATACTTCCAGCTCAGGTAAATCCATCCGGGTCGTGGCTGGGCTGTCAGGTCCATCGCAATTCTGGCTAGGCGTGGGGTAAGATCTCGCGATGTGGGCCATCGCAGATGCTTGGGATCAAGGAATACGGCGCTGTGTCCTGACTTCTCGAAGTTGGGTATTGTAAAGTATTGAACTCCCTCGAAGAAGCCGTTATTCGCTCCATACTTACGAGTAGCAATCTCGACACCAACTAGCTGTTGATGGTGTACAATGCCCACCCATCTCACAAGACCGCACACGTAGACGTCTACAGTCTTATTTGATGGCCGCAGCACCTTCTCAGGGATCACTACCCAGGAATGACCTTCGAGCAAGTCTCGAATGTCAACGAGCTTGTACCTCGTAGGGTCATCGTCGGGAGAGTAGTACTGGTGCCAGCGCGCAAGCGCGTTGGTCCTGGCGAGGTTAAGGACCTTGCTGCCGAGCATACTTGTGGCTTGCTCTCTACTCGGCGCGAAACGCAGCACGCGTCCAGGTCTAGGGGTCCTGTAGTGGGGTATTAATGGCAGAATAGGCGTGAGTACACGCATAAAATAAATATGATTTCATGTTATACATTTGAATTGCATTCGTTCTTGCTTAATTTCTTATCACAACACCCACGCGACATACACGCTTCAACAAGACTGACAGAGGAAATGAAAAACGGAAATCTCACCCTTAGGAATACGCCGTTTGAAAGGGTTCCCGCTCGTGCACAGCATTTCTTCAGACACGGACGGATTCATCACCGCGGAAAATCCGTGTTTAGCTAGTTTAATCAGCAGCTAATCACAAAGCACTCCATATTCGCCTCAACCAAGATGTTTGCACTGAGCAAACTCTCGGTCCGGCGTGCGCTTGCCAGTCTGAGCACTTCGAGGGGGCAGATCCTACGTGATCCCTTGCTGGTATCATGGACAGCGCGAAGAAATCACTCCACGCGAGGGTCAAACGAGTCCTCCTTTGCAGATGCGCCACCCGGAACCGACACTCGGCCTTTGAGACGAAAGGGCTTTCGCATGAGCGCACCGCACACTTCCGATGGCTTCGCTAATCCTGAGGAGTACTACGAGTCTATTCGCCTCCCCGCCTCACCTGACACAGCTGCGGCTCGCATCCCTGCACCAGATGGCGTCAATCCCGCCGCCGCGGAGACAACGAAGGTAGAGACAACTGAACCTACGGGCCAGCGTCCGTCGCATGAGGCCGCTCATTCAACAGCAAGAGAGTTTGAGAAGTCATCTTATCAGAACCCAAATCGTGCTGCGCTCGAGGCGGATGAAAAGTACAAACAGTGGAAAGACAAGTGGAGGCATTTATTCGAACGAGGAACAGAGACGCTGGACTCCTTCGAGCCTGGTGAGATTGAGTTCCCATGGACAGATCATAAGTTTGGTAGGCCTAACATAACGCAGGACGTATACTCACTGCTGGCAGGACATAGTCCACCGTTTTTCTGTCATGCGGAGGATATCACTCCGTTGAACTCACCGAAAGAATTCTACGAGGAGCTGCTCAACATGGTGAGCAAGGCTGAGAAACGCATTTGCTTCTCAGCACTGTATTTGGGCACTGGTCCGATGGAAAAGCGGCTTCTCGATGCAATCAACAAGCGGATGTACGAGAAGCCCTCACTATGTACGCACTTCCTGTTTGATTATGCTCGAAGTCACAGAAAGGATAAGGATGGCCGTACCGTGATTCAGCCTATCCGAGAACTCATTGCACAACACCCTACTCACTGCTCCGCTGCGCTGATCCACGCTCCCCGCGTGTTCCGATCAAGGATTGCAATCCACTCTGGATTCTCGGGATCGCGACCTTATAGCATCAAAAAGCGTTTGTTTGAACGCCTGCTTATGTACTTTCAGAGTCCAAAGATGGTGGAGCTCGGCGGCGTACATCACATGAAGTACTATATCGTCGATGACACCGTCATTATTTCAGGCGCCAACCTATCGGAAATTTACTTTACTAACCGTGAAGATCGCTACATCAAGGTCCGTCACCCAGCGTTGTGCGATGCCATCGTACAGACTACTCAGGTACTCTCACTAGGTCCTAACAGCTCCGTTCTTTCGCTTGATCATGAAATGCGAGCTCGTCCCGAAGACACAAGCCCCTCCAAGAAGGAGATGCCGTATTATCAAGAATGCCGGCCCACGTACACTGGTCCACAGCCTGTAGGACCTGAAGAGGCCGCATTGCTCGACGGCAAGGCAATCGATGAATACTCGACAGTCGAAGTGAAATATGTGCCCGAAACTCAGCCTACGCCTGCGTTTGCAAGAGCCCAGGCAGCTGCGCGTGCCAAGTTAGTCGAAGCCAGGGGACAAGCGAACAAGACCCAGGGTGATGACGCGAAGCCGCCTGAAGCCTCAGATGTGGTGGACAAATTCTTAGAAAAGTCCAAGATAGCTTCGCTTCCCGAGAGTGAGCGACAAAAGCTGCCAGCGTCCGTCGTTCGCAACGCTATGGTTACACAGAAACTAGAACCCGATGCTGTGAATGTACCTGTTGCGGCCATCCCACATAACCGCCCCAACTCGAGCGAGTTCGAGATCAACCCGGCCTATCCGCTCACGTCGATTCCGAAGGAGATTCTTGAGAACTACAAGCATACCTCCAAGCCTAACCCAACAAGCCACACTCATCTTGACGACGCCAACTTCTGGATGGTTCCCTCAGCTCCCACAACGACATGCCCTCCAGAGCTGATCAAAGATCCCCCAAAGGATCCTCGTCCTTTTGTGAAGGCACGTGTGCGCCTGCCACTCGTGGAACCGTTGTACGATCGCTGGCAGATTGGTGTCCCGCGGTACTGGTTATTTAATCCCGATTTTGGATGCTCAGGTACAGTAGAATACCGTCAGCCGGGAGTTCATAAGATGTACGCGAGCAAGGCCAATGTCCTGCACTACGATGAATTTGATCCCCTTACTCCTATTGACAACGCAACCTTCTTCATCAACTCCGATGAGAGGAAACAGACAGGCGCAATCGATTACTCGGGTTCTCGACCTTACTGGGAAGACCCTGATGATAAGCATGTCGTTCGTCCCGGCATCCAGGCTCGCTTCTCAGACGATGAGCCTGCACTGAGGTTCTTCATGCGTACTGAAGGCCGGCTGAACTTCAGAACTGAAAACTTCCAATACGCTGTCCTTGCATCAATCTTAGCGAGCAACTATCGACTGATTCAAACACAATACGAGAATTGGTTCAAATCGAAGAATAGCATGTTTCCGAACCCTGTCGACCATGCGGCTTTACCGAAGAGAGAAGGCGAACCATATCCAAACAAATCAAAGCAGCCTGATACGGTCATCTTCCCTTTGCTACAGATTGCAAACCGCGGTGTAATGCAAGATGAGCTTGCGACTTCAATTGTGCTAAAGACCATTCGTATGCGCTGCCTTGCACCAAATACCGGCTATGCAGCTCTTAACCCAGAGGTTGGTATGAATCTCCCCTTGCACGAGGACCGGAACGTGCGAAAGCCCTTCCCTCTCCTCGACCCCAAGCTTGTGGATCCGAACAAATCGCTCTTCAAGTTCGAGGAGAATACTCGGAAGGTTAACATTAACCTCTGCACTGGCTATTTCAATCTTGCGGACACCTATGCGTCTCTGCTGGAGCCTATCCTGGAGGTGAACGATAGAAATTCGCTCAACATTGTTGTCGCATCAAAGCAGGCTAACGGGTGGTTTGATGCCAAGGGTATTCAGAAGTACGTACCTGACTTTTACACTGCGATTGCTGAACGTTTCCTACGCCGTTTCAAGCGCTTTGGAGAACGCGTTACCCTGAGGGAGTATTGGCGGAAGGGTTGGAGCTACCATGCGAAGGGCATGTGGATTCAGGAGTTTGACTCTGCGGCCGATGACAAAGCCAATGAAGGGAGATGCACGAACGCGACCAGCCTAGACCCCAACGTTCCGCTGATCCACTTTATGGGCAGCAGCAACTTCGGCGATCGTAGTATCGACAGGGATCAAGAGATGCAATTCTGCATGATCACTACGAACCCAGACTTGATAAAGAAAATGGATGCTGATCTCCAGAGATCAATGGAGCATTCCAAGCCTAGACCTCCACCGGTTGAAGGTTTGTTTGCAAGCTTCAAAGCACCCGAAAAGGTCGATGAACGCTTTCCCGAGGCGGATCCCAAGGCAAAGGATTTAACTGGCTGGAAAAAGGCGCTCATTACATTTTTATGCAAATCAGCGCTATTTCGCTCATTGTTATAGTAGTTATACGACACTGTAAATAAAAAGTAGCGTCAGCGAGCTCTAACGTGTGAAATTTGCTACATGTAATGGCTCTATGATTATCAGATCACTTTCACGTGCTAAATGTCTGTTAGATCTATACCATAGACAATCAAATAATAAAGATCCACACCTAATGCCACAATAGAAAGAAGAGACATTATTACGATGGTTGCCCATGGTACTAATCTTGGGTATCTCTTGTGCAACCACATCGGTACCGGATAAATAATATCCTCAGGGTATTTCGGTTCGTCTGCGCTTGACCAGTTGGGACGAATGCCCTTACCCGACTGGAGCAATTTCGGATTCGCTAGTAGCTTGCGAGCAGCATCCTCTTCAATCGAGGTGAGCGACAGCGAAGCGTCATCATCATCGTCTTCGGTGTCATCGTCGTCTACTGCTTCCGAACTTTGGACACCATCATCACCATTCGTAGCTCCCCCATTGCAACTCGTAACTGAGGTTCTGAGCGAGAACCTTTCGTTCGCCTTTGGCATGACTCGTGGGCTCGCTGGATCCCCGTCAGTGGATTCATATTCAGAATCGGCGTCAGATAAATTATCTATAGAAGACAAGTCGAGCACAGGCGCTTCTCGGTGAGCGCCCTTCTTGACCTTCTTCCAATCAATGGGCTTGGAGGGATCGGGAACTGTAAACTTCCCAGACTCAAAATTCTTCGCCTCCACACTAGCAAAATAGTAGGATTTCCTCAGCCCTCGCTCATCCTCTTCGTCTAGGGCTAGGATATACACATATGACGGGAGAATGAAATTGGTGAAGTTCGTGAAGATGAGCGAGGTCCAGTTGACGAAGCGGATAAACCCAGTGCCTTGATACAAGAAGAACGAGACAAGCCAGGGGAAGATTGCACCCCAGAATTTGCTTCCCCATGCGGATGTAACGTTGCCGACGTAGAGGTTGTATCTCATGATAATGCAGAAAATGGGAATACCCAGTCCTATCGTAGATAACGAGAAGACGTAAACCGATATTTGAGTAAACACGGAAGACCCATCAGCAATATGCTCTAGAACATTTCCATGCGAGATGTGTGGGAAGGCCAAAGCGCCCAACACACCGAGGAATACATAAATGCCGGTAGAAACCCCCACTGAGAGTGCAAGGGTAGAGGAAGCACCTAGAGATCTCTGTTTTTCGTTGTACCAACTCGGCACTGTATCAATGAACGTGAAACAAAACATAATTACACCCAGTGCCAGCATGACTGAGGGTCCAACAACCCATGGTACCTGATCTGGATAGGCTGGACTCGTCGCGAAGTAGTTTCCAAATTGGCCCAAGATTGCCATCATAATGATACCACTGATCCACTGGTATGCAATGTTCTCGTCTAAGTTCAGCAGTCCCAGCGGCAAGAGCAGCATAACCGAGATCATGTATCCGGTCGAAACGATCAAGGAATGG
>Ga0182741_1003038_pt1 | contig 18381 bp, 16 predicted proteins | sample eDN5th37CBELigOP_FD_128874 | JGI IMG/M metagenome (GOLD analysis project Ga0182741, IMG submission 128874) | Enriched Organic Plus compost microbial communities from Emeryville, California, USA - eDNA 5th pass 37_C BE-Lig OP (version 2) (version 2) ... | reverse complement strand
GGCCAGGGTGAGGTGCCCGTGGAAGGGCCGATCGTCGGGCGGGGCGCCGAGGTGCGCCGTGGCCGCGACAACGTCGGCGGCGAGGGCCTCGAGCCCGGTCACCGGCACCACGAGCGTGTGCCGGTTGAGGCGCTCGAGCCGGGGACCGAGCTCGACCTCGACCGGTCGGTGGCGGCGGGCGACCTGCTGGAGGGCGTGGGCGAGCGCGGGGACGTCCTCGTGGGCGACCTGGCCGAGGAAGCGGAGCGTGACGTGCCACTGGTCCTGCGTGGTCCAGCGCACCCCGGCGCGGGCCGGGCGGTCGAGGCGCCGCAGCGCCTCGACGACGTCCTCCGGCGGCCAGACGCCGATCCAGAGGCGCATGCTCTGCGGGCGCTCGGGCGCGCCCTGGCCCCGGTCCTGCGGCCCGTCGCCGGGGGCGAGCCGGGAGGTGGCCTCCTCGTGCGGCACGGCGACGTCCATCGGTCTCCTTCCGGTGGTCCCGCCAGGTCGAACGGTAGGCGCGCCGGCGCCGGCGTGCGCCGGCCGCGATGAGCCTGGGCCCGCCGCTCCGTCCCGAGAGGCATGGGGAGCACGCTGACGAACCAGCCCGGCGACGGCGACGCCCGGCTCGTCCTCGTGCGCGCCGGCCAGGTGGTGGACCTCGGCCCGGTGGCGCGAGGTGACCGCTGCGGGCTCGGGTTCGTGGACGACCTGCTCCGGCTCCGCCTGGCGCTGGCCCGCTTCGGCTGGGCGCTCGTGGTGGCCGACGTGCCCGCCGACGTCCTCGAGCTGTTCGAGCTGGTGGGGCTGGCGCCCGACCCCGGTCAGGCCTCGAGGTAGGGCGGCAGCCCGAGCTGGGCGAAGAGCTCGGGGTACACGAAGTTGTTGTGACCGACGATCCGGCCGCCGGCCACCTCGATGACCTGGATGGCCCAGGGCTCCCAGCGGCCGGGGGCGACGCGCTTGTAGCTGCCGAACCCGGCGGTGCCGTTGACGGCGATCGGCACGAGGCGCGAGCCCTCGCAGGCGGCGCCGGGGCCGACCATCCACGCGACGACGGCCTCGGGGCCCTGGAGCCACAGGTCCCACGGCGGCATCGACATGACGACGTCCTCGCGCAGGAGCGCGGCGAGGGCGGTCATGTCGTAGCGCTCGAAGGCGTCGACGTAGCGGGCGAGCAGGGCCTGGTGCTCGGGGTCGTCGAGGTCGTCGAGGCGGGCGACGTCGACGGTGGCGAGCGTGGCCCGGGCCCGCTGGAGCGCGCTGTTGACCGAGGCGACCGTGGTGTCGAGCAGCTCGGCGGTCTCGGCGGCGGACCAGCGCAGGACCTCGCAGAGGATCAGCGCGGCCCGCTGGCGGGCCGGGAGGTGCTGGAGCGCGGCGACGAAGGCGAGCCGCACCGAGTCCCGCGCCGCGGCCACCTCGGCGGGGTCCCCGCGCTCGGGCAGGACCTGGCTGTCCGCGATGGGCTGGACCCAGGTCTCCTCCGGGCGCTCCCGCAGCACCGCGCCCTCCACCGTGGACGGCCCGCCGAGGTGCATCGGCCGGGCCCGGCGCTGTGGCGAGCGGTGCATGTCGAGGCAGACGTTGGTGGCGATCCGGTAGAGCCAGGAGCGCACCGACGAGCGGCCCTCGAATCGGTCGGCCGCCCGCCACGCCCGCACGAGCGTCTCCTGCACGGCGTCCTCGGCCTCGGACCCCGAGCCGAGCATCCGGTAGCAGTAGCCGGTGAGCTCGCGGCGGTGCGCCTCGAAGATCTCGTCGATGTCGATTCGGGTCTGGGGCGACGCCATCGACCCACACGCTACGGCGCGGGTGTGACGCTTGCGTCGGAGATCGAGGTCCACCATCACCGGTGCAGACGGTGCGGCGACCCGTCGCTCATCGCCGGGGGCTAGGCGGTGGTGACCCGGGTGGCGAAGTCGACGGTGGCCTCGCAGACGAGGTCGGCGTCGACGTCGAGGGTGGCGACGTGGTAGCTGCGCTCGAGCCACACCCGCTCCACCGGACCGCGCACGGACTCGGCGAGCACGTCGGAGTCGGTCGGCGAGACGACGTGGTCCTGGCGGCTCGTGATCACGAGCACCGGGCAGCGGACGTCGCCGAGGTGGGCTCGCAGCTCGTCGCCCGCCTCGATCAGCGACAGCAGGGGCCGCAGCGGCGTCTGGTCGTAGCTGCCCTCGTCGACGCCGGGCGCGGCGATGTCGTTGCCGATGGAGTCCATGACCTCCATCCCCCCGTCGAGGAGCTGCTGCACGACGCCGCGCATCTCGTCGGAGACGGCGACCGGGGTGTTGATGGCGACGATGCCGGCCAGGTCGTCGTGGCGCTCGGCCAGGGCGACGGTGAGGGCGCCGCCCATCGACAGCCCGACGACGACGATCCGCCCGTCGGGCACACGTGCCCGCAGCGCCCCCAGGGCCCGCTCGGCCTCGGCCAGCCAGTCGTCGAAGGTGGTGGGGATCAGGTCGGCGACGTCGGTGCCGTGGCCGGGGAGGCGGGGCAGCTCGACGGCGAAGCCGGCGGCCGCGAGGGCCCCGCCCACCGGGCGCATCGACACCGGGGAGCCGGTGAAGCCGTGGAGCACGAGCGCGCCGTGCGGCCCCCCACCCGGCGACGACCACGCCTCGCAGCCGGGGCGAACGGGGTGCGTGTCGTCGGCAGGGGTGCGAGCCATGGCGCAGGACGCTACCGCCGAGGACTAGGCGTAGGGGTCGTCGAGGGCGGGGGCCTCCCACCAGTCCGCCGGCGCGGGCTGCCAGTCGGGGTCGGGGTGGATGCAGTCGACCGGGCACGGCTCGACGCACTTCTCGCAGCCCGAGCACAGCTCCGGGATGATGATCACGTCGATGCCGTGGTTGAAGATCGCACCGAACTGCGGCGGGCAGTGCCGCAGGCACGTGTCGCAGTTGATGCAGATCGACATGTCGATCCGCAGCGGCGGGTTCTGCCACTTCGGGTTGCGCTCCCGCGCCGCCAGGCGCTCGCTGCGGGTGGTGGCGGCCATCGGCGCGGCACGGTAGCAGCGCCCCGGGGTCATTGACCCTTGGGTCAAGACCGGGCAGGCTCACGCCGTGGAACCCGACCGCCGGCTCACCGCCCAGGGCGAGGAGCGCAAGCAGCAGCTGATCGACTGCGCCGCCGTCCTCTTCGCCGAGCGAGGCTACGCGGAGACGCGCGTCATCGACATCGTCCGGGCCGCCGGCGTGGCCAAGGGGCTCTTCTACTGGTACTTCGAGAACAAGGAAGCCCTCTTCAAGGAGCTGGCCACGAGCATCCGCCAGCAGCTCCGCCGCACCCAGGGCGAGGTGCTCGACCCCGACGCGCTCCCCCTCGTGAACATCTACCGGGGCGCCCAGGTGTCGGTGGCGTTCATGGCCGAGCACGCGCACTTCTTCTCCCTGCTCGAGGTGGAGGGCCCGAACTTCACCGAGGTCCTGCGGCAGGGGACCCGCCAGCACATCGACGACATGGAGCGCATCGTCCGGGCCGGCCAGGCGCACGGCTCCATCCGGGAGGACGATCCGCGGCTCCTGGCGATCGGCGTGGTGGCCTGCGTGGGGCAGTTCTCCCACTTCCACCGCACGGGCCGGATCCGGCTGCCGCTGCCCGAGCTGGGGGACTTCGTCGCCCGCTACGTCGTGCACTCGCTGGCGGCCGACGACCAGGCGCTCGCCGAGGCGCTGCGCACCGTCCACGCCCTGCGCGACGCCTCCTGAGGGCCGGCCAACTTCCTGCACGCGCGCTGCAAAGGGGGTGCTACGGTGCAGTTCGCCCCATCTGCACCGACCATGAGGAGGCCCCGTGGCCGACAAGTTCCCCTTCCTGTCCGACGAGTGGCTCGAGGCGGCCCGGAAGATCCGCGAGGAGCACGCCGGCAGCGGCGCCGCCCCCGCCCACTCGGTGCGCATGAACCAGATCATCACCGACGTCCCGTTCGGTGACGGCACGATCAACGCCCACATGGACACCTCGAGCGGCGAGGTGAAGATGGACGTCGGCCACCTCGACGACGCCGACCTCACCGTCACCCTCGACTACGCGACGGCCAAGGCGATCCTCGTCGACGGCAACCCGCAGGCCGGCATGCAGGCGTTCATGGCCGGCAAGATCAAGGTCCAGGGCGACATGACCAAGCTCATGGCCATGCAGCAGGGCACCCCGGACCCGGCTGCCGCCGAGATCGCCGCCAAGATCAAGGAGATCACGGCCGACTGACGCCGGCCGCCGCGCCGGTCAGGAGGCCGGCAGCGGCTCCCGCTCGCTGCCGAGGGCGCCCTGCGGGGCGCCCTCGGCGCGCCGGGGGCTCGACCGCACGAACCCGGCGGCGAGCAGGCCGAGGAAGGCCACGAACCCGCCGACGACGTAGGCCTCGCCGTAGGCGTCGACGGGGCCGACGGCGTCAGCCCGCACCACCGACACGGTCTGCATGACCTGGATGCCCACGACCACGCCGAGCTGGGTCATCATCTGCTGGAAGGCGCCGGCCACGCCGAGGTCCCGCTCGTCGACGGCGTTGGCGATCGACGCGGCAAGCGCCGGCGAGGAGCAGCCGAGCCCGATGCCGGACAGGGCCAGCGAGCCCATGATGATGAGGTCCGAGGAGCCGGGCTCGACGGTGGAGAGGGCGAGCATCGACACGGCGACGAAGGCGGCCCCGGCCACCGCCGAGGCCCGCTCCCCCACCCGCACGGCCAGGTACCCGGCCAGCGGCCCGGTGATCGAGAACGCGAGCGGGCGGGCGATCATCAGCCCGCCGATGCGGGTCTCGGGGTAGCCGAACTCGCCCTCGAGGAAGAGCGGGGTGATCACGAAGCCGCCCATGTAGGCGAAGTTCGTGAACGCCTGGGTGGCGATGGCCAGCGAGAAGTTGCGCCGGCGCACGTACCGCAGCGGCAGCAGCGGGCTCTCGACCCGGCGCTCGACGACCCCGAACACGGCCACCGCGATCGGGGCGAGGACGAAGCCGGCGACGATCGCCGGGTGCGACCAGCCGAAGCTCGGGCCCCGGTTGATGGCGAACAGCAGCGAGGTGGCACCGACGGCGAGGATGCTGGCGCCGACGTAGTCGAAGCGGACCTTGTCCCGCCGCTCGGTCTCGGGGAGCACGAGCAGGCCGAGGAGCAGCCCGGCCAGCGTCAGGGGCGCCTGGGCCACGAAGATCCACCGCCACCCGAAGGTCTCGACGATCGGCCCTCCGGCCACGACGCCGATGACCGGGCCGCCGGCGCCGACCATCGACCAGTACCCCATGGCCTGCACCCGCCGCTCGGGCGGGAAGAGCCGGTTGATGATGGCGATCGACGCCGGCCCCACCGCCGCGCCGGTGGCGGCGCCGAGGGTGCGGAAGGCGATGAGGGCCCCGGCCGACCAGGCGATCGCGGTGAGCACGGCGAACACGGACACGAACGCCATCGACCACGCGTAGAGGCGCCGGTGGCCGTAGAGGTCGCCGAGCTTGCCCATCGCCGGGCCGACGACGGCGAAGGCGAGGAGCGGGCCGGTGACGACCCAGGTGACGGTGCTGGCGTCGCTGTTCAGCTCGTCGGCGATGCGGGGCACCGACACGGACAGGATCGTGATGGTGAACCCCACCGAGAAGAGCCCGAAGAGGGCGACGGTGAGCACCACCCACGGGTAGCGGGGGCTCGACGCGAACCGCCGGTGGACCCGCTGGCGCAGCATCATCGGCCAGGGGACGACCTGCACCTCGTCGGCTCCCGGTGCGTCGATCGTCAGCTCGTCGAAGTGCTCACCGGGATGCTCCATGGCAGGGCCGAGGCTACGTGACCGCAGGGTCAAGATCGCAGTCCGACGGCGCGACCGCGCCCCGCCCGACCGGCTGGGGCGGCGGCCTCATCGCGGCGGCTGGGGAACGCCGCGTCCGGCGCACCGCCCCAGCGGATCGGGCCGGGCGGCAGGGGTCCGAGACTGTACACCCGGCCGGGCGGCGGTCCCACCGCGGCCACCGGCCGAGCGGGGACCGGGCTCCACGGCTCAGCGGCGGAGGTAGATGTCGACGGTGGTGCCCCGCCGCACCGAGGACCCGGCCTCGGGGTCGGTGAAGAACGCCTTGCCGCGCGCGGGGCCGAAGACCTCACCCGCCTCCAGGCCAGCGGCCTCGAGCGCCTCCACCGCCTTGTCGAGGTCCTTGCCCTTGACGTCGGGCACCTTGACGAGGTCCGGGCCCTTGGACAGGACCACCTCGACGGTGGCGCCCCGCTCGAGCGACGAGCCTGCGCCGGGCCGGACCTCGATGACCCGCCCCTTCTCGACGTCGTCGCTGAACGCCTCGGCGCGGGCGGCCTTCAGCTGGACCGCCTCGAGGGCGGCGACGGCCTGCTCCCAGGTGCCGCCGACGAGCCCGTCGGGCACGGTGCGCGGCGCCGGGCCGGCGGAGACGGTGAGGCGCACGGCGCTGCCCTTGGGCAGCTCGCCGGTGGTCTCGGGGGCCACCGCCATCACCACGCCGGCGGGGACCTCCTCGTCGTGGGGCTCGTCGACCACCTCGGCCACGAACCCGCCGGCGGCCTCGAGGGCGGCGGTGGCCTCCTCGAGCGTCTTGCCCACGAGGTCCTCGGGGACCGGCGCCAGCTCGTTGCCGAGCGACACCCAGATGACGAGCGTGTCCCCCTTGCGGAGCAGCTCGCCGGCGGCGGGCTCGGTGCGCAGCACCTCGCCGGGCTCGGTGCCGTCCTGGCGCGTGGTGCGGCGGTCGATCTCCCAGCCGTAGGGGTCCACGGCTCGGCGGGCCGCCTCCTCGCTGAGGCTCACGAGGCGGGGCACCTCGTAGGTGGGGGGGCGGTTGGCGATGACGGCCCAGGCCGCACCGGTGCCGAGCAGGGCGGCGAGGACGAGGACGGCGAGCGCGATCGGCCAGCGGCGCCGGCGAGGCGGTTCGTCGACGGCGACCAGCTCGTCCGCCACGACGGGCGGCGACGGGACGGCGACGGCCGGGGCGTCGGCCACGGTGGCGTCGACGGCGCGCCCGTCCACGACGCTGGCGTCGTCGTCGGGCAGGCGCGACGGGGCGAGCGTCGTGGCCCCGAGCAGCGTCGGGTCCTCACCGGCTCGGGTGAGGTCCACCACAGGCGTGCCGGCGGCCAGCGGCAGCGGCTCCGGGCGCGGCAGGTCCTCGGCCGCGGCCATCAGGGAGACGGCGAGCTCGCCGGCGTCGGGCCGATCCGCCGGGTCGGGCTGCCCGGCCCGCTCGAGGGGCCGGCGCAGCGGGCCCAGCTCCTCGGGCACGGGGACGGGCTTGCCCACCCGGGCCATGAGCGTGGCGATCGTGGTGTCGGCGGTGAACGGCACCTGCCCGGTGACGGCCTCCACGAGCACGAGCCCGAGCGAGTAGACGTCGGCTCGGCCGTCGACGGACTGGCCCTGGGCCTGCTCGGGCGAGGCGTAGCGGGCCGTGCCCAGCACGGCGCCCTGCGGCTCGGTCCAGGCCGCCTCGGCCAGCGCCCGGGCCAGGCCGAAGTCGGCGATGCGGAGGCGGCCGTCGTCGCCGAAGAGCAGGTTGGCCGGCTTGATGTCCCGGTGGACGAACCCGCGCCGATGCGCGTAGTCGAGGGCCCGGGTGGCCTCGAGGCCCACGAGCAGCGCCTGCGAGGGGGTGAGGCGCACCCCGCTGTCGAGCATCGTGCGCAGGCTGCCGCCGGCCAGGTACTCGGTCACGAGGTAGGGGGTGCCGTCGTCGTCGCCCCAGTCGTAGACGGCGACGATGTGCGGGTGGTTGAGGGCCGCGGCGGCCTGGGCCTCGGCCCGGAAGCGGCGCAGGAAGGTCTCGTCGTCGGCCAGGGCGGCGTGGAGCAGCTTCACCGCCACTCGGCGGCGCAGGCGGACGTCGTCGGCCAGGTAGACCTGGGCCGACGCGCCGGTGCCGAGCGGGGCGATGATCCGGTATCGCCCGCTGAGCACGCGACCGATCTGGTCCGTCAAGCGGGACATGACCACGCAGCGAGGGTACAGGGTGGCCCTTCTCGCCCAGCGCACCCCCGACCGCCGTCGGTGGCCGCGATGGGCCGTTCCGGACCGGCTCGGGCCACACTGGAGGCGATGACCGACCGGGCCGCCACCGCCGGGCACGACGCCGACCGCCGCCCCTGGACGCTGCCCGCCGTCACCGCCCTCGTGGGGGCCGAGGCGCTCGTGGAGGCGGTGGCGGTGGCTGCGCGCACGTCGCTGACGCCGGGCCTTCGGGCCGGGCTGGTGCTGTGCGTGGCGCTGAAGGGCCTGTTCGCGTGGCGAGTGCTGCACCGCAGCCACGGCGCCGCGCTGGGGCTGTTCCTGCTCCAGGGCACCACGCTCGTCGCCGCCCTCGGCGCCGTGGGCTCGCCCGGCGCCGTGCGCCTCGCGCTGGGCGCGGCCGCGGTCGCGTCGATCGCCCTGCTCGCGGCGTCGCTCCACGCGTTCCCCGAGCCCCAGCTGCCCGCTCCCGCCGAGTCGAGGACCTCGTGACCGATCCCACCCCCCGCCCCGCCCCGCCGCGCCTGCCGGTCAGCTGGCGCTACCGCGCCTTCGTGACGGTCGCGCTCGCGATCGCCGTCGCCGTGCTGATCGTGGGCGTGCGAGCCACCCGCACCGGCACGGACAACCCCACCGTGCTCAACGGACGCCCCGACCTCGTCGAGCACGTCTTCCCGCCGGACGGCTCCTCGGTGCTGCGCCAGGTCGAGATCGGCATCGACCTCGCCCCGGGCTACGAGGGCCGGATCACCGTCAACGGGATCGAGATCCCCGAGGACGAGCTGCGCATCGTGCCCGAGCAGAACCAGGTGTTCTTCATGCCGGGGCCGGACCGGGTCATCGAGACGCTCCCGCCCGGCGAGACCTGCGTGAGCGCGGTGGCCTGGGAGTCGCGCGCCGGGCGCGGCCACGCCGACGCCACCTTCCGCTGGTGCTTCGACGTGACCTGACGCGCGGCGTCAGGGGTTCACCCGCTCAGCGGGCAGCTCGCCGGTGGCGAGGAGGTGCTCGAAGCCGGCCTCGTCGATGATCGGCACGCCGAGCTCGACGGCCTTGCTGAGCTTCGAGGCACCCGGCCCCTCCCCCACCACGAGGGCGGTGGTCTTCTTCGACACGCTGCCGGGGGACTTGCCGCCCCGGGCCTTGATCGCCGCCTCCACCTCTTCGCGGTTGTAGCGCTCGAGCGTGCCGGTGACCACGACGGTCTTGCCGGCGAGGGTCTGCTCGACCTCCTCCACCGCCGGCCCCTCGAAGTTCACGCCGGCGGCCCGGAGGCGCTCGATCACGTCGCGGTTGGCCTCCTCCGCGAACCAGTCGGCCACGGAGCGGGCGATGACCGGCCCGACCCCCTCCACCTCGGCCAGCTCCTCGACGGGGGCGTCCATGATCCGGTCGAGGTGGCCCCGGGCCCGGGCCAGGGCCTCAGCGCCGGCCGGACCGAGGTGGCGGATGCTCAGGCCCACGAGCAGCCGCGAGAGCGGCTTGGACTTGGAGGCCTCGATGGCCTCCTGCAGGTTGCGGATGGAGGTCTCGCCCCAGCCGTCGAGCGGGCGCAGGACGTCCCAGTCGATCGAGTAGATGTCGGCGATGTCGCGCACGAGGCCCAGCTCCATGAGCTGCTGGATCCGCTGCTCGCCCAGGCCCTCGATGTCCATCGCCCCTCGGCTGGCGAAGTGCTCGATGGCGCCCGCCGCCCGGGCCGGGCAGGCCACGTTGAGGCAGCGGGTGTCCGCCTCGCCCTCGGGCCGCACGAGCGGCGAGCCGCACACCGGGCAGTCCTTCGGGAACTGCCAGGGCTCCGTGCCCTCGGGTCGCTCGGCGAGGACGACGCCGAGCACCTCGGGGATCACGTCGCCGGCGCGGCGCACGATCACCGTGTCGCCGGGGCGGACGTCCTTGGCCCGCACCTGGTCCTCGTTGTGGAGGGTGGCCTGGCTGACGGTGACGCCGCCCACGAACACCGGCTCGAGCACGGCGTAGGGGGTGGCCCGTCCCGTGCGTCCCACCGACACCTCGATGGCGAGCAGCTTCGTCGTGCGCTCCTCCGGCGGGAACTTGTAGGCGATCGCCCAGCGGGGCGCCTTCGAGGTGGATCCGAGGTCCGCCCGAAGGGCGAGGTCGTCGACCTTCACGACGACCCCGTCGATCTCGTACGGCAGCTCGTGGCGGGCGGCCTGGCGGGCCCGGCAGTACTCGAGCACCTCGTCGAGGGAGTCGACGGCGCGGATCTCGGGGTTCACCGGGAACCCGAGCGACGACAGGAGCTCGAGGGTCTCGAGGTGGGTGCGCAGGGGCGGGCCGCCCTGGATCTCGCCGAGCTGGTAGCACCACAGGGAGAGGTCCCGGCTGGCGGTGATCGACGGGTCCTTCTGGCGCAGCGCCCCGGCCGCCGCGTTGCGGGGGTTGACGAAGGGCCGCTGCCCGGCTGCCACCTGGGCCTCGTTGAGGGCCTCGAAGGCGGGGCGGGACATGTACACCTCGCCGCGGATCTCGAGCACCTCGGGGGCGTCGGGTCCGAGGCGGGCCGGCACCTGGCGGATCGTGGCGATGTTGGCGGTGACGTCCTCGCCGACGCGCCCGTCCCCCCGGGTGGCGCCCTGCACGAACCGGCCCCGCTCGTAGCGGATCGACACGGCCAGCCCGTCGATCTTCGGCTCGCACACGTACCGGATGGCCACCGGCCCGTCGCCCTCGGCGAGGCGGCGCTGCAGCCGCTCGCCCCAGGCCCGCAGCTCGTCCTCGTCGAAGGCGTTGTCGAGGCTCATCATCGGCACCCGGTGCTCGACGGGCGCGAAGGCGGTGACCGCCCGGCCGCCGACGCGCTGGGTGGGCGAGTCGGGCGTGACGAGCTCGGGGTGCTCCTCCTCGAGGGCCCGCAGCTCGCGGACGAGGTCGTCGTAGTCGGCGTCGGAGATGATCGGGTCGTCGAGCTCGTAGTAGCGCCGGTCGTGCTCGGCGATCTCGGCGCGGAGCCGCGCGACGCGCTCCTCGATCTCCCGGTCGGCCATGCTCCGGAGGTTACCGAGCACCGGTGACGGGCCCCGCTGCCGTTACGGTGGGCCGATCAGCGGATCGTGGGTGGGCGGTGCCCCGGGGGCGACGGCACCTGGAGGCGGCGAGCGCGTGGGGGCCATCGACGGGCTCCGCACGCTGGCCGTCGCCGCGGTCGTCGCGTACCACCTCGGGCGCCTCCCCGGCGGCTGGGTGGGCGTCGACCTGTTCTTCGTGCTGTCGGGGTACCTGATCACCTCGCTGCTCCTGGCCGAGCGGCGCCTCGACGGACGGATCCACCTCCGCGGCTTCTGGGGCCGGCGGGCTCGCCGGCTGCTGCCGGCCGCGCTGGCCTGCGTCGCCGGCACCCTCGCGGCGGGGACCGCCCTCGAGCCCGACGCCGTCGGCGCGTGGGCCCGGACGGGGACGGCCGCCGCGCTCTGGGTCGCCAACTGGCAGCAGGTGCTGGCCGGCGGCTCGTACTTCGACGGGTTCGGCCCGCCCAACGCGCTGAAGCACCTGTGGAGCCTCTCGGTGGAGGAGCAGGTGTACCTGCTGTGGCCGATCGTCCTCGCGGGCGCGGCGCGCCTGGGGCGGCGTCGGGCCGCCTGGTGCGTGGCCGCGGTGGCGCTCGTGCTCGCCGCAGCATCGGCGGTCGCGGGGCTGCTCCTCGCCCCGGCCGCCGGTGCCGACACGACACGGGTCTGGTTCGGCACCGACACCCGGGCCGTCGCTCCCCTGGTCGGTGCCGTGCTCGCCGCGGTCGTGGCGGCCCGGGGCTGGCCCACCAGCGCCGCCGGCCGCGCCGTCGCCAGCGGGCTCGGCGCGGTCGGGATGGCCACGCTCGTCGCGATCGCCACCTCCCTCGACGACCGCGACCCGGCCATCTGGCGGGGCGGCGCGGCGGTCGCCGCGCTCGCGTCCGCTGCCGTGGTGGCGGCCGCCGTCCGGCCGGGCGCGCTCCAGCGAGCGCTCGCCGCCTCCCGGGTCGTGACCTGGGTCGGCCGCTGCCTCTCCTACTCGCTCTACCTGTGGCACTGGCCGGTGATCGTGCTGCTCACGCCGACTCGCACCGGCCTCGACGGGGCGGCGCTCGACCTCCTGCGCGTCGCGGTGGCGATCGGGGCGAGCGCGCTGTCGTGGCGGCTCCTCGAGCACCCGCTGCGGGCCGGCGCGCCACGACCACGTCCGCGCCCGGGGCTGCGGGCGGTGGGGCTCGCCGCCGGCGCCGTGACGGCGGTGGCGGTGGCGGGACTCGTCGTGAGCGGCTCCCACCCCACTCGGGCCGGGCGCATGGAGGCCCTGCTGACCAGCGCGGCGGCAGACGTGGTGGAGGCCACCCCGGCACCGGCGCGCTCGGCCAGCGCCGATCGCGACCAGCCCGCGGCGAGCGAGCCGACCGTGAGCGTCTACGGCGACTCGGTCGCCTGGTCCTTCACCGTCGGCGCCACACCCGACCTCCTCGCCGAGCTCGGCGTGGCGAGGCTCCACAACCACGCCGCCTGGGGCTGCCAGCTCCTCGTCGCTCCTCGCCGCAGCGGGGATCGGACCGACCCCGCAGACACGAGCTGCCCGGACTGGCCCGAGCAGTGGGCGGCGTCCATCGGCGCGGAGCGCCCGGACGTCGCCGTGCTCAGCGTCGGCCCCTGGGAGGTGTTCGACCGGCACCTCGACGGCGCCTGGCGGTCGTTCGGGTCGCCGGAGCACGACGCCCACCTCCGCGCCGCGCTGGACCGGGCGCTCGGCGTGCTCGGCGGGCGAGGGGCCCGGGTCGTGGTCCTCACCGCCCCCTACCCGGAGCGCCCCGACGACGGGCTGTCGCCGGCCGAGTGGGTGGGGAGCCGATCCAGCCAGGCTCGCTTCGACCACCTCAACGACCTGCTCCGGGAGGCCGCGACACGCCACGGCGCCGCGGTCATCGAGCTGGACGAGCTCTGGTGCCCGCGCCCGGGCGAGTGCCGGGCCGAGCCCGTCCGCTACGACGGCCTGCACTTCGACCCGCACACGGCCGCGCCCCCGGTGCTGGGGTTCGTGCTCGAGCGTGCGCTGCCGCGCGACCCACCCACGGCGTCGGGCACCGAGCTCGGCGCGAGCGCGCCGCGGGTGCGGTGACTACGCGCCGACGGTGAGGCGCATGCCCCGGGCCAGGGTGCTGACCCGCTGGGCGACCTGGGCGGTGAGGTTGAGCACGAGGTCGGCCTGGGCCTCGTCGTGGCCGGCGAGCCCGCAGGCCGGGGTGACGAGCGCCCGCTCGCGCAGCGGCACCGGATCGCAGCCGGCCGCCGTGAGGTCCCGCCACGCCGCGGACAGCTGCTCCCAGAGCCGCACCGCCGAGGAGCCGAGCGGACCGCTGGTGGGGACCGCGCCCCACGCGATCCAGCCGCCGTCTTCGACGAACCCGCCGAGGACGGCGGCGTGCTCCGCGGCCCCGACGCCGAGCGGGAGCGACAGGATCTGAGGTCCGGCCTGGAGCACGACCTTCCAGTCGGCCGCCGCGCAGCAGTGCAGCCCGGTGACCGCCCGCGGCTCGATCGTGGCCAGCGCGGAGGAGACGAGGTCGATCGTGTCGTTCGGCCCGAGCGGGAACCCGGGGTGCATCGCCGCGGTCAGGCCGGGCTCGTCCACGAAGACGACGAGCGGGGCGAGCGGCGCCGCCCGCTCGGCGGCGGCCAGCATCGCCCGAGCCCGAGCCTGCACGGCGGCGCCGGCGGCGGCGAAGGCCCGGCGGGCCTCGACCCCGAGGGCGTGGAGGGCCAGGCCGAGCGTGACGGGGCCGGTGAGCTGCAGCTTGACCGGGCCCCGCCGACCCGAGACCGCGCCGAGGAACGAGCGCAGGGCCACGAACGGGTCGCCGTCGACCCCCACCGCCTCGACCGATTCGGCCGTGGCCGCCGCGTCGAGGCGCAGGTCGTCCACCGACAGGGACCCGTCCGGCAGCACGTCCACGCCGGGGATGCCCCAGGCGGCCTGGCCGATCATGCCCTCACGACCGGAGCGGTTGGGCAGGGACGGCGCCGCGGGCAACCCGCGCTGCCGCTCGAGCACGAGGGCGACCGCCTCGCGGGGATCGGTGTGGGGGAGGCTGCCGATCGAGGTGGCGAGGCCAGCGCGGAGCCATGCCTGCTCCCTCTGGATCGTGGCTCCCGCCGTCGTCATCGGACGCGCACCTCTCGTCTCGTGCCCCCCGGCCTGCCCCACTGGAATAGCGACGCCCGCCTCCCGTGGGCAAGTCTCGGGCCCGTCATGTCGATCCGCGAACCCGGGCCCTGGCCGGCCCGACTCACCTGGCTGCTGCTGCCGCTGCTCGTGGGCCCGCCGCTGGGCGACGCCCTCGACGGGTGCAGCCGCGCCGTCCAGCTCACCGCCTCCGCGCTGGCCTGGGGCGGCTGGGCGCTCGTGCTCGTCGCGGTGCTGCTCCCTCGCACCGTCAGCCTCACCGCGCTCAGGACGGTGGCGCCGCTCGCCCTCGTCGCGGCCGTCTGGGCCGGCCTCGCCGCCGAGCGCGGGGTCATGGACGTCGTCGGGGTGGCCTGGGCGGCGCTGACCGTCGTGGCCGCCTTCCTGCCCGAGACGGGCGACGCGTTCGTGAACGGCTCCTCCTACGGCGACGAGCGCCGGATGCCGCTGCGGGTGCCCGGCTCGCTGCTGCTCGGCCCGCTGGAGCTCACGTGGCTGGCTGCGGTCGCCGCGCCCGTCGGCGCGCCCCTGCTCCTGGCCGCCCGCCAGTGGGTGGCCGGCGGAGCGCTGGCCGTCCTCGGCGTGCCCGCCGCGGTGGTCTCGGTGCGGGCGCTGCACAGCCTGAGCCGCCGCTGGGTGGTCTTCGTGCCGGCCGGCCTCGTGCTGCACGACCTCCACGCCCTCACCGATCCGGTCCTCTTCCCGAAGGCCCGGATGCGCCGGCTCGGCCCGGCCCCCGCCGACCCGGGCGAGGTCCGCGACCTGACGCAGGGCGCGCTCGGGCTGGCGCTCGTGCTCGAGCTGGGCGAGGACCTCGAGGTGGCGCCACGGCGACCGGACGGCTCCCTCGAGATCGAGAGGGTCGACCGGGTGATGTTCACCCCGACGCGCCCCGGGGCCGTCCTGCGCGAGGCCGCCGCTCGAGGTCTGCCCGTCGGCTGACCGCGCGCCGCCCAGCGACGCGACCGGGTATGCAGGAGCGGTGGCCGCACCGACCGACCCGCCGGCCGCGGACCTGCCGCCGGGGCCCGACCCCGCCGCGGCGACCGCGCTCGATGCGCCCGCTCGGGCCCGCCGGCGCCGAGCGCTCGCCGCGCTGCTGGCGGTCTGCGCGCTCGCCCTCGCCGTCACCGCGCTCGTGGCCCGTGACGACGGCCCGGGCCGTCCGCCTGGGGCGTGGACGATGCGGCCCTACCAGGGGCTCGGGGCGTGGGTGGACGTCTACGACTGGACCGAGGCACTCGGTGGACCAGACCCCGCGGTCGGCGAGGCGGAGATCGACGCGATGGCCGAGGCCGGCGTGCAGACCGTGTTCCTCCAGACGGCCCACCACCGCGTCCCGGGCACCGTGGCCGAGCCGGAGCGGCTCGAGGGGCTCATCGACCGGGCCCACGACCGTGGCCTGCACGTCGTCGCCTGGTACCTGCCCACGCTCGTCGACCTGGACGCCGACCTCGACCGGCTGCTCGCCTCCGCCGCGCTCGACGTGGACGGCCTGGGGGTCGACATCGAGTCGGTCGAGGTGGCGGACCCGGCCGAGCGGACCGCCCGGGTACTCGAGCTGACCGAGCGCCTCCGCGCCGAGGTGGGCGACCGGCCGCTGTCGGCCATCACCCTCACCGCCGTGCACCTCGACGTGGTCAACCCCGACTTCTGGCCCGGCTACCCGTGGGCGGAGCTGGGCCGGGCCTACGACGTGATCCAGCCGATGACCTACTGGTCGCTGCGCCGGGGCGAGCTGCGCTCGGGCGAGCGCTACGTCGACGAGAACCTGGCTCGCATCCGGGCCCTGGTGGGCGACGGCGTGCCCGTCCACCCGATCGGCGGGATCGCCGACGAGGTCACCGAGGACGACCTCGACGGGATGCTCGCCGCCGTGGCGCGCCACGGCGCGATCGGCGGCGGGCTCTACGACTGGGCCACCGCCGAGCCGGCGCACTGGGAGCGCCTGGGCCCGCTGCGAGCGCTGCGACCAGCCGCGCCCTAGCGGCGGGCGCTCAGCGGGCGATGCCGGCGCCCGCCACCTCGTCGCCCTCGTAGAGGACCACGCTCTGCCCGGGAGCCACGCGGCGGTGGGGCTCGACCCAGCGGACGACGTCGCCCTCCACCACCCCGGCGCGGGGCTGGCCGTGGGCGCTGACCTGCACCTCGAGGGGACCGGCGACGGGGCCGGCCACCCAGCGCAGGTCGGCGAGCGGGGTCTCGGCCACGAGGAGGTCCGCCCGGCGACCGACGACGACGGTGGCGGCGTGGACGTCGACGGCGAGCGCGTAGCGGGGGTCGGTGCCGCCGGGCAGGCCCAGCCCGTGCCGCTGGCCGATGGTGACGAGCTCGACCGCGTCGACCTGGCCGAGCACGGTCCCGTCGAGGTCGCGCACGGTGCCGGGGGTCGTGGTGATGCGCTCGGCGAGGAAGCGGCGCCGGCCGCCGGTGGAGGTGATAAAGCACACGTCCTGGCTGTCGGGCTTCGTGGCGGTGACCAGGCCGAGGGCGTCGGCGCGGGCCCGGACCTCCTGCTTGGTGAGGTGCCCGACCGGGAAGCGGGTGCGGGCCAGCTGCGACTGGTCGAGGACGTGCAGGACGTAGGACTGGTCCTTGGCCGCGTCGGCGCCGCGAGCGACGCGGCGCGTGCCGTCGGATCGCTCGACGATGCGGGCGTGGTGACCGGTGGCGACGGCGTCGAACCCGAGGGCCTCGGCCCGGCGCAGCAGGCGGTCGAACTTGATGTGCCGGTTGCACTCGATGCACGGGTTGGGGGTCTGCCCGGCGGCGTGGGCGGCGACGTACGGGTCGACGACGTGGCGATCGAAGTCGTCCCCGAAGTTGAAGACGTGGTGCTCGATGCCGAGGCGGCGGGCCACCTGGCGGGCGTCCTCCACGTCGGCCACCGAGCAGCACCCGGCGTCGCTCTCGCCGCCCCACAGCCGCAGCGTCACGCCGACGACCTCGTGACCGGCCTCGAGCAGGAGCGCAGCAGCCACGGACGAGTCGACCCCGCCCGACATCGCGACGAGCACCCGCTCGCTCACGCCGGGGCTCCCGGTCGGGCGAGGGCCTGGAGGCGCGCGGCGGCGTCGACGACGCCGGCCGCGGCGGCCCGCACGTCCTCGTCGGTGGTGGTCCACCCGAGGCTCAGCCGGACCGATCCGCCGGCGAGCTGGCGGGGCAGGCCGAGGGCGGCGAGGACGTGGGACGGCTCCTGGGCGCCGCTGGCGCAGCTCGAGGCGGCCGAGGCGAGCACCCGGTGGTCGTGCTCGAGCAGGAAGAGGAGGGCCTCGCTGTCGACGTCGGGGACGCAGAGGTTGGCGAACCCGGCGGCGAGGTGGGACCGGTCGGCGCCCGGAGCGGCGCTCGCGACGGCGCCGGGGACGGCGGCGACGACCTCGTCGAGGAGGGCGTCGCGCCAGGCGGCGGCCCGCGCCACGAGGGCGTCGCGCTCAGCGTCGGCGGCTTCAGCGGCCGCGGCGAAGGCGGCAGCCGAGGCGACGTCCTGGGTGCCGCTGCGGCGCTCGCGCTCCTGGCCGCCGCCGAGCTGCTGGGCGACCAGGGGCGCGCCGTCGCGCACGACGAGCGCGCCCACGCCACGGGGGCCGCCGCACTTGTGGGCGGCCAGGGTGACGAGGTCGGCCGGGGCGGCGTGGGTGCGCACGTCGAGCCAGCACAGGGCCTGGGCGGCGTCGGTGTGGAGCAGGGCCCGCGGCGCCCGCTCGGCCAGGAGCGCCCGGACCTCGGCCAGGGGCTGGACGGTGCCCACCTCGTTGTTGACCAGCCCGACCGAGACGAGCGAGACGTCGTCGTCGAGCAGCGCGTCGAGGTGGTCCAGGTCGACGACGCCGCGGCGGTCGACGCGGACGACCTCGCCACCCGCAGCGAGCGCCGGGTCGAGCACGGCGTGGTGCTCGACGGCGGTCACCAGCACCCGTCCGGGCCGCGCGGCGACGACGCCGCGCACGGCGAGGTTGTCGGCCTCGGTCCCGCCGCTGGTGAACACGACCTCACCGGGCCGGCAGCCGGCGACGGCGGCGAGGCGCTCGCGAGCCTCGTCGAGGCGGTCCCGGGCCTGCCGGGCGAGGGCGTGGGCGCCGGAGGGGTTGCCCCACAGCGCCCGGCCGAGGCGGTCCCGCACCTCCGCCGCGACCGGCCGCAGCGGCGAGGACGCGGCGTGGTCGAGGTAGTGCCAGGGCCGCTCGTGCCCGGTCGCGCTCATGACGGCGCCGACCACGGGTCCCGAGCCGGGGGCGGAGGCGGGGGTGGCGGCGGGGC
>Ga0182741_1003037_pt1 | contig 18382 bp, 15 predicted proteins | sample eDN5th37CBELigOP_FD_128874 | JGI IMG/M metagenome (GOLD analysis project Ga0182741, IMG submission 128874) | Enriched Organic Plus compost microbial communities from Emeryville, California, USA - eDNA 5th pass 37_C BE-Lig OP (version 2) (version 2) ... | reverse complement strand
GCCGAGCGGCGGCGAACGCGGAGTCCAACGACGCCGCGTGGAATCCCGCGTAGTCGAGCGAGCCGCCGGCCTGCCGCGACTCGTGCATCGCGGCGAGGAAGGCGAGGGAGAGATCACCGGGGATGCCGGCGAGCAGCATGTCGAAGTCCTTGCGTGGCGCGCGGGCGCGCGTGAGGAACGCCCCCAGCTCCGTCTGCCGGATGGCGACCCGGATCCCTCGCGCCGCGAGATCCGCCTGCACGAGCTGCTCGACGGCGTTGTCCCCGCTGCCGACGGTGAGCAGCTCGACGTCGAAGGTGCGGCCGCCGCGCGCTCGCCGCCCGTCGGCGCCGCGGCGCCACCCCGCCGCGTCGAGGAGCGAGTCGGCGCGCCGCACGTCGTACGACGCGGGCGCCGGCACGGCGAGCGGCGACTCCGGCGGCACGGGACCCGCGGCGGGCGTCGCATGGCCGGCGAGCGCGGCATCGACGATGCGGGGCCGATCGAGCGACAGCGCGATCGCGCGGCGGACGCGCACGTCGTCGAAGGGAGGGCGGTGCGTGTTGAGCACGAGCCCGGTGGCGAGGAGCACCGGGTAGGTGACGAGCCGCATCGAGGGATCGCGCTCGGCGAGGTGGGCCATCGTCGGCGAGATGCCGGCGACATCGAGCTCGCCGCTCGCGAGGCCGGCGAACTTGGTCGTCGCCTCGTCGACGACGGCGATCACGACGCCCGCGGCGCGCGCCGGCCCGCCCAGCGCGGCGGGAAAGCTCGAGTCGCGCGCGAACACCCAGCGCGCCCCCGGATCGCGCCGCACGAAGCGGAAGGGGCCGTTGCCGACCGGAGCCAGGTTGAACGCCGCTCGCTTCATCTGCGCGCGCGGGATCGCGGAGAGGAGGTGCGCGGGGAGGATCGGCAGCTCGCAGAGGATGCGGGGGAACTCCGCCTGCGGCACGGCGAAGCGGAGGACGAGCGTCGTGTCGTCCGGCGCGTCGATGTGGGAGATCGCGTCGAGCTCCGCCGCGCGCGAGTAGCCGGTCGCCGGATCGCGCGCCGCCTCGAGGGTGAAGGCGGCGTCGCGCGCCGTCGTCGGCCGGCCGTCGTGCCAGCGCAGCGCGGGCTCGAGGACGAGCTCGAGTCGTCGCCGGTCCCCGGACCACTGCCAGCGGCGCGCCGCGTACGGCGCGGGGGCGAGCATCGTGTCGTAACGCGCGAGGGTGGTGAAGAGCATGAACCGCTGCACCTGCCGCGAGAGCGGATGCACGGTGACGAGCGGATTCCCCGACTCGAGATCGGCGCCCGACGCGATCACGACGACGTCGTCGGGACGCGGCGCGGCGACACACCCCGCCGCCAGCGCGAGCGCGACGAGCCACGACGACGCACGCGCGCGGGCGGACGTTGACCGACTCCTTCCTCGATGCATCTTCAGCGCGTGCCAGGCTCCGATCACTCGCTCGCCAACCTCGTCGCCCGCCGGCTCGCCGGCGCGGTCGTGTTGTTCTGGCTCGTCCTCACCCTCACCTTCGCGCTGCTGCAGCTCGCGCCCGGCGACGCGGCGTCGCTGCTGATCGCTCCCGACGCCTCGGCGGAGGATGCGGCCCGCCTCCGCACGTCGCTCGGCCTCGACCGCCCCGCGCCCGTGCAATATGCACGATGGATCGGCGGCGTGCTGCGCGGTGACCTGGGGGTGAGCCTCGCCCAGCAGCGGCCCGTCACCACGTTGCTGCGCGAGGCGGTGCCGGTGTCGTTCTGGCTCGGCACCGCGTCGCTCCTGCTCACCTTCGCGATCGGCGTCCCGATCGGCCTCGCGCAGGCGGCGCGCCGCGGCCGTCCGATCGATCACCTGCTCACGGTGCTGACGACGACGGCCTACGCGGCGCCGACCTTCTGGCTCGCGCTCGCGCTCGTCGCGCTCTTCACCTACGGCGCGTCGACGTGGGGCTTCCCCGCCGCACTGCGGCTCCCCGCGTTCGGCATCCACTCGCCGGCCGGCAATCCGGGCGGGTGGCTCGGCGTCGTGGATCTCGTCCGTCACGCGATCCTTCCCGTCGGCATCCTCAGCGCCGTCGGCGCGGCGGGGATCGCGCGGTACGCACGCTCCAACGTCGCCGACACGCTCGGCCAGGACTTCGTGCGCACGGCCCGCGCGAAGGGGCTCACCCCCGCCGCGGTCCATTTCCGACACGTGCTGCGCAACATCCTCCCCGCGCTGGTCGTGCTCTTCGCGCTGGCACTTCCGGGCACGGTGGCCGGGTCGGTGTTCGTCGAATCGGTGTTCGCATGGCCCGGCACGGGTCGACTGCTGCTGTCGGCGATCGCGGCGCGCGACTTCCCCGTCGTCCTGGGCGCGACGGTGGTGTACGCGGGTGTCGTGATCCTCGCCAACCTCGCTGCCGATCTCGCGCTCCCGCTCCTCGATCCGCGCCGCCGCGGATGACGGCGAGCGACGCGAGCGTTCCCGCGGGACGCGCATACCGACTGCGCACCACGGAGCGCATGGGCGCGGGGCTGCTGCTGGCGCTGACGGCGAGCGTGCTGCTCGTTCCCCTGCTCGCCCCCGGCGATCCGCTGGCGATCGGCGACGTGCTGTCGCTGCGGCTCCTTCCGCCGTTCAGCACCGACGTCGAAGGACATTTCCATCTCTTCGGCACCGACCGCTTCGGCCGCGACGTGTTCGTGCGCATGATGCTCGGCGGCCGCGTCTCGCTCGCCGTGGGGGTGCTCGGCTCGATCGTCGCCGCCGCGCTCGGAACGGCGGCGGGGGCGATCGCGGCCTGGCGCGGCGGGGTGATCGACCGGGTGCTGATGGGGCTCGCCGACACGATGCTCGCCGTGCCGCGACTCGTGCTGCTCCTCGTGTGCGCGGCGCTGTGGCGCCCCGGGTTGACGACCGTGGTGGTGGTGCTCGTCGCCACCGGATGGATGGGCGTCGCGCGTATGGTGCGCGCCGAAGTGCTGGGGGTGCTCGCCCGTCCATACGTGGAGTCCGCAGTCGCGCTGGGCGCGTCGCCGCCACGGGTCCTCTGGCGTCACGCGCTTCCAAACGCCCTCGGCCCCGCGCTCGTCGCGACGACGCTCGGCGTGGGAAACGCGATCCTGCTGGAGAGCGGCCTCTCCTTCCTCGGCCTCGGCATCCAGCCGCCGCAGCCGAGCTGGGGGAACATGATCGCCGGTGGCCGCGACGTGATCGTGACCGCCCCCTGGATCGCGCTCGCGCCCGGACTCGCGCTGATCCTCACGGTGCTCGCCTGCACGCTGCTCGGCGACGCCCTCCGCGACCGGCTCGCGGGCGCCGAGGAGGAGTCGATGCGGCTGGGGGCGTGAACGGCGGATTGGGCTATAGCTGCGGTTTGACGGTTTGACGGTTTGACGGTTTGACGGTTTGACAGCTGGACAGGAGTGAGAGAACGGCGTCGTCAGGAGAGAGCTCCTCTGACGACGCCGTTTCTCACCTCTGTCACGCTGTCAAGCTGTCAAGCTGTCAAGCTCACAAGGCGTCACCAACAGATCCCTCGCCGGTGCTCGGGATGACAGCCGTTGCCGTCAAACCGTCAAGCCGCCCTCCCCACCACCACCGTCACCACCTCGCGTGGGGCGGCGACGAAGGGGACGTGGGGGCCGTCGATCGTCAGCTCCTGCAGCGGCGTCTCGTCGAGGCGTGCGCGCCAGGCGCCGTCGGGGGTCCAGGGCAGATGCCATGCGCCGTCGACCGGGCGCTCGAGCAGGTTCACGCACCGCAGCACGACGCGATCGCCCTCGGCGGCGTCCTTGATCGCGGAGCAGGCGAGTCCGTCGCCCACGAGCGCGATGCCGGAGGCGTCGTGCACGTCGATGGCCGAGCGCAGGGTGCAGCCGGTGAGGGGGAGGAGCACGTCGTCGGCGGTTCGCTCGATCAGATCGATCGTCGCGTCGTCGCGCACGCCGCCGTGCGGGAGGAGGGCGAGCTCGCACGCGAACGGCCCCAGGCACTGCGCCTCCGGGGTGGATGCGGGCCACCCCGCATGCCCCGGCCGCTCGGGAAGGTCGTTGCGCGACAGCTCCCCCACCGCGCGCACGAGCGTGACGGCGATGCGGCCATCGGAGAGCACCTCGTACTCGGCGAGCCCGTCGGAGTAGAGCGTCGCACCGCGCTCGCCATCGAAGAGGGAGACGTAGCGGTGCAGCGGCGCCGTCGGCGGCGGCAGTTCGACGGCGGCCTCCTCGTCGGTCGCGACGATCAGCTCGCGCCGCACGGGGCCGAACGCCGCGTCGGCCCAGACCTCCGGATCGCGCACGCCGGTTCCGATCACGATGCGCCGGCGGTGGTCGCGAGCGTGATTCTCCCCGCGCACGCGGATGCGCACGAACGGCGCCCCCGCCTCCAGCGAGATCCACGCGTGCACCCAGGATCCGCTCGCCGGCTCTTCCCACCGCCGCCGGTCGGATCGACTCGCCGACGCTTCCCACCGCTGCTCGATCGTCGCGCGGAGCGGCCCGCTCTCGAACTGCAGCCGGCCGGTGCCTCCGAAGATGTCGTCCGCTTCGGCCTCGACCGCCTGCCAGCTCTCCCCCGGACCGCGCAGCGACGGCGTGTACGTGTCGCCACGATCGACGACGTCCTCGATCGCCACGACGCACGCGATGTCGACGCTCGGTGCGCGCAGGCTCACGCGATCCGCCGAGTGGCGCTCCAGCCGCAGACCGCCCCCTTCGGCGACGTCGTGCGTGCGCGACACCGTCCAGGAGGGACGTGCGTCGACGCGCGCATCGTGCGGGAGGCACGTCACGCCGTAGGCCGGCACCTCGGGGACCCACGCGAGCAGGTCGATCGACTCGACGAGGTCGTTGTCCGGATAGTGGCGCGGCGACTCGATGCGATCCGGCTGCAGGTCGGGAAGGAGGTTCCCGCCGAGATCGTAGAGCATCCCCGGCAGCGGATCGAGCATGCCGTCGTCGCGTAGCACGTCCGGCGACGTCGGCGCGGAGCCGGGGCCGACGGGGACGTCCCGCACCTTCCGCAGCCACTGGAGGCGCGCGACGCCGCCGCGCGGTCGTGCGCACGCGTTGCGCACGACGAGGACGTCGTGCCACTCCGCCAAGCGACGATGCGCCGCCGCCGGGTCGTGTCCGATCAGGTCGAGCACCGCATCGTCGCGGATCCCCTCTCCCTGCGCGATCGCCTCGTCGAGCCGCGCGTCCATGGCGCGGGCCACCTGGTCGATCGAGCAGCCGCAGAGCGTGTCGTGGGGATGGCACTGCAGCAGCGTCTTCCACGCCGCATCGACGAGCGGCCGCCGCGCCGCGCCGCCGGCGAGCCGCGCGATCGCGGCGAACGGCTCCGCTTCGCGCACGAGCAGCCGCTCGGCGATCGCGTTGCGCCGCTTCTGATGCGCGCGCGTCGCGAAGGTCCCCTGCAGCGTCCAGGCGTAGCCGTACGAATCGCGCAGCTCCCCGGCGATCTCCGGGAGCGGGACCTTCGCCGCCGCGTCGACGGCCGCGGCGGCGAAGGCACCGAGCGAGCTCGCATGGACGCGGTCCGGCGATGCCGCGCGCACCAGCGCGTCGACCGCTTCGGCCCAGCGCTGCTGGCGCGCGTGATGATCGGCACCGTGCGTGAGCAGCACCGGGCCGAGCGCGGCGCGCGGCGCGAGCTCGGCCCGCAGGCGCGTCCAGCGCGCCCGGGCCTCCGCCTCGCCGAGCGGGAGATGCGACCCGAACTCGTACCCGTCACGCGGCAGGTGATGCACGAGAGCACGCGCCCCCGACGGCGCGCGCCACCAGACGAAGTCGCCGCCCGGCCATCGCGCGCCGCCATAGCCGCGCCAGAGCACGACGAGCGGGAGACCGAATCCGCGCGCCAGCTCGGGGAGCGCCGCCGGGTGACCGAACGAGTCCGGGCAGTACAGCACCGGCGGCGCATGCGCGCGGAGCGCCGCCAGCTGGCGGCGTCCGACGAGCAGATTCCGCACGAGCGCCTCGGCGCCCGGAATCAGCTCGTCCGCGAGCACGTACCAGGGCCCCGCCTCGAGTCGCCCCTCGCGCAACAGCGTCGCGAGCTCGCTCGCGCGCTCGGGGCGCACCGCGAGGTAGTCCTCGAGCACGATCGCCTGTCCGTCGAGGAGGAACGACGACCCCGGCGGCGGCGGATCGTCGAGCAGCTCGTCGACGAGCGCCACCAACCGCTGGCGAAAGCGTCCCAGCGGCTGATACCACTCCCGGTCCCAGTGCGTGTGGGAGACGAGGTGGACGTCGAGGATGGGGGGGGACATGGGGGGGAAGATACTGGATTGGCGGTTTGACGGGTTGACGGTTCGGGAGCTTGACAGTGTGACAGCGGTGAGAAACGGCGTCGTCCGAGGAGCTCTCTCCTGACGACGCCGTTCTCTCACTCCTGTCGAGCTGTCGAGCTGTCGAGCTGTCACGCTGTCACGCTGTCACGCTGTCAACAGCAGCTCCCTCGCGATCGCTCGGGACGACAGCCCTGCCGTCAAACCGTCAATCGGTCAAACCACCCTTCCGCCCTCCTCACACCACCTTTCTCCCCGTGAACAGCCGCACGAGCAGCACGATCACGGCGATCACCAGGAGGAGGTGGATCAGCGCCCCGCCCACCTTGAAGGCGAACGCACCGAGGATCCAGAGCACGAGCAGGATCAGGGCGAGCGTGAAGAGCATCGGCGTACCTCAGCGGGTGCTGTCGGGCGGGCGGGTATCGAATCGCGACTCGGCGATGTCGGCCGCGCCGGCCGTCGTCGACCCGGCGACCGAGGGGGTCGAGAGGTTGCGCGCCGCCTTCGGGCCCACGGTGTGGTGCACCTGGCGGGTCATGAGGATGCGCGCGGCGCGCACGTCGTGACCGATGTCGATCAGGAGGTGCGCGAGATCGCCGGAGCCCCACAGCAAGCCGGCGAACACCAGCAGCCGGCTCGCTTCGCCCAGGAGCGTCGGGATCGCCGCGCTCCCCTGCGTCGACAGGCCGGTGATGATCTCGGCGACGAGCAGCAGGGCCAGGATCACGCCCATCAGCTTGAAGAGGCGCGAGAGGTAGCGCAGCCCCGTGTACGGTTCGATGTCGCTGGCGCGCACGTCGGGGATGATCTTCTCGATGTCCCCGCGCCCGTTCTCGCCACGGTGCGATCCGCCCCGCTCGGACCGCGCCTCGGTGCGCGACGTACCCTCGCTCGCCACGACGGGCGCCATCTCGCGATCAGCCACTCTGCGATGCTCCATGTTCATCCGCTCCCTGATCCGACCCACCGCGCGCGATAGCCGCGTGTGTCGATGTGAATGAAAGGTCCGTGCCCGCAGCACGCCGGATACACCCCTGCCCCGCCCACGAGCTCGGGATGAGCGCGCTCCACCCGGTCCACGGCGGCCTCGATGACACGCGCATCGTCGATCGTCACGCGCCCGTCACCGTCGAGGTCGTCCATGTTCCCGTCGCCGTCGTTGTCGATGTAGATGTCGGAGGCGTCCCCGTAGGTGTGCCGGCTGAGGCTCGCGCGCCCGCCCGTGTTCCCCCCGCTCGCGTTGTAGGTGGGGGTGCGGAAGCCGCTCATCACCTTGACCCCCTTCGTGTCGATCCCGTGCGCCTGGAGGTCGCTCAGCACGAGCTCGAGCTTGTCGATCAGCTCCGGGCGCAGGACGAGGTACTTCGGCCAGACGTCGTACTGGTTCTTCGTGAGGAAGTGGCGGAGCTGGAAGTGCTCGGAGAGCTGGGTGTGCTGGTTCTCCTGCGTCACCTGGATGAACCCCTTCGGGTTCGCGTACTTCCCGGCCGGCGCGCGGGAGGGGCCGCGCTTGCCGAGCTCCTCGGGCCAACTGCCGAGGAGGTACTGCCCGATGCGCCCGCCGCGCTTGGCGCTGAACGGTTCCATGGCGATGACGCTGAAGTTCTCGATGGGCTGCAGCGCCTCGCCCACCATCGCGCGCAGCCGGTAGAGGCCGGGTCGCGTCGTGCGCGGCGTTTCCTCACCGGCCACGGCACCGTCCGGCAGGAGCACGAGGTGATCGTCGGCGTCGGGCGGGAGCGGCGCGCCCACCTCCTGGATGTGCGCCTGCAGCTTGCCGCTCCTGCCGCGCATGGCGTCGATCAGCGTCTCGTTCGCGAACGCCGCCGTCGGGGCGTCGCGGCGGGCCAGCGCCGTCGAGACGGCGCGCCCCGTCGGCGAGATGCCTGCCGCGGGAGGCACCGCGCGCGCCTCGGCGGCCTTGGGCGAGGTGAGGGTCCAGATCCACCCGGCGGCCAGGAGCACGAGGAAGGACACGGCCAGCGCGTTGAAGACGCGCTCGCCGCGCGCGCTGAGGCCCGGTCCATGCCATCGACGGCGCGCAGCCTCGCGCAACCGCAGCGCCTCGAGCGGCACGCGACTGTAGACGTCGGGGCGCGCGCGCGGAATGCGACGCCGGGTTGATTCCTGCCCCGCCCTCGTCGAGCTTTCACGCTTCACTTCGCTCTCATCGCGATCAGGCATGGATCGACTCGTCGACTTCTTTCATCAGCTGACGAACACGCCGGAGTTGGTGCGCAACCTCGTGCGTGCCTTCGGCTACTTCGGCCTCACCGCCGTCATCTTCGTCGAGACCGGTCTCCTGCTCGGGTTCTTCCTCCCGGGTGATTCGCTGCTCGTGACCGCCGGGCTGCTGGCCTCGCAGCCCGAGTTCGGCCTCAACGTCTATCTGTTGGGGGGCATCCTCTCCGTGGCGGCGATCGCCGGCGATCAGCTCGGCTTCGTGATCGGCCGCGCCACGGGACCGCGCATCTTCACGCGCGAGAACTCCCTGCTCTTCAACCGCAAGCACCTCGTGCGGGCGCACGACTTCTACGAGCGCCACGGCGGCAAGACGATCGTGATTGCGCGATTCGTGCCCATCATCCGCACCTTCGCCCCGGTCGTGGCCGGTGTGGCGCAAATGCGGTACCGGGACTTCGTCGTCTTCAACATCTTCGGGGGCATCCTCTGGATCTGGAGCATGCTCTTCGTCGGCTACTTCCTCGGCCGCTACTTCCCCGGCGTGGATCGGCACATCGAGAAGGTGATCCTCCTCGTGATCTTCCTCTCGCTGCTGCCGGGGATCGTGCACTGGCGGCAGGAGGTGGCCCGGTCGCGTGCGGCCGCCGCCGCCGCCAAGGCGGCCGAGGCCGTCGAGGCGGAGCATCCTCCCCGGAAGATCGCCGAACGCTGAGCACCCGCAGGTCGCACGAACCGTCGGACCAACCGGAGAACGCCATGGCATTCACCCTTCCGCAGCTCCCCTACGCCGCCAACGCGCTCGAGCCGCACATCGACGCGCGCACGATGGAGATCCATCACGGCAAGCATCACCAGGCCTACGTCACCAACCTGAACGCGGCGATCGAGAAGGCGCCCGAGCTCCAGGGGAAGTCGATCGACGAGCTGCTCGCCGGGCTCGACACGGTGCCGGACACGGTGCGCACCGCGGTGCGCAACAACGGCGGCGGCCACTGGAACCACACTTTCTTCTGGCAGATCATGGGGCCCAACGCCGGCGGCGAGCCGGGCGGCGCGCTGGGCGAGGCGATCCGCGCGAGCTTCGGCGACTTCGCGAAGTTCCGCGAGCAGTTCAAGGCGGCCGCGGTCGGCCGCTTCGGCTCCGGCTGGGCGTGGCTCCTGCGCGACGGAGACAAGCTCGTGATCACCAGCTCGCCGAACCAGGACAACCCGCTCATGGACGGGAAGCGCGGCGGCGATGTGCTGCTCGGCCTCGACGTCTGGGAGCACGCCTACTACCTCCACTACCAGAACCGCCGTCCCGACTACGTGGACGCCTGGTGGAACGTGGTGAACTGGGGCGAGGTCGCGTCGCGCTTCGGACGCTGACGATCGACGCACGCCGAGGGTGGAGGCGACGGGGAGTGCACCAGCGTGCACTCCCCGTCGTGGTTCGCGCCGCGCGCCGACCGTCTCAGTGCGCGGAGTCGAGCACCGTGGTCAGGTAGCGCGTCCACGCGGCGAACGGATCGCGCTCGCCGTAGGCGTCGTCGTCGGAGGCGTCCGTCGCCTGGTGATCCGAGGGCCCGTGCCATTCCTGCCCGGCGGAGAGCGCGTGGCGCACCGCGCGCGGCTGCAGGGCGCCGACGACGATCAGGCGCCGCACGAGCACCGAGGGGCAGATCTCCTCGTCGTCCACGACCTCGTGCACGAAGTGACGCTCCAGCGCGCGCAGGAGGACGTCGGGGATCCGCGGCCGGAGCGCGACCATCACCGCCTCCGGCACGTCGATCGCCGCCAGGCGCCGCGCGAGACGTAGCGTCCAGTAGACGCATCTGCCGGTGCGCGTCGCACGCGCGGCGGCGACGAGTGCGTCCACGTCGAATGACGGCGCCCGCAGGAGCGCGTCCACGTCGCGAATGGTCCGCCACCCGCCGCTGCGCAGCATGTGCGACCAGGCGAAGTGCACGCAGCAATGAATGAACTGGTGCACGGCGCTCGGCACGACCACGGACGCCGGGAGGCCGGGCGCCGGGCGCGCGTCGCGCCAGAGCGCTGGGGCGGACAGGGCGAACGGGTTGCGATCGGCCGGGAGGATCTCCGTGTGCAGCTCGAGCCCCACGGACAGCATCGGCGCGCGCGCGTCGGTGAGCGGCGGCAGATGATGGTGGTTGGCCGCGTACCACGACTCGTGCGAGCCGTCGAAGCGGGGGCGCCAGCCGTGGGCGAGCAGGAGCCGCTGCGCCGTCGCCGCCTGCTCCGGCGGCACGAGCAGATCGACGTCGCTCATCGGCCGCTGCTCGAAGCCGGCATAGACGGTGTGCGCCAGCGCCGCGCCCTTGAGGAGCATGACGGGGATCCCCTCCGCCGCGAGCACGCCGAGTGCGTCACGGAGCCGCTGGCGGAGATAGCCCTGCCGATGGCGCGCCGCGCGCTCGATGCGCTCGAGCCCCAGCGTGAGCTGTGCGGGAAGCAGGTCGCCCGCGTTCGCGCGCAATCGCGTCGCGAGGATCGGTTGTGCCCCGACGGTGGCGCCGAGCGCGAGGACGCGCCGCCAGTCCGCGATTCCGGCGGCGAGCGCGCGGATCGCGGGCGTCGTCGCGTCGCCGCCGGCGGTCGCCAGCACGAGACGAACCTCGGGGGACAACGAACGCGCCACGCCGTCCGACGCGGGACGCGCGCTCGCTCGATTCAACATGTCCGCATCGTCATTCCGGCGATCTGCCATCGCTCTCGTTTGCGAATTGCCCGGCCGTACGACCTGTCGATCCGGCGAACCAACCGGTGTGGCAGCACCTCCACACTCGCCCGGTTCGGGCGCCGTTGCCGGTGCCGCGAACGCCCCCCGCACGTGATCGACGTCACGCGCCGCGCGGCCGAGCATCCGGGTCGCCGACCGCCCAACCCATTGAACCATAAACACTTGCTGCGCCACGACATTCACCGGCGCCGGGAGACGCCGGCGACACCCTCGCGCGCCGGCCATCCAGACGAGTGCCGGTAACGTGCCGCGATCCCGGGTCTCCAACTTGCCCTCCCCGGGGGCGTCGGTACGTCCTGCTACACATCGACTGGACGATCCTCGCAGCTCCTTCTTCACCGTCTCCGCCCCCCCAGGTGCCGGTTCACTCGCGCGCTCGCTTCGTCGGTGGTGTGCCGCGGCTCCCGCGTCCAGCGAGGGCCGCGTGAGCGGCATCGTGGGCGTGGTGCGCTTCGCTGGCGCCTCGCGCGTCGGCGACGCGGAGCAGATGCTCGCGGCGCTGCGGCACCGTGCGCCCACGCGTGGCGAGTGGTGGGCGGCGAACGACGCGGAGCGCTGCGCGGTGGAGCTGGGGGCGTTCCAGGGCGTGTTCGCGCGGCAGACGGCCGCCGGGCGGCTCGTCCTCGTCGCCGACGCGCGCCTCGACGATCGCGACGCGCTGCACGCGCGGCTCGGTCGCCCGGCCGGCACGGCGAGCGACGCCGAGCTCATTCTCCTCGCCTACGAGCGATGGGGCGCGGAGTGCGCGGCGCAGCTCGTCGGCGACTTCGCGTTCGCCGTCTGGAACGAGCGCACGCGCACCCTCGTCTGCGTGCGCGATCCGATGGGGGTGCGGCCGCTGTACCTGCACCGGGGACGGGAGTTCTTCGCCTTCGCTTCCGAGGCCAAGGCGCTCTTCACGCTCCCCGAGGTTCCGCGCCGGCTGTCGGACGAGCAGGTCGCCCTCTTCCTCGAGGCCGAGCTCCACGATCGCACGACGACGATGTTCGACGGCATCGAGCGGCTGCCGGCGGCCCACACGATCCAGGTGACGCCGGAGCGGGCGACCGCCGTCGAGTACTGGCGCCCCGATCCGCACCGTGCGGTGGGGTGCTCGTCGCCGGGCGAGTACGTCGACGCCTTCCGTTCGATCTTCGTCGCGGCGGTCGCGGACCGGATGCGCGACGCATCAGCGGTCGGCACCACGCTCAGCGGCGGGCTCGATTCCTCGTCGGTCACCTGCGTCGCCGCGGATCACGCGCGCACGACCGGCACGGCCGTGCACTCCTTCTCGCTCGTCTTCGACGGACTCGACGCCGCCGACTTCCGCCTGAGCGACGAGCGGACGTACATGGACGACGTGATCGCGCGCGGCGGGCTGCACCCGCACTTCGTGCGCGGCGACGCGCTCTCCCCGCTCGGCGGGATCGATCGCACCCTCTGGCACCTCGACGAGCCGCACTTCGCGCCGAACCTCTACCTCCACCAGGGGATGTTCGCCGCCGCGCGCGAGAACGGCGTCGGTGTGCTGCTGGACGGCTTCGACGGCGACTCGACGGTGAGCCACGGGTTCGGGCGGCTGACCGGACTCGCGCGCGCGGGCGATTGGGATGCGTTCGAGCGCGAGGCCCGCGCGTTCGCGGCGCATCGCGGCATCGCCCCCGCGCGGCTGCTCGACGAGTACGGCCGCCCGCATCTCGCGGAGCTCGCCCGCACCGGCCGTCCGCTGCGCTGGATGCGCACCGCCGCCACCCTGCGCCGGCGCTTCCAGCTCTCCGGACGCGAGCTCGTGGTGCGCGACGGACTGCGGCCGCTGCGCGCGCGCCTCGGCCGCCGTACGCCGGACGGCACGCAGCCCGCCTCGTCCATCCTCCGCGCCGACGTCTATCGCGCGATCGCACCCGCGCTGCCGCGCGACGAGGACGGCGTGCGGTCGGAGGCGGAGCTGCACGTCTCGGGGCTCACCCAGCCGCTGTATCAGCTGACGCTGGAGATCGCGGACAAGGCGTCGCGCGCCTTCGGCCTCGAGGCGCGCTACCCGTTCTTCGATCGCAGGCTGATCGATTTCTGCGTCGCGGTTCCCGAGTCGCTCAAGTTCGCGGATGGCTGGCCGCGGCACCTCTTCCGCCGCGCGATGGAGGGGATCCTCCCGCCCGCGGTGCAGTGGCGCGCGACGAAGGCGAGCCTCGCACCGAACTTCCATCGCGCGATCCGATCGACGGATCGGAGGTGCCTCGAGTCGCTCGTGGACGACGCGGAGCGCCTCGCGCGCTGGATCGACCCGCGTGCGCTGCGCGCGACCTTCGACCGCTACGTGCAGGCGAGCGCCTGGCGCGGGCGCGAGGTCGACGGCTATCAGCTCTTCCGCGCGGCCGTGCTGCACCGATGGCTCGGCGACGCGACGCACACCGCCACCGTGGCGCCGAGCCACACGACGACCGCCATGCCCGTGTCGCCCTGACGCGGCCGCATGGCCCATCGCTGCGTCGGCGCTTCCGGCCGGCGTGGTCGACCGCTCGAGAGAGCGGTCATGTTCACCCTCCTGACAGGAGACTTCGAGTGACTGAAACGCAGAAGAAGCAGTGGTCTGCACCCTCCATCCAGCGCTATGGCTCGTTCGAGAGCATGACGCAGGGGTGCGACAAGCGGTTCGGCGGGGAGGACGGTTATACGTTCATGGGTCAGGCCATCGTCTGCGTGTCCGGCTCCTGATTCTCCGCCTCATGCTGGGTCGTCCGGCTCGCGGAGCAGCGTACCTCGAGCCGGGCGGTCCACCGCGGCGGTCGCACGTCGGCCGCCGCCAGCCCTGGTGATCTTCCCGTCGTGACTCACGCGCCACTCTCGACTCGCCGCTACTCCGCGACGCAGCTCCGGCTCCTCGCCGTGTCGCTCCCCGCGGTCGCGTTGACGCGCCTCGCACTCTGGGTGCTCCCGTCCACGACCCTCGTGCGGGCGGCGCGTCGGCTGGAGTCGGGTGCCGTCGTGCGTCCCGTGCGCGCCGCCGTGCACGACGTGACGTGGGCGATCGCCGCCGCGAGCCGACTGGTGCCGCGCGCGAGCTGCCTCACGCAGGCGCTCGCGGGACTCGTGATGCTGCGCCGCAACGGCCACGACGCGCAGCTCTGCATCGGCGCCGGCCGCGACCGGCAGGGGGAGTTCCGCGCCCACGCCTGGCTCGAGCAGGGAGGACGCATCCTCCTCGGCGGCGGGGACCTGCGCGACCTCGTGCGCTTCCCCACGCTCGGCAGCACGCGCCCCGCCGAAGGGGTCCGCACGCACCGATGACCGCCACGTCGAGCCACCCGGCCATGGCGGGTGACGCGGAGACGTGCACGTCCTCCGCGACGACCGCGTACGCCGTTTTCGGCGGCACGCTGCGCTCCGAGCTCCCCTTCCCCGAGCTCGAACCCTGCGACGCGTCCGACGCGGCGCTCCCCGAGTGGAGTCTGCGCATCGGCGACGAGCCGCCGCCGCGTCCCGAGGCGGTGCCGTGCGGCGAGCGCCAGATCGGTCCCGAGCGCTACCGGCTGCTTCGCGTCGAGCGCGGGTTCCGGCTGGAGTACTCGCACGCCGGCACCTTCGACGTCGATCCCTCGGCCGGCGCCCTGACCTGGTATCCCGGCGGTGAGACGGCGACGCGCGGCGAGCTCGCCCGCTCGATCGTGCTCGGACCGGCGCTCGCGCTGATGCTGGAGGCGCAGGGACATCTCTGTCTCCACGGCGGCGCCGTCGGCGTGCCGGACGGCGCCGTCGCGTTCGTCGCGCCCAAGCATCATGGGAAGTCGACGCTGGTGATGGCGATGGTGCGCGGCGGCGCCGAGTTCCTGAGCGACGACACGATCGCCGTCGCCCCCGGCCGGCCGTGCATGCTCAAGCCCGGAGTGCGGAGCGCCCGACTGTGGGCCGACTCCGCGGAGACGCTCCGCGTGGAGGAGCTGTGCGAACGCGTCGTCACCGGGATCAAGACGAACGCGAGCGGCTTCCACGGCACGACGAGCGCCCGCGAGTCGATCCCGTTGCGCGCGATCTATCTGCTGCACCCCGAGCCGCCCTCGAGCGCGTCGCCTCCCTGCTGGCGCGTGCCGCTCCCACCCGGCGCCGCGGTGGCGACGCTCGGCCAGCAGGCGAAGCTGCCGGATACGCTGGTCGGCTTCGCCGCCGCCGGCCGCCGTCTCTCCGTGGCGGCACGCGTCGCGAGCGAGGTGCCGGTGTTCGAGCTGCATCTCGTGCGCGACTTCGCCGCGCTCCCCGACGTGGTGTCCCGGATCGTCGGATGGCACGCCGATGGGAGCACGACGTGAGGGTCGCGATGCGCGCCACGTGCATGCGCCTCACGCGCACGACGCCCTTCCACTCGCGCCGGGATGGCGCGATCGTTCCTCGAGAAGCGCACCGATGATCGCGCTCCGCGCCGCTGGCGCTCCGACACCCCTCGCCCCCATCTCCGCCGCTGCCATGGATCTCCGCACCATCGTGAGCGCATCGCCCGAGCACGTGGCCTGTGAGCTCGCCGACGAGCTGGTGATCCTGAGCCTCGAGACCGGCGAGTACTACGGGCTCAGCCCCGTCTCGGCGAGCGTGTGGGCGCTGCTGAGCGAGCCGCGCACGATCGCCGACGTGCGCGACGGCCTCCTCGCGCAGTACGACGGCGTCACGGCCGAGGAGTGCGAGCAGCAGCTGCAGCAGCTGCTGGCCGAGATGCGGGAGCTGAAGATGATCGTGGTGCGGGAGGCGGAGTGACGGTTTGACGGATTGATCGCTGGGCTGTCATCCCGAGCGGATACGAGGGATCTGCTGTTGACAGCTCGACGGCGTGACAGAGGTGAGAAACGGCGTCGTCAGAGGAGTCCCCCTGACGACGCCGTTTTTTCCGTCTTCAGCCGAGAGCGGTCAGCCGTAGGCCTTCGTCATGGCACGACTGGCTGCTTCGGCTCCATCCGGACGATCCACAGTCCGTTGTTCAGATCGTTCACGTAGGCCAGGCCGTCCTTCTTGTTGACGACCACGCCCCACGTCATCGGCTGGTTCGCGAGCTTCCCCTGACCGTCCGCCGTGTACACCTCGGCGAGCTTGCGCCCCTGGGCGCCCAGGTCGCCGCGCAGCTCCCCCGAGACGTCGAAGGCGTGGAAGCCGGCGTTGTACGCGCCGAGGTACAGCGTGTCGCCGGCGACCCAGACGTTGTGCACGCCGCCGTATTCCGGCTCCCACCACGCGACGATCTTCGGCTTCGTGATGTCGGAGACGTCCACGACGTGCAGCCGTCCGTAGGCGCGGGAGAGCTGGCCGCTCCCCAGCTTGTTCATCGCCTCGTTGCCGAACACCTCGTCGCCGACGAACACGTAGTTCTTGTGACGCCACGCGGTGTGCGTGCCGCGGATGAAGCCCGGCCCGCCCTCCTTCTCGACCCGCTCGTAGAGCGCGTTGAGGTCGTACTTGATCTGGCTGACCATCACCGGCTTCGTCGGCGTGCCGCCCCGGATGCCGTTGCCGACGTCGAGGATGACGAGGCCGTCGTTCCACCACGAGCCGTAGAGCAGCCCGTCCTGCACGTCGATGTCGTGCAGCGTCCGGCCGGCGCCCGAGGCCGGCGGCGCCCACTTCGCGACCATGCGCGGCTTCGCCGGATCGTCGATGTTGACGATGTTCACCTCGCCGGTGCCGTCGTTCGTCAGGTAGACGTGCTGGCCGTGCTTGGGATCCTTGTAGATGAACGCCGAGTGCACGCCGGCCGTCACCCCGTCGGTGAAATCGGTGAGCATCTTCGGGTGCAGCGGGTCGCGCGTGTCGGCGATCACGATGCCGTTCTTGCGATCGGCCGCGCCCTCGCGGGTGATGACCGCGTAGTTGCCGTCCGGCGTCGTCATGACGTCGTTGATCGTGCGCGCGTTCAGCTTCAGCGAATCGACGACGGTCGGCTTGGACGGGTTGGAGATGTCGACCGCGTAGATCCGGTCGCCGCCCAGCACCGTGGTCAGGTACGCGACGTTGCCGTTCGGATGGATCCACACCTCACCGGTGAAGAACTCCGAGCGTGGCACCCGGCCGACGACCTTGGAGACACGCCGGACGTCGCGCGGGGAGACGGTCACCACCGCGTCCGCGGTGCGCGCGCCGAAGCTCGCCGTCACCTGGTACGTGCCCGGGTCGTACGCGACGAAGGCGCCGTCCGGGCCGATCTCGCCGCGTCCGGGAGCGAAGAGGAAGGTCGGCGTGAGCCCCGCGATCTCCTGTCCCGCACGATTCTTCACCACCGTCGTGAATCGCACCACGTCGCCCGTGCGCGCCTGCGTCTGCGACGGCGTCAGCTCGACCGACGCGACGTCGGCATCGACGACCTCGACGTCGAGCCGCTGCGTCGCGTCCCCCGCCTTGACGGTGAGCGTGGCGCGACCGGCGGCCCGCGCGACCAGGAGCCCGGCCGCGTTCACCTGCACCACGTTCGGCGCGGAGCTCTGCCACGTCACCCGGTCGTCGCGCACCTGCCCGGAGGACGAGTAGCTGCGCGTGTCGATGCGAAGGCGCTGGCCGACCAGCAGCTTCGTCGGCCGGACCGAGAGATCCAGCCGCGCCGCCGGTCCGGGAAGCATCCGGATCGTGATCCGCTCGACGATCGGCTTCTGGCCGGGAATCATCGCCACGACCGCGACCGGGAGCGTGCCCACGGCGCCCGCGTGGACCGTCCCGAGCGAGTCGACGTGAGCCTCGAGGGGGGCGCCTGCCGCCGCGAAGCGGATCTTCGCCCCCTCGACCGGCGCGCCGTTGGCGTCCACCAACTGGGCGCGCAGTTGCAGGCTGTCGCCGGTGACGACGGTTCGCGTGGCGGGGGTGATCACGAGACGGGCGGACGGCGGCGCCGCCGGCGCGGCGGCCTGCTGCTGAACGGCGAGCAGCATGGCGAGCGCGGAATGCAGCATGGAGCAGTCTCCTGGAAGTGCTGGTGAGCGTCCCAGGAAGCTTCGACTGCCCTGCCTCGCCTGTCAACGCGTCCGCATAAGCCTTACAGGCGCTCGCGAACCTCGTCCCGATGGTGCCCGTCGTCCAGGCGTCGCGGCACGCTCGGACCGGCTACCAGATCGTCGATCCCCCCTTCTTCGGACGTCGCCACGCGCGCCCCGGAGACGGCGGTGCGAGCCAGTCGCGTCAGCGCCGGCGGCGTGACGAAGGTCGTGGCGAGAATCATCAGCATGAGCGCCCCGAAGAGCGCCGCGTCGATCGCCCCCGAGACGAG
>Ga0182741_1003035_pt1 | contig 18404 bp, 15 predicted proteins | sample eDN5th37CBELigOP_FD_128874 | JGI IMG/M metagenome (GOLD analysis project Ga0182741, IMG submission 128874) | Enriched Organic Plus compost microbial communities from Emeryville, California, USA - eDNA 5th pass 37_C BE-Lig OP (version 2) (version 2) ... | reverse complement strand
TGCCAGATATTGCACCGCCACTGTCCTCGGGGCATCAGCTCGTCTCCCCACGCGAAGCGACGGCCGTCCAGTCCTCCCCGTGCTGCGTACTCCCACTCTGCCTCTGTGGGGAGCCTGGTTCCTGCCCACGTGCAGTACGCCGATGCGTCTTCCCAGGAGACGTGCACGACCGGATGGTTCTGCCGTTCGGAGATCGTCGAGCGTGGCCCGTCGGGATGCCTCCAGTCGGCGCCCTTCACCGCGAGCCACCATGGGGTATGGTCCACCCGGTGCACGATGTCCGAGGTGTCTCCGTCGAAGGCGAGATGGAACACGGCCGAGACGCCGAATTGCTCGGCGGTGGTGACATGGCCGGTGTCGTTGACGAAGGCCGCGAACTGGGCGTTCGTCACCGCGGTGGCCGCGAGACGAAAACCGGGAAGAGTCACGTCATGAACGGGCCGTTCGCCGTCCTGGGGGTATCCCTCGTCGAAGTGGTCACCCATGGCGAAGGTGCCGCCGGGGATGTCCTCGAGTCCGATACGGGGGCGGGGGCGTGTGGTGCGCTCCGATACAGATTGAGCGGCCTTGGTGGACAACGGTACCGGTGATCGTCCAGTGGTGGTGCTCGACGGTGCGCAGCACGGGGAGGTGTCGCTCATCGTGGTCACGACTCGATCAGTCGGTCCAGTCGATCGAGTACATCAGCTCCGCGATTCGCGGTGCTGCTGCCTCGACAGCCTCGAACGGTGCTGGGACGACGCCGTTGTCGGCCGCGTACCGGTCCCACTTCTCAGCGAGTCTCCGGGCGACGTCCGGATATGTGTCGATCAGGTCGGTGGTCTCCCCGGGGTCGGTGCTCAGGTCGTAGAGGGCGTAGCGGCCGGTGCCGCCGGCGAGAGCAGGGGCGTAGACGAGTTTCCAGTCCCCTTCGCGGTAGACGCGGTGGCCGAACAGCTCCATGCCGAACTCGTCGGTCCCGACCTGCTCGGATGTTCCGTCGAAGAGCGGCTTTGCGGAGGTGCCCGACAACAGACCAGCGTTGTCGGTGTCGGCTCCCGCGTAGTCGGCGAAGGTGGGATAGAGGTCCACGATGTGGGTGAAGGTATCGACAACACGGGGACCGCCGTCGTTGGTGCCGGCGGGGGTCTTCACGATGGTCGGAACACGTGTTCCGCCTTCGAAGACAGTGGTCTTGGTATGGAAGTACGGCCCCGAGGAGACCTGGGCGTTGGGCAATCCGAGCGTGGGATACGAGCCGGGCAAACCGTACGATTCGACGTCCCCGACGAGCGAGTAGTGTGCGTCCTGCCATTGCGCGGCGCCGGGTTTGGCCGTATACACCACGCGCGAGGCGCTGGCGGCGCCGTTGTCGCTCGTAACGACGATGAGGGTGTTGTCGTACTCGCCGGTGTCTTTCAGATGGTCGGTCAGCCGTCCGATCTGCCGGTCCACATCGTCGATCATGGCGGCATACACCGCCATCCGGTATGCCAGGTCACGACGCTGCTGCGGGTTCAGGGGGGGTTCCCCCTCGAGTGTGGACATCCTGAACACTGGGTCGTGAAGGCCCCAGAGGAAGTGATGTCACATGGTCATGAAGGCGTACTCGGCGGAGTTCAAGGCCGATGCCGTCGCGCTGTACCTGTCCGATCCGAGCCACACCTTCGAGGGCATCGGCAAGGACCTGGGCGTCAGCCGGGAGACCCTGCGCAACTGGGTCCGCGCGGAACGCACACGCACCGGCACTCCGTCCGCAGCGGAGCGGCCCCGGAAGCCGGGACCGGCTGACGGGGTATCGTCCGAGTCCGTGTTGGAGGAAGAAAACAGGCAGCTCAAAGCCCAGATCCGCAAGCTCGAAACCGAGCGGGAAATCCTGCGCAGGGCCGCGAAATATTTCGCGGGCGAGACCAACTGGTGAGCCGCTTCCAGTTCGTCGATGACCACCGCAACACCGCTTCGGTGAAGTGGCTGTGCCAGATCCTCGAGGTGTCCCGCTCCGGTTTCTACCGGTGGCTCGCCGCCGCACCGGCCCGCGCCGAACGTGCCCGCGCCGACGAGGAGCTCGCGACGCGGATCCGCGCCATCCACGACGACTTCGACGGCACCTACGGCGCCCCGCGCATCACGGCCGAGCTGCGCGATGCCGGGATCGAGGTGAACCACAAGCGGGTGGAACGGGTGATGCGTGCCCACGGGATCGTCGGGGTGCACCTGCGCAAGACCGTGCGCACCACGGTCCCCGAACCCTCCGCGACCCCGGTGCCGGACCTGATCCGGCGGGACTTCACCGCGAACGCACCGAACACCAAGTACGTCGGCGACATCACCTACCTGCCGGTGGGTGACGGTCAATTCCTGTATCTGGCAACGGTATTGGACCTGAATTCGAAACGGCTGGCGGGGTGGTCGATCGCCCCGCACATGCGCACCGAGTTGGTCACCGACGCGCTACGGGCAGCGGCCGCCGCCCGCGGTGCCGCGGGTCTCGACGGTGCACTCTTTCACAGCGACAACGGCGCCCAATATGTCTCGCAGGAGTTTGCCGACGTGTGCCGGGAGTTGGGTGTCACCAGATCTCGGGGCGTGGTCGGTACAAGCGCGGACAACGCTGCTGCCGAGTCGTGGAACGCGACGTTGAAGCGGGAGACGCTGCAAGGCCGGAAACACTGGAACGGTGCGGGTGAGGCGCGTGCCGAAGTCTTCCGTTGGATCACGCGCTACAACACACGAAGGAGGCATTCCGCTCTCGGTCAGATCTGTCCGATCGAGTACGAGCAGCGATCGGCTATGCTGGCTTCCGCCGCATAGGAATTGGTGTCCACATCTCGGGGGGAAGCCCCCAGGGTCTCCCAGTCCGGGGTCTGCACGGGCCACCGGGTGGCCACATCCGGATCGATCAGGCCTCTGTCGGCCAGTCTGTCGATGCGTTCGGCGCGGAGTACATTGAAGTCGTTGTTGCCCATATAGCGGTCGAGGTACTCCTCGATCAGATCTCGGTCCGGAACGTGCAACGGATCGTGGACCGCACTGTAGGCGAGATAGCCGAAGAACGGCCGGCCCGATTCGCGGTTCTGCTCGATCATGCGCAGCATCTCGTCGGTATATGCATGGGTGGAGTAGAAATCGTCCGGCAGTTCGTCGACGGGTTCCCCGTTGCGCTCGTAGAGGACGGTGTCCACCGGCTCCACTTCACGCGGAGCGTGACGCAGTTTGTCGGCATAGTGCGAGGCAGCACCGTCGTACAGGGTGAAATTCTGCTCGAAGCCGAGGTCGCGGGGAGTTTGCCCCGGTTCATCACCCAGATGCCATTTTCCGACCTGGTAGGTGGAATAGTCGGCGTCCGATAGGACTTCGGCGATACCGGTGTACTTACCGTCGAGAGTGCCGCGGTACCCGGGTGTGGTGGTCGGTACCCCTGGAGCAGTGAAGCCTTCCATCGAACCGAGGCCAACCCGGTGCGGGTCCTGCCCCGTCATCAATGCGGCTCGGGTCGGTGCACAGACCGGATAGGCATGAAAATTGCTGAACTGCAGCCCCTCCCCGGCCAGCGCATCGATGTTCGGTGTCGCAGCGTCACCGCCGTAGGGGCCCAGATCGGTGTAACCGAGATCATCGAGCAGGATCATCAGGATACTGGGCTTGTCACCCGGTTGCGCCGCGGCTGAGGTGGCCTGTGCTTCGGACGAGGCGGGACTTGCGCAACCGGCGGCGACAGCTACCACGGTGGATGCACACAGAGCGGCGCGCAGCGCCGAGGTAGTGGAGAACCGGTTTCTGGGATGGTTGCGCATGAAGCTGCCTTTCGAGGAACCCGACGGCTGGGGCCGATCCGGGCAGGGCGAGGTCGGTGGGGTCACGGCGTCGCTGGAGGAGGGGACGGTGCGCCGGCCGGTGCCGATCCTCGGCGCCGAACAGGGTGGTGGGAGGGTGCTCGAGACGGGGTGTTACTCCCAGCGCACGCACTCGGTGTAATCGAGACGGGGGAGTCGGTCGAACCAGGGGTCCTGGCCCGGGTAGCCAATGTTTGATCACCAGCAGTGACCGCCACTGCCCGTCGGGGAAGAAATCGGCGTCGAGGCCGGCAGCGTCGAATCCGCTCATCGGACCTGCGGCCAGTCCGCGGGCCCGGACGGCGAGGATGAAGTACCCGGCCTGCAAGGTGGCATTGAGCTGTGCGGTGGACGACCGGATTGCTTCGTTCGTCGCGTAGAGCTGACCGAGTTCCGGTTTGAAGGGCAACAACGTGCCCATGTGCTCGTGGAATCGAGTGTCGACAGCCAGGATCGCGACAGCGGGAGCCGACGCGGTCTTGGCCTTGTTGCCCTCGTTCATGTGGGCCACGAGCCGTTGGCGTCCGGCCTCGGTGCGGACGAACACCACCCGCAGTGGCTGGGTGTTCGCTCCGGTCGGTGCCCACCGTGCGAGTTCCCAGATGTCGGTGAGTTGCTGATCGGACACCGGTGTCGGTGCGAAGGTGTTGGCGGTCCGCGCTGCGGTGAACAGCGCCGCGAGGGCGTTCTCGTCGACGGGTGCGAACTGGTCGGATACGTGCTGGTCTACGGTTTCGGTCACGTTCGTCCTCACTGGTGCTGTGTCTGGCGGGCGCGGTGGAACGCGTCGGCGTAGTCGATGTACCAGTCCAAAGCGTCTGTATCGGCGACGGTGGCCCGGTTGAGTGCGCTCTCCGCCGGGGCTCCCTGGATGAGCTTTTTGATCGGCACTTCGAGGCGTTTGCCGGTCCGGGTCATCGGCACAGCGGGGACATCGACGATCTCGTCGGGAACGTGACGCGGTGACACTTCGGTGCGGATTGTGGCGCGGATCTTGTCGGTGAGTGCGTCGTCGAGATCGCAGCCGTCGCGCAGCACCACGAACAGAGGCATGTGGTAGCCGCCGTCGGGAAGCTCGGCGCCGATGACCAGCGCGTCGACGATCTCCGGAAGGCTGTCGAGAGCCTGGTAGATGTCGGCCGATCCCATGCGGACACCGCCGCGGTTGATGGTCGAATCGGATCGGCCGTGGATTCGGCACGTGCCGCGGTCGGTGATGGTGATCCAATCGCCGTGCCGCCACACTCCGGGGAAGGTGTCGAAGTACGACTCGCGGTAGCGGGCACCATCGGGGTCGTTCCAGAAGTAGATCGGCATCGACGGCATCGGGGCGGTGATCACCATTTCCCCGACCTCGTCGGTGACGGGGTGTCCGTCGGCGTTCCAGGCTTCGACGGCAACGCCGAGGCACGGGCCTTGGAGTTCACCGGTGTGCACCGGTTGCAGGGGGTTGGCGCCGACGAAGGCGGTGGCCACGTCGGTTCCGCCGCTGTCGGAGCCGAGATGCACACTGGGGGAGACATTCTGGTAGACCCAGCGCCAGGTCGAATCCGGCAGCGGGGAGCCCGTGCTCATGATCGAACGCAGCGCGCTCAGATCGAAGTCCGCGCCGGGGGTGGCGCCGGCCTTCTCGCACACGGTGAGATAGGCGGCACCCGTGCCGAATCGGGTGACTTTTTCGGTGCTGCAGATGCGGAACAGGGTGTCGGGACCGTCGGCGGTGGAGCTGCCGTCGTAGGTGATGATCGTGGCGCCGGTGACCATGGCATCGATGAGCATGTTCCACACCACCCAGGCGGTGCTGGCGGCGATGAACACCCGATCATCAGGGCCGAGATCGTAATGCAGGGCATTGGCCTTGAGGGATTCGAGGACGATGCCGCCGTGCGAGTGCACGATGCCCTTGGGCAGTCCGGTGGTACCGGAACTGTAGAGAATCCACAGCGGATGATCGAAGGGCACCTGCTCGTACCGCGGAGGCGCGTCACCGGTGATCAATTCTGCGAAGTCGAGAACACCGTCGGGCAGCGGCGCTGTGGGATCGAGATTGCGGACCATGATGGTGTGTTCGACGGTGGGAAGCTGGGACCGCAACTCGTCGATCTGGGCGCGACGATCGATGCTCTTGTGGTTGAACCGGTAGCCGTCGACACCGATGAGCACGGTTGGTTCGATCTGTGCGAACCGGTCGAGCAGACCCTTGACTCCGAAATCCGGTGCGCAGCACGACCACACCGCGCCGACGCTCGCGGCGGCGAGTACCGCCACGACGGTCGGCGCGATGTTGGGCAGCACCGAGGCGATACGGTCTCCGGGGCGCACCCCCAGTGCGCGTAGCTGTGCGGCGAGATTGGCGACCTGAGACACCAGTTCGGATCGTCCGAGTTCGGTTCGGGTGCCGTCCTCATCGAGCGAGATGATCGCCGGCCCTTCGACATCGACATGCCGCAGAAGATTTTCGGCCCAGTTCAGACGGGCTTCGGGAAACCACCGTGCCCCGGGCATGGTTTGGCCGGCCAGTGCGCTGGAGGCAGTCGCCGAGGATAGGACGTCGAAGTACTCCCAGAGCGACGACCAGAATCCGTCGAGGTCGGTCACCGACCACTGCCACAGGGACGGGTAGTCGGTGGTGTGAATGTTCTTCTGGTCGACGAGCCAACGCTGGTACTGGGACATCCGGCAGGCGGTGGCCCGTTCAGCGGTGGGAGACCACAGCAGCTCGGGTTCGGGACCGGACATCGGTGAGGTTCCTTTCGGGTTGATGCACCGCCCGGGCGACCGCGGACATGCGACGGTCGCCCAGGCGGGAGCGAGATGGGCTCAGCGGGACAGGAGGGCGGCAACAGCGCGAGTGAGCTCACCGGCTGGATCGGCAACACGATCGGCGCTGCGCCAGGCGACATGGTTGTCCGGCCGCACCAGGATCGCTCCGGCGTCTGCGATCTGACGACGCTCGTTCCAGCGACCGGTGGAGTCGCTGTATTCGGCGCCGTCGGCGATCGTGACGGTCTTGATCCGGATCCCGAACTTGTTCGCAGCTGCATCTGCCGCACTCGCCCAGTCCTGGCCCTGACCGCCGGTGATGAGCACGAAGGTGGTGTCGGGCGCGGCGAGATCATGGGTGGAGACCCGCTGCCCGTGGTGTTCGAGCCATGCATGGGGAAGACGGTGGCCGGGGCGGCTGGTCGGGTAGTACACACTGCCCATCGGATCGCGGGGCGGGGCTTCGCTGCCGTCCGGAATTACGGCGCCGTCCTGGTAGGCGAACCCGATTTCGAGGTCGTGTGCCTGGAATTCGGTGCGCTGGGTGTTGGCCACCTCGAAAGCTCGCGCCCGCCGGGTCTCGCCCATCGGGGTATCGGAGAACAAGTCACGGAACACCTGGGTTCGGAGTTCGATCGGCTGGTCGGGGCTCAGACCGATACCGGCGTCGATGACCATGTGGTTGAGGAAGGTGAACATCGCCCAGTCGACGTTGCGCATCCCCACCAGACGCCGTTCGGGTTCGTACGTGTCGAGCAGGGCCGGTGCCGCATTTCCCTGCAGCACGGCTGCAAGTTTCCACACCAGGTTGTGGGCGTCCTGGATCGCGGTGTTGAGACCGAGACCGGTGGTCGGCGGGTGACGGTGGGCCGCGTCGCCTGCGAGAAAGACCCGACCGACCTGGTACTTGTCGGCGAGCACGCCTTCGAGAATCCAGTGGCTGACCTTGTGGACCTTCGGTTCGAGATCGGGCAGCTTGAGCAACTCCCGCAATCGGGGAACGATCGCCTCTTCGTCGAAACGGTTGGGGTCGTCCGGACGGAAAGTGAAGTGGATGACGAACTCTTCCGAGTGCTTACCCCATGTCGGGCCCATGGCGGCCATGGCGCCGCTGTGCCAGGAGCCGGCGCCTTCGGGGTTGACGAGCCAGGTGATCAGTACATCGTCTTCCCAGTGCTGCGACAGGTCCGCGGTGAAGTGGGTGCTGACCATGTCCAGGATTCCGCTGGGACCTTCCATCATCACCCCGAGTTCCGGGCCGACGGTCTTTCCGCCGTCCGCAGCAACCATGTACTGAGCGCGGACGGTGTACGTTTCCTGCGTGCTCCGGTCGAGGATCACGGCATCCACACCGTCGTCGTCCTGGGTGAACGACACCAGTTCCCGGTTGAAGTGGATCGACTCCGGTGCACGCTGTTCGGCGTGGCGACGCAGCAGTGGCTCGAGGCGCACCTGTGGGTAGTTGCTCGACAAGCACGGGCTGTCTTCGGCGTACTTGTTCTCCAGTCCGCCGCCTCCGAATGAGTCGAGGGTGAACAGCGTCTTGCCGTCGAGTTCACCGTCACCACCCAGGGAGGTCACCCACCGGGTCTTGCCCATGTTCTTCGGCGGGGTGCCCACCTCGTAGATCGATTCGGCGACGCCGTACTGACGGAACACTTCCATGGTGCGCTGGTTGAGGTAATGCGCTTTCGGCAGCGGTGAGGTGTCGGCGTGCCGCTCGACGAGGTGATGGTCGATACCGTGCTCGGACAACAGGATCGAGGTCGTCAAACCACATCCACCGCCGCCGATGACGAGGACGGGAACTGTGATGTCAGACATGGGAGGTGCTCCTGGAGTTTCGCGACAGTGTGGTGAGGGGATGGGGGCGACCGCTCGGGGCAAAGCGGTGGCGCATTTGCCCGATACCGTCGGCGGTGCTGACTAGTTCGTCCTCGACACCGATGAGCCGCTTCGGTTCACGGGTGAAGCCGATTCCGGCCGGGGTGCCGGTGAAGATCAGATCGCCGGGGCGCAGAGGCACGATCGAGGACAGATAGGACACCAGAACCGGGATCGGGAAGATCAGATGACGGGTGCGGGACTTCTGCATGAGCTCGCCCGACAGGACGGTGCTCACCTCGATATCGTCACGGTCGGCGAACTCCTCGGGGGTGACCAGCACAGGGCCGATCGGGGTGAAGCCAGTAAAGGACTTTCCGAGGGAAAACTGTTGCGGTGCCGGACCGGAGAGTTGCAAGTCCCGTTCGGACAGGTCCTGCCCGAGAGTCAGGCCCGCCACGTACTCCCAGCCTCGCTCCGCCGGAACATAGCGCGCTTGTTTGCCGATGACCGCGACGAGCTCTACCTCGAAATCCACCGACCCGCCGGGATGTTCGATCGTGTCGTACGGTCCGGCGATCGAGGCGGGGAACTTTGTGAACACGAAGGGCGTGTCCGGCAGCTCGAGACCGGATTCTTCGACGTGGTCGGCGTAGTTGACACCCACGGCAAAGATCTGGCCCGGGCGAGGAACCGGCGCCTGTAGCTCTGAGTCGACCACTGCGGATGCATCGGAGAACTCCACGGTCCGGGACCAGGAGAGGAACTCGTCCCAGTGCTCGAAAATCTGTTGCGGATCTGCAGAAAAACGGCCCGAACTGGCGGTTTCCACATCCACCGCACGGCCGTCCGCGACGAGTACGAGCCGACCGGATTGATTTGCCACGCGCATGAGAACAAGTCCTTCGAGACGATCGGAGAATGTGTCGGTATGGGGCCGAGACCGGCCGGTCAGCTGGTCAGCGCGACCATCGGATCGGGCAGATCGGGGCTGGTTTCGAGAGCCCAGGTGTGGGTGGTGATCTTCGAGACCGGCACTCCTGCCGCGAGGGCGTCGCGCATCAATTCGGGGACGAACGACACGCCGACGGGGTTGGTGCCGTATTCCGGCCCGTTCATGTATTCGGTTGCCTCGTCGGGGGTGGCGAAGTTGTCGATCTGCAGCTCGACGAAGTTGCCGTCCGGGTCCTGGTAGTACAGCGAGGTGGTCACACCGTGCTGGATGGGTACCTTCGGTGTGATGCCCTTGGCCTTGAGCAGGTCGTAGCGATCGAGGAGGTCCTCGAGGGCGTCGAAGGTGTAGGCGGAGTGGTGCATTCCGGCTGCGCCGGGATTCCGCGGCTCGAGTTCGACAGGGACGCCGAGCAGAGCGACCCGGTGGTGTTCCTCGTCGAAGGTGATGAAGCACAATCCGTGGCCTTCGAAGACCACATGGGCGTCGAGGACGGTGCAGTACCAATCCCGCATCTCCTCGAGACGGCTGGTTTGCAGCACCACATGAGCGAACTTCGGCGTAGAGGTCATCGGGGCTCCTTCGAGGCCGAGAATGGTGGTCGGTATGGGGCCGCAACGGAGTACTGTCCCGTGCGAGCGTTGTTTCGCTGCGGGAACGATTTTTCTGTGTGGCCCCTGTCGCGTAATCTGTCTCACAATTTGACGCCATCGTCCTGATTGCGGCTACGGGCCAGACCTCGAGAAAAGCACGTGAAGTTGGTTTGGAGCCCAAAGAGGGATGTGCTGGCTGTGACTGTGGCTGATGGGAGAAGGACAACGTGCGGCATTGGACCTACGGACTCTCGGGAACGCGTGCCCCACAGTCGGAGGCCGAGTGGCTGAGCCCGGAGGCCGATCAGATCAGAGCTGATCTCGGCGATGGAGCTGTGACCTGGGCGGTAGAAGTCGGTCAGGACATCGCAACCAGGATCACTCAGAAGATCCCTGCCCTCGCGGACGAGGTAAATGCCGTGGTGGCCATACGGCGAGCGACTACCTCCACTGTCCTGCGCGCCCTGAAGTTGGTGGCCGGTCTCGGCGAGTCCGAGGTGTCTCTGGTCAGCGCCGAGGTGGAGGGGATCGCTCGGGACTTCGCTCGTCGAGGTCTGGAACTCGATGATCTCCTGCGGACCATTCGCGTGGGGTACGCCGTCCTGGCTGCCGACTTTCTCGATGCGGCGACACTGTTGCTTCCGCCGGCGGAGAGCAGTGCCGAACTTCGCCGTATCTCGGTGCTGCTTTTCGAGGTACTCGACGATTTCACGGCAGATGCGGCCGCGGCCTTCATTCAGGAGCAAAGTGCCTGGGCTGCGGGGATATCTGCAGCGCGATTCGACCTGGTCAGCCGCATTCTCGCTGCCGAGGACCTCGATAAGGTCCATGCGGAGGAGGTGCTCGGCTACTCCCTGGAGGGCTCGCACGTGGCGCTTATCGCTTGGAGCATGCCGAGCTCGTCGCGGGACCTGCGAAGTGTTGTGGAAGCGACATTGCGTGAGAGAGGAGCAGCTTCTGCCTCTCTTGTGCTCCCAGTGGGGTTGCAGACGGTCTGGGCGTGGGGTGCTGTATCGCCAGGAAAACCGCATCAACGAAGCGCCCTTCCGTCGTTCGATGACACATTCGTGGTTACGGGCGAGGTTGGTTCGGGAATGAACGGGTTTCGACGAAGTCACGCCGAAGCCAAAGCGGTCGAACGGTTGATCCGTTTACGGCCAGCCCAGATTCCCTGCTCGGTAGCCTATGAACACGTTGCGCTAGAGGTGCTGCTCCTGTCGGATCCGGATACAGCGGACCGGTTCGTCTCCCACGTCCTCGGCCCACTGGCCCAGGACGAACCTCGAATGGCAGAACTTCGCTCCACCCTTCGGCGGTATCTCGATATGGACCATAGTTTGGCGAAGGTTGCTGCTATAGAGCATATTTCGAAGAATACCGTGACATATCGCATCAACAAGGCGTTGGATCTGTGTGGGTACTCCGGTGAGACGACCACCGATCTTCGTGCCGCGCTCCGCATTCACGAGTGGCTGACAGGAACACCTTGACCCGAGGCCCCCGGTCAGGGAAACGATTCAGGGCCGAGTAGTTGGTCTCGAAACCAACAGCAATGGCCAACCCTAGGCTGCGCACCAATGCGCAACGTACACCCGGTGCGTTCTAATTGTGTCCTAGAACACAGCCGGTCTCCTGGAGAGCACAGTCGACGTGGATCCCGGCGCTCCATCCTCAGGCCCGTGGTCTTTACCGCGGTCGATCGAAGGACACTTCCGTTGAGTTCGCTTCAGGAATCATTCAAAAATGTGATGGCGCATGTCGCCACCCCAGTAGCCGTGGTCACCTCCATCGACGGAGGCCTGCCGGTCGGCACCACCGTCAGCGCCTTCCTGTCGCTGTCGATGGATCCTCCGATGATTCTGGTCTCGTTGGATCGAGGTTCCGAGACCCTCGAACTGATCACCGAGACAGGTAAATTCGGTATGAACATCCTGTCCAGTGAGCAACCTCGTGCGGCACTGAAGTTCGCGACCAAGAACGGACTCGGCAAATTCCACGGTGTCCGATGGGACCTCGACCACGATCTGCCCCGAATCGAGGGGGCGGCCGGCTGGGTGGCCTGCACCGTCGAACGGTTCGTCGAGGGCGGCGACCACATGATCGTGCTGGGCCGCGTCGTCGCCGCCGACCGGCTCGACGGCGAGCCGCTCACCTACCACCGCCGGGTGTTCGGTACCCACCGCGCGCTGGAAACCGTCTGACCGGACGAGCCACGACGGCGGAACCGTCCCTGCCGGCGTCATCCAGGCGCTGAACCCTTCTTGAGGAGAGATTGCCATGACCATCTCCATTGCTTCTCCTACACGTGCGCGGACATCCTGGCGGACTGCCGCAGAGGGCATCGCTGCTCTGGCACGAGGAGAGCTGATCATCGCGTGGCATGGGAAGCGTGTTGTGCTTGTGGGATGTGCCGGCACCATCACTGCTGCACAGATGGTCTTCATCATTCGCTACAGCACGGGATTCGTGCAGGTAGCTCTGCACGAGAAGGACTGCGACCGGCTCGGTATCCCCGAGGCTGTTCCGAGCTCGCGTGCCCCATCGGCGCACGCATTCGGGCAGTGCGTCGCGGTGGATGCGGCGACCGGAATCAGCACCGGGATCTCCGGATCCGATCGGGCACGGACCGCACGTGTGCTGGCCGACCCGCGCACCGGCGTCGACGATCTGTGCCGGCCCGGGCATCTCGTGCCGGTACGGGTAAATCCGTATGTCCTGTGCAATCGGAGCACTGCTGCCGCGTCCGCTCTGGCGTTGACGGAGTCGGCGCGGACGGACTTTTCCGGTGCGGTCTTCGCCGATCTGGACGGCATCGACGACCCCACGAACACCGCCGACGCCCACGATGCCGAAATCCTTGCCCACCTGCACGACCTGGTCCTGACCGATCTGGGACCCCACCCCGAACGTTTTCACTGAGATACCCGTCATCCGAACCCCCCCGAGACCGGTCCGGCCCGTGTCCACCCGGCACGTGGCCTCGCCCCGGTCCTCCACCCCTCCGTCACGAAGTGAGGAACCCATGGACACCACAGCCCGAGAACTGTTGACCCGCGCCGAGGCTCTCGTCCCCGCGATCGCCGAACGCGCCCAGAAGACCGAGGAGAACCGGGCGCTGCTCGACGAGACCATGGCCGACCTCATCGATTCGGGGGTCCTATCGACTCTGACACCGAAGGTGTACGGCGGCCACGAACTCGGTCTCGAGGCCGCGGCCGATATCGTGCGGACCATCAGCGCAGCATGCCCGTCGACCGGCTGGGTGACCGCCTTCTACATCGGGGCGGCCTGGCGAATGAACATCTTCAGCCGGCAAGCGCAGCAGGAGGTCTTCGCAGACAAGCCCTACGCTCTCACCGCCGGCACCGCGGCGCCGATCGGTATGGCGGAGAAGGTCGACGGCGGCTATCGGATCACGGGCCAGTCGGCATGGAATTCCGGTGCCGCGCATGCAGAGTGGTTCACCGTGTCTGCTCTGACCACGGAGTTCGGTGACACTCCGGTCCCGTTGTGGTTCCTGGTGCCCCGCGGCGACGTCACTATCCACGACACCTGGTACATCTCCGGCATGTCCGGCACATCCAGCACCGATGTCTCGGTAGAAAATCTGTTTGTGCCCGAGTATCGCACCGGTCGATTCGACCTCGCCCTCGAAGGCCGAGCCCCCGGCATGTTGCTTCACGAGAATCCGATGTATCACGTTCCGTTCCTGCCGTTCGGGCTGACCGAAGCGATCCCGGTTGTCACTGGCGCACTGCGGGGAGCTACGGACGCGCTCACCGACCGTACGCGCAATCGTGTCGGAAACCTCAGCCGGCAGAAGGCGGCCGAAAAGCAGAGTATGCAGATGCGGTTGGGGCGGGCTCTCGCGGCGGCGGATGCTGCCGAGACGTTGCTGGCCTCGTACATGAATCGGGTGACCGCGTATCGGCCTGAACAGGCCGAGGTGCGTGATCGTGCGGAGATGCGGCTGAAGGCGGCTTACCTGGCCGATCTGTGCCGTAATGCGCTCAGCGACATGGTGCGTGGCATCGGTGGTGACGGATTCCGCACCGCTTCGCCGATCCAGCGTTTCCACCGCGATCTGTCGGTCCTTGCCGTGCACGCCTTCCTCGACATCGACCCTGCCGCCGAAGTGGCGGGACGTTTTGCACTCGACCTTCCGGTGTCCGACCCGCTGCTCTGACTGCCCTTCCGGCGCAGCTCGCCCAGCGTGAAGACGACCGATGCTTATCCGACTCGGAAGTGACTACCATGACCGCGAACTCACCTGCCTCCCGTGCCACCACACTCGAGATCACCCGTGATCTCCTGCGCGCCGCCGACACCGATATCGCCCGGTTCTTCGAATATTTTTCACCGGACTGCGTCTTCCGTATGGGCAACAACGCATCCGTCGAGGGGCGTGAAGCGATCCAGCAGTGGGTGACGGCTTATCTGGGATCGGTAGCGGGAATGAAGCACGTCGTCCTCGAAGAGTGGGGCGACGATAATGTCGCCGCTTTCCGGGTGGAGGTGACCTACACGATGAACGATGGTGCCACGTTCACCCTCCCCGCGGTCACCCGAACACGGATCGAGGACGGGGCGGTGACCGAGTACATGATCTTCATGGATCCCGGTCCTGTCGTCGCCAGTTGACCTCTGAAAACGGCCGGGCAAGCCGGTGACGCCGTCGTCAGCCGACGGCGCCATCGGCACCACCACATTCTTGTCCCCGCAGACGCAATCGTGCTTCCAGCCGCGCCGGGGTGAACACTTCGAAAGGAATCACCATGAGTATCCAGGACACCCGCGACTTTCGAGCGTCGCAGAGCGCTACCGCTCCGATCGACGCGTCGACTCGTCGCCCAGTGGTGATCTCCGGCGCGGGCCCGGTAGGAATGATCCTCGCCCTCGAACTGAGCCTGCACGGAGTTCGCAGCACCCTCGTCGAAAGAGCCCCGCAGACGACACAGTTCCCGAAGATGGACCTGACGAACGCACGCAGCATGGAACTGCTCGATCGTCTCGGCCTCGTCGAAGAGATTCGCTCGGCCGGCGTCGCCCCCCAGCATTCGCACGACGTCGTGTTCTGCACCTCGATGGCAGGACCGCAGGTGGGGCGGTGGCACTATCCCGGCGTCGACGAGATGTCCGAGTGGATCGCATCGAAGAACGATGGCACCACCCCGGCACAAGCGTGGCAGCGAGTCACCCAGATCGAGGTCGAGAAGCTGCTCATGAAGCGGTGCCTCGCCGACCCCAACATCGAAGTCCTCCGTCCCTGGCGCGTCAGCGCCGTCACCCAGGACGACGACGGCGCCCAGGTCGAGATCACCTCGCTCACCGATGGCACCGTCCTGACCCTCGACGCGGACTACGTGGCCGGCTGCGACGGCGCCTCGTCGGTCGTACGCCGCGCCATGAACCTGAACATGGAGGGCGAGCGCGGGGTCATCACCTTCTGTCAGGTGCACTTCAAATCTCGCGACCTGGCTACCCTGCACGCCCACGGCCAGTTCTGGCACACCTTCTTCGTCGGCAGCGGCGTCGGAGCGCTCATCGCGCAGGACGAACGCAACACCTGGACCCTGCAGACCAGCGCCATCACCGACGGCGTGCGCACCGAAGAGATCGACAAGCAGGAACTCCTCGACACCGTCTGCGGACGTCACCTCGAAATCGACGAAGTCCTCCAAAGCAGCATCTGGCACGCGAACGTTCTCGTCGCCGACCGGTACCGCATCGGCCGACTGTTCGTGGCAGGTGACGCCGCGCACGAAGTCATCCCCACTGGCGGCTACGGCCTCAACACCGGCATCGCAGACGCGGTCAACCTCGGCTGGAAGCTCGCCGCAGTCCTGCAGGGCTACGGCAGCGACGGCCTCCTCGACAGTTACGAAGCCGAACGGCGACCGGTCGCCATCATGGCCCGTGATTGGTCGTTCCGTCACCTCGGTGTGCACGTCAAAGCTCAGGAACTCGCCGACCGTGGACTGATCGAGTCCGAAACCCCCGAAGCCGAAGAGCACCGCCGCGTCCTGGCCGAGTACTTCGCTGCTAATACCGGCGAGCATGAAAGCTTCGGTGTGGAAATGGGATACGTGTACACCGCACCGGTGATCGTCTCCGACGGCACTCCTGTACCGGAGAATGACGGTTCGAGTTACGACCCCACAACCGTGCCCGGCGCACGGGCGCCGCACGTACGGCTGTCCGACGGCCGTTCGATCCTCGAGGCCTTCCGAGACAAGTTCACCATCGTCACCTTCATCGGCGCGGAAGCCGTGAAAGAGCTTGTGGACGCAGCCGATGCACTGAACATGCCTATTCAAGTTCTGGCCGTCGATGAGCCCTATATGCGATCCGTCTACGAGTCCGATCTCGTCCTCGTGCGACCGGACGGCCACGTGGCATGGCGTGGAAACAGTCTCCCCGCGGACCTGATCGACCTCATCGGGACGGTTGTCGGGCGTGTCGACGCCCACCAGCGTGAGTCCAGGCGTGTCCTTTCATGAACGAATCAACTGACGGATCAGTTCAGTCGACCGGATTTACAGTCCCGGATGGCGCATATGTCGTCGACCCAAAATTGTCCAGAGTTGCCTTTCGCGCCAAGGCTTTCGGTGTCAAATGGGTTCACGGGAAGATTCCGGTGACTAAGGGAGAGTTAACCGTCTCCGAAAATCATGTCAGAGGCATAGGTCGACTGTCTGCCCTGAGTTGGCTCATTTCGTTAGTGCGTGAACCCCGAACCGGAGATCCGATCCACAAGACCCTCAATCTCAGGGTCGACCTGAGGTGGAAACGTGTGCCGGGTGCCGTTGATCGCGATGGTCGCAGAACGCAGTGGCCGGAGCTTCTTGATGACGTTGCCGATCGCCAATCCCGTGCGGTCCTGCACCAGACGCGAGATCGCCAACGCAGCGAACACGACGGTCAGATGCGCCTCGATCGAGGCCTTCGTGTGGTGGAAGATCGGCCGTGCCCGCAGGTCGGTCTTGGACATTCGGAACGACTGCTCCACATGCCACAGATCATGATACTTCGCGATGACCTCACTCGAATCCATCAGTGATACAGGTAGATTCGTGACATAGCCTTTGAGTCCCGAGAGGGAGCGGGCTCGTTCGAGAGAGGCAGTGTCGAGACTGCGACCTTTCGCGGTGGTCTTGACGAACCGTGTCGACTTCGGGGCTGTGTCGCCGTCGACGATGGCGCGGGCGCGGGCTTCCTGTGCGTTGAGTGTCTTCTCATCACGTGCTGCCCGCTTGGTCGAGTACTGCCACACCGCCCGCCACGCGTTCGGATGTTCTGTCGGACTCCACACCGGTTCGGCACGTTTACGGACGTTGTTGACCGCCGAACGTCCGTGTCGTGGGGTGAGTGTGTCGACGATCTGTCCGTTGGTGAACGCGTTTCCGTGCCAATGGAAATGGGACTCGAGGTCCCCGGGAGCTTTGGTGACACGGGACCCCACGATGAACTTCAGGCCGGCGGCATCGAGGTCGGTCAGGTTCGTGGCCGACAGCATCCCGGCGTCGGCAGCGATGACCATCTCCACACCCTCGATGTCGTGGCGGGCCTGGAACTGACGCACGATCGGGACGATGGTGCGGGTTTCGGCGTGGTTACCTTCGAAACATCCGATCTCCAAGGGAAACCCGGTGCGGTCCACCAGCAGCCCGACGACGATTTGTGGGTCGACCCGACGTTCTTTCGAGTAGCCCACTTTCCGCAGGTCATCCTCCTTTTCTGCTTCAAAATACAAGGTCGTGACGTCATAGAGCAGCAGGCTCAGACCACCGGTGTTCGCGGCGTAGGCGAAGCACTGTTCGGCGATCGCGGCGCGATAGTTGCGGTCGATGATCCACCGCAGATGCCGTTTGATCGTGGCGTAGCTCGGTGGGTCGACGCCGAGATCACGCAGGACCCGGCCTGCATCGAGTTTCGAGCCGGGTTCGACGATGCGGGCGATGACCAGATCACGGAACACCGCATCGTCGATCCGGTCGAAGCCGAGCCGGTCGTAGGCGGTGTGCAGGACCTGCCGCAACAGGATCGATGCGGTGGTTTCGGTCCGGCCCGGCGCGTCGACGACCGGTTGCTGCTCTGCGGCCGGCAGCAGCGTGCCTTGGCCGGTCGGCAGGGTGCGTTCCACCGGCAGTTGCGCGGTGATGTCCAGGTCGAGGGTCTGTTGCTCGGGGTCGAGCCAGGCTCGGGCCCGCTCGAGCAGCATGCCGAGTTCGACTTCGGTGTGGGCGGATCCGAGGTGTTTGACGATTTCTTGTCGGCCGCCGATGTAGCGGGCGACCTGCACGGCGGTGGCTCCGGACTTGGTGCGGACCTTCCTGATAAACGCCACAGGGCGAGCGTAGACCGGCCCCGTTAGTGCGTGAAATCGGCTCGTTTCAATCCGGAACCTGCTGGTCACAGGGATGGGCCAGGAGATTCTGTCTCTGAGTGAGCCAAGTCAGG
>Ga0182741_1003034_pt1 | contig 18411 bp, 16 predicted proteins | sample eDN5th37CBELigOP_FD_128874 | JGI IMG/M metagenome (GOLD analysis project Ga0182741, IMG submission 128874) | Enriched Organic Plus compost microbial communities from Emeryville, California, USA - eDNA 5th pass 37_C BE-Lig OP (version 2) (version 2) ... | reverse complement strand
GTGGCGCAGGCCGGCATCGGCTTGGGCGCCTTCTCCACGTCCACCAGGCACATGCGGCAGTTGGCGGCGATGGAGAGCTTCTTGTGATAGCAGAAGTGCGGGATGTAGGTGCCCGCCTTGTCGGCCGCATGCATGACCATGCTGCCTTCGGTGACTTCGACCTTCTTGCCGTCGATCTCGATTTCAACCATGTCTCGTCCCGATCAGGCCTTGGCCGCCGCGCCGGTGGCGCTTTGCGCCGGGATCAGCGCCTCGAACTCGTGGCGGAAGTGCTTGATCATGGCGCGCACCGGCATGGCCGCCGCGTCGCCCAGCGCGCAGATGGTGCGCCCCATGATGTTGTTGGCCACCGAATCCGAAAACAGAAAAACATCCTGCAACACCGTAGCAATGGTACGGCGCAGGTAATTAAGTTCATAATCACGGATGTCCGTGCCGTCCAACAGGATAGCACCGCTGTTTACTTCGTAAAAGCGGCTGAGAATGTTGATGGTAGAGGACTTGCCGGCACCCGTGGCCCCCACCAAAGCAAGGGTTTCACCCGGCTTCACGTGGAAGTTGATGTCTTTCAGCACCCAGTTGTCGGCATCGTAAGCAAACCATACCTTGTCAAATACAATGTCTCCGCGGATCGTGCCAGGTTGCCGGGTGCCGGTGTTCGGGGTTTGTTCATCGGTATCCAGCACCGCAAATATCCGCTCGGCACTTACCATCCCCATCTGCAGGGTGTTGAATTTATCTACCAATTCCCGGATGGGACGGAAGATCATGTTGATGTACATAATGAATGCCACAATCACACCCGGCGACAGCTGGCCGGCCAATACCTGTTTAGAACCGTACCATACCAACAGGCCCAACGCAATGGCCATGATCACTTCTATCACCGGAAAAAAAATAGAAAAATACCAATTGGCCCGGATGTGTGCATTGCGATGCTCGGCGTTCGCCGCCTTAAACTTACGCATTTCCTGCTCTTCACGCGCGAAGTACTGGATGATAGGGATGCCCGATATGTGTTCCTGCAGGAACGTATTGAGGTTGGATACCCACTTGCGCACATCTTGAAAGGCCGATTTCATGGCCTCTTTAAAAACGTAGGTTGCCCCGATCATCAGGGGCATGGGAATCAACACGATCAGTGTCAGCTTCCAATCGGTATAAAACATTACACCGAGGATAACCACCAGCTGAAGGATGTCTCCGATGATCTGGATGAGCCCCTCGGAAAAGATATTTGCAATGGTTTCCAGATCGGAGATCGTACGGGTGATCAGCCGGCCGATTGGCGTATGGTCAAAATATTTCAGCCGCAGCCCCGTAATGTGGTTGAATACGTCGATGCGCAGGTCGCGGATGACGGACTGCCCCAACGTGCTGGTCATCAACGTATGAAAATAGCGGATCACGGTTTGAACCACCAACAGCCCCAACATTAGCATCAGCATCAGCTGAAGCCCGTTGACATCATTCTGAAGGATAAATCGATCCAGGGTATACTCAATGACCATGGGGAGCGCCGGAGCCACACCGGCCATGATAATCGTAAGGATGACAGAGACGACAAAAATTCTGCGATAGGGCTTCACATACCGCATCATCCTGCGCAGCAGGTGCGCATCATACGTCTTGCCGGTAACTTGGGGTTCGCTCATGGGTCATGCAAAAGTACGATTTTGTTGGATATCTCCGATCGGATTATAGATATGGATAGGTCACTTCCGATAAAAACAACCCACAGGCCGGAACCGAGGTGCCGGCTACCGATCGGTCCTTACTGCGGATGACCTCGTGCATATATTCCGGTGCATGCTCACCCCGTCCGATCTCCATGAGCGTGCCGACAATCGCCCTGACCATGTTGCGGAGAAACCGATTGGCTGAAATGTAAAATACCAGCTGCCCGTCACCCACCCAATGCCATTCCGCGTCCGTAATACGGCAAAGATTCGTATGCACCTGCGTATGGGACTTGCTGAAACAGGAAAAATCTTCGTATTGCTGTAAAATTTCAGCTGCAGCATTCATGGCACTCACATCGGGCACTTCGCGCAGTAACCAGGAGCGACCGTGTAAAAAGGGATCTTTCCGGGTGTGCGCATGGTATTCATACGAGCGCCTCACCGCGTCAAAGCGCGCATGGGCATCATCAGCTACGGCAATGAGTCTTTTTGCAGCGATATCATGCGGCAGCAGGGAGTTAACCTGGTAGAGGAATCTGTCGGTGTCGTCAAGTGCCGCTGAATGACTCACGTCAAAATGTGCATACAGTTGTTTCGCATGGACACCGGTATCGGTACGGCCACATCCCACGGTATGGATGGATTGGCGCAACAGTGTACTCAATGCCCGGTCAAGGACCTGCTGCACGGTTAACGCATTCGGTTGGATCTGCCAACCGTGGTAAGCCCGACCGTCGAACGCTAGTTCAATGAAATACCTGCTGTTGGTGCTTTTCACGGAGGCAAAGATAGGGTTTAGAGAGGCGTGTTGCAATGCACGACGGAACTGTAACGCTCACTCCGTTCACGCCACTAGGTTCCTTTCGTGCATTTGCAACACTGGAAAGGCGGGGTAGATACGGAACTGTAACGCTCACCCCGTTCACGCCACTAGGTTCCTTTCGTGCATTTGCAACACGGAAAGGCGGGGTAGATACGGAACTGTAACGCTCACCCCGTTCACGCCACTAGGTTCCTTTCGTGCATTTGCAACACGGAAAGGGAGTTGGGGTTCCTTTCGTGCATTTGCAACGCAGGAAGGGCATAAGAGGCAAATGCAAATTTGCGAATCGGCGATTTTACAATTAGCAAATCATCAAATTAACGTATCTTTGCACGCTATGATATATCTTACACGGCGTGAACGGTTTAATGCGGCACATAAATTATACCGCGAGGGGTGGACACTGGAACAGAACGAGGCCGTTTTCGGTAAATGTTCAAATCCGAATTGGCACGGGCATAACTACGAACTTTTTGTCACCGTAAAAGGGGAAGTCAACCCCGAGACCGGGTTTGTCATCGATTTAAAAGAACTGAAAAGTATCATTACCACCTATGTGATTGACAAACTGGATCACCGGAATGTCAATTTAGATGTAGATTTCATGCAGGGAAAAATGGCTTCTACCGAAGTGCTCGCGATCGAAATCTTTCATCAGCTCAAAGCCCATATCGAAGCCCACGGGGCAATCTTGCATTCGGTCAGGCTGGTCGAAACTGAAAACAATTCTGTGGAATATTTCGGCGACTGACGCCGGCTATTAATGGATACAATTATGGAAACTAACTTTCCACTCAACGAGGAAGAAATTGACGGATACGTCAAGATTGACCGCTACAATCCCGAAAAGATTGCCCGTATTGCAGGGCACTATACGGAGATTCTTGAGTTACTGGGAGAGGACCCTTCCCGCCAAGGGCTGCTGAAGACGCCGGAACGGGTGGCCAAAGCCTTACAATACCTTACCCATGGGTACGATTTGGACGCAGCGGAAATACTGCGCGGGGCCATGTTTGAAGAGGAATACAGCCAAATGGTCGTGGTCAAAGACATCGAGGTATACTCCATGTGTGAGCACCACATGCTGCCCTTTTTCGGCAAAGCCCACGTGGCTTATATTCCAAACGGCCACATCGTTGGACTTAGCAAAATACCGCGCGTCGTGGATATTTTTGCCCGCAGGTTGCAGGTGCAGGAGCGGCTTACCAATGAAATCCGTGATTGCATTCAGGACACGCTGAACCCGGTTGGCGTAGCGGTGGTTATCGAATGCAAACACCTTTGCATGTGTATGCGGGGGGTACAGAAACAAAATTCCGTTACCACCACTTCGGCGTTTACCGGCGAGTTTGCACATGAGCGCACCCGCAACGAATTCCTGCGGCTTATCACGGCTTCCCTGGATTAACCCATCAGAACAGCCTTAGCCCGATCCGGATGGCATCTTTCCCCCGTAGCCCGGACTCGGAACTGAATGAACGCGCATACATCACACGCAACCGCTGCCATTCCAGTCCGACATGCGCCTCTGCATAATACTCCATTTCAGACGTATGCAGGTAGTGGACGCCAATAATTTCCTGCAACTTGAGTTTACGGAGCAACGGCACCTTGCTGGTCAGTAGCGTGGATAAATTATATTCACCATGCCCCTCTACAAAGTTCCCCGCCGTGCTGTGCAGGTAATAATCCAACAGCAGGAATGTTGTGAGATGCTGGTCGCTCACCAACGTCTTTGTACCGTTAAAATGCCCGTAATCGGTGTAGTATAGTCGCTTGTTGTTCAGAAATGCCCCGCCCCGGATATCGAATGACACGCGGCCATACAGTCCCAATCCGATTTCTGTTTTGTGCAGCCGGGCGGTTACCAAGTCATAGTCTGTATCCCCACCGAAGACACCGGGAATACCCTTTGTATAATTGACCGACAAGGTAGGCCATTTCGATGGAAGGTATACCCGCCGGTGGGGATAGGTTTCATACTGAGTACCAAAGTCATACATTGCTCCCAAGCTGATTTTGAACGACTGGTTTTCATCAAACAGGGGAATATCGGCATGCGGCGTGAACGGGTTGTTTGAAGTAAGGTATGGCTCATTTTGCTCCCAAAATGTATAGCCCGAACGGTTCGGTAACCATAGGCGGTTCTCCCACGCTGCTGATGCGGTCAGGGTTACGTTAGCCGGCAGCGTATATCGCCACGCCGTCCTAGCAAACGTCCGTTCGTATAATTTCAGGTAGTTACGGCCGAAAAACGCCGTACTGATCGTATTGAAAAGCGGCGGCAATGCCCCTCGGTTGTTCAAGTCCTGCATGTCACTGCCGGCGGACAGGTTGACAAAACTTTTCGCCAAGGGGAACGAAGTACCCACGTAACCGTTGAATCGCTTGTTGATAAACCCATACCGCGCATTGCCGTACACGGTGAGGTCCCGATCGAGGATGGTATCCACACGCTTGACATACCGTGCACCGTAGTTAAGTGCCAGTCCTTCCACGGTGTTGTAGCCCACGGAAGTCGCCAGTCCGTCCATCGAAATCCGCCAATGCTGCGCGCGGTTGCGGTACGTATATCCACCCAACAGAAAGCTCTGTGGTTTGAAGCGGTTCGCTTTGCGGTCTACGGAATCCAGGTATTCCTTCGACTCGCGTCGACGCTGCAAGCTGTCTTTCCGGAGGTAGTCTACCCGCTCTTCTTCGGTAAGCGGTAGCGGCCGGTGTTCAGCCCAATAGACGGAGTCCCGTTTATTGACACCTTCCACAATCCGCAATACCTCATTCAGTTTGCCCCGTTGCATTTCGGGATTCATCGCATATTCACTGTATACAGCAGCAAAATATCCGCCCACCCGGAAACTGAATAGTCCGCCCACAAAATCAAACCGGATGCTGGACGGCTGCCATTGCCCGCTTTGCAACGGAATAAATTCCTGCCGGATATGCAGCGTATCCAGTATGTTGATACTTGCTTCCTTGGTAAGCAGCAGGTTTATCCCATAAATCCGCCACGAATCTTCTAGGATGTAGATATCACCCTGATAAAGAGGTTCCGCCTTGCGGCGCGGAGTTACTTCAATTTTGTGGACTACCTGCCCATTTTCTTCCGTGGTGCCCAATAGCCTGTACCGGTAGTAGCTTAATGCATTGTCCGCTATGGGGGACACAAACGGTCGGGCGCTAAGCCCGTCAAAGATGGGCTGATGGTTTTCGTAAAAATTAAGTTTCAGATCGGCCGCCCGGTTAAAACTGAATGCCTGGTTGTTGCCTGAAAACTTGGAGCTGATCATTTCCTCGTGAAAATCATCGGGAGGATGTACGCGGATGCGGGATTCGGATTCCGAGAGGTAGACAATACCCGTCCGGTTAGAATCCAAGCCGATTTCCCGGCCGATTTCGTCGAGGTCTATCCCCAAAAACTTCTTGGGTGCCTGCAGCAGCCGCTGCACCCCCTTGATGTAGACACGGGCGGTGTAAGGAGCTGCTTCATTCAAATGCTGCTTCCTGCTGCGGATCGCCTTACGAATAATCGCGTAGGCCGGGTCTTCTCCGTTGCCGATGATCACCTCATCCAGCACGTAAGCCTCTGTATGCAGCACGATGGACAGCTGGGTGTCCCGGTCGAGTGTGAAGCGTTCCACAGTTTGCCGGTATCCGACCGCTCTGGCAAGCAGTTGATGTTCGCCTGCCGGCAGCCGGAGCCGGAATAGCCCCTCGCTGTTGGCAGCCGTGCCCACGCCACCATCTTGTTTATAGATGCTGGCAAACGGCACCGGATTTCCATGCTCATCGGTTACCTGCCCTGTTAACAGGTAAGACTGTGTATGGGCCGACAGCGCAGCGATGAAAAGAATAAGCGTAAAAACGGATTTGAGCATCCTCAAACTTACAAAAGGTCACCCATTCATCGGTGTTAAAAAATGTGAAGGGTACCTGTTTACTCTTCAAAAAGATCGGGACGCCGTTCTTTGGTACGGGTAAGGGCCTGTTCATCCCGCCAGGCATGGATAGCGGCCTCGTTACCGCTCAGCAGCACATCGGGCACTTTATGCCCACGCCAATCGGCCGGCCGCGTATATACCGGTGCATCCAGCAATCCTCCCTGAAACGAATCGGACAGCGCCGAAGTCTCGTCAGACAAGACACCAGGAATCAGGCGGACCACCGCATCCACCAATACCGCGGCCGGCAATTCGCCGCCCGACAGTACGTAGTCGCCTATGGAAAGCTCCCGCGTCACGAAGATATCCCGGATGCGCTGGTCAATCCCTTTGTAGTGCCCGCAAAGAAGGATGATATTTCCCTTGGTTGAGAGGTGATTGGCGATGGATTGGTTGAGTGTCTCACCATCGGGTGTCATAAAAATGACCTCGTCATATTCCCGCGCTTTCTGCAACTGCTCAATACAGCTTGCAAAAGGTTCAATCTGCATTACCATGCCGCTTCCACCGCCATAGGGATAATCGTCTACACTTTTATGTTTGTTATTCGCGTAGTCGCGCAGGTTATGCACGACGATTTCACACAGTCCTTTTTTCTGAGCACGTTGTAAGATTGAGTGCGCAAAAGGACTTTCCAGCAAACCCGGCAGCACCGTGATGATATCAAATCGCATGAACAAAGATAGGGGTTTTACTTCCTACCAGAAAATTGCATAGACAGCTACGAGCAATCCCACGATAATGATCGTACCCGCCAGGAATCCGGGGTGAACCTTAAACATGCCGCGGTCCACTTCCAGCCCATTGGGCACCACACCCCGCTTATTTTCGATGACACTGATGATATACATCCCTAAAATACAGAAGAGAAATACGATCCCCATCCGATCGATGAACGGAATTTCATATACCCCCGCCGCATTGGGCACGGCAAATCCGATGGAATATAACCCCGATAAATCCGTCCACTCCGGCAGGAATTTCAGGATAACGGACAGTGCAAACCCGCCCACCGTTGCAAACAATGCCGCATTGGATGTGGATTTCTTCCAGAAGAATCCAAGGATGAACATGGCGAAAATACCGGGGGATACAAATCCCGTATACTCCTGAATATACTGGAACCCTCCTTTTTCAATACCCAGGTGCGGCGCGATAACAACCGCCAGGATCATCGTAACCACGATGGTGATTTTGCCGATATTGACCAGTTGGCGTTCACTGGCATCTTTGTTGAATATTTTCTTGAAGATATCGAGCGTAAAAATGGTTGCGATACTATTGGACTTCCCGGCTAGCGAAGCGACGACCGCTGCCGTCAATGCGGCAAAGGCCAATCCTTTCAACCCTACGGGAAGCAGGTTGAGCAGCACGGGGTAGGCTTTATCCGGACGTACCGCATCGCCTTCCAGCATCTCCGTCTGAAAGAATCCTTCCTGATACAATACATAAGCGGCGATGCCCGGCAGTACCACGATAACCGGCATCAGCATTTTCAGGAACGACGCAAACAGAATTCCGTTGCGGGCGGTTTTGAGATCGGCTCCCAGTGCCCGCTGCGTGATGTACTGATTACACCCCCAGTAGTTGAGGTTGACGATCCACATCCCACCAATGAGGATGGAAAGCCCCGGCAAGCTGATGTAATGTTCCTGTGTCTTATCAAAAATCATATCGAAGTGCGAGGGTGCCTTTTCATGCAACAGGCCCAATCCGTTAAACACCCCTGTGGTTCCGAAATGATCAGACACCATGTTAAGTGCCAGGTATGTTGTGGCCAATCCGCCGAGAATCAGTACCAATACCTGGATCACATCCGTGTACCCGATCACCTTCATGCCGCCCAGCGCGATGAAAATGGCAAAGATCGCAAGCCCATACATGCACACCGTGAAGTTAATATCCGAAATGGCCGATACCGCCAATGCTCCCAGGTAAAGAATGGAGGTCAGGTTGACCACGACATACAGCAACAACCAGAACACGGCCATAATGGTACTTACGGTGCCATTATAGCGCTGGTTAAGAAACTGGGGCATGGTGTAAATCTTATTCTTCAGGTACACCGGAATAAAAAACACCGCCACAATAATCAGCGTAGCCGCCGCCAGCCACTCATAGGCCGCAATGGCGAGGCCCAATTTGAAGCCGTCTCCGCTCATGCCGATAAACTGTTCCGCCGAAATGTTGGAAGCAATCAACGATGCACCGATGGCCCACCACGTCAGCGAACCCTCTGCCAAAAAATAATCCTTGGTATTTAATTCCTTGGTTTTCTTGCGATAGTAAATCCAAAGACCATAGCCTGAGATAATGATAAAATAACACAGGAAGACGATATAATCCGATGGTGCCAAGGTTTTCATTTGCCTTTTGTTGAGATAAGTTTATAAAGTCGGCTAATGTAAATATTAATCGGAACAATCGCAATGCAGTAAGCTTACATTTCAGGAGATATTTTGCAAAAATAAATACAAAACACTTATAATGAATGCATTAAAATAGTGTTTCGAACACACTAAGCACCGTTTACATAAACTGATCGATAAAATGCTGGATGATACCGGGGTACAGCAAAACGGTAAACAGCAAACCGAAAACGGCCCCGTAAAAATGCGCGTCGTGGTTGATGCTATCCCGTGCGTTTTTCGACGCCCATACGCAATACCCCAGATAGAGGATGGCAAACAGCCACGCGGGCATGGGGATAATAAAGAAAATGCCCAGCATAGTTGTCGGCTGAAAAAGAATAAAACTGAACAACACCGCGCTTATCGCCCCCGATGCTCCCAAACTATAGTAATGCGGATTACTGCGTTCTTTAAATACCGTGCGGACATCGCTCAGCACCAGACCCAGCACATAGAGCAACGCAAACTGTACATGCCCCCAGGTGCTTAGCCCTGCTAAGATGGACTCAAGTGCAAACCCGAAAAAATAAAAGGTGAGCATATTGAATAACAGATGCCCCCAATCGCGATGGATTAACCCACTTGTTAGCAGTGTATACACCCGCTGCCCCCGGCTTACGCTGTAAGGATGCAGCATGAATCTGCCGAAAAGATGCTGATTTGAAAAGGTGTACAAGCTGGTGACGATCGTAAAGGCAAAAATAATGCTCGCTACAGGAGTGTTAATCAGGTATTCTTTCATGTAAAGGACTTCTGGTCCCGAAAGTAAGAAAAATTATCGGCGCTCAAAACAAATTCAACTGCCTCCCGCCCTTTGGCGCAAACAAATCCAGTCTCAGTTCCGGTATCCCGGCGGTTGGCATGTGGCGCTTTACACTGAGTTTGAATAACTGCCTGATACTGGATGCCAGCTCCCCTTCGCCACGCATGCGCACGCCCCAACGGCTATCGTTCAGCTTGCCGCCGTGGCACGCTGCAATGTTATGCAACACCTTTTCGGCCCTGTCTGGGTATGCCTTATGTACCCAGTCTATGAACAGCTCCCCAATCGCGCCGTTTAATCGGACGATGGTATAGCCCGCTCCTTTGGCCCCATGTTCGGCTGCGGCTTTGATGACCTCCGGCATCTCGTCACTGTTGAGCCCCGGCACAATGGGTGCACACATGATCATCGTGGGTATGCCTGCTTCACTAAGGGCCTGAATCACCTTAAGCCTCCCCTTGGCCGTAATCGTCCGTGGTTCCATTTTCTGGCGCAGCTCCTCATTCAGTGAGTTTAACGAGATCGCCACCTGAACGAGCCCCAATCCGGCCATTTCGGTCAAAATGTCTAGGTCCCGCAGAATCAGGCCATTCTTGCTGATGATGGATACCGGATGCCGGTATGCCCGCATTACTTCCAGAATTGATCGCGTAATCCGGAGCTTCCGTTCAATAGGTTGATAGCAATCGGTATTTCCGGATAGCATAATGACCTGCGGCTGATAACCTTTTGTGTTAAACTGGCGCTCCAGCACCTCCGCAGCGTTCCGCTTCACGATAATCTTACGCTCAAAATCCAGCCCCGCACTGTATCCCCAGTATTCATGGGCATTCCGTGCGTAACAATAAATACACCCGTGTTCACACCCCTGATAGGGATTGAGCGAGTACCCCATGGGCAGATCGGGACTGTCGTTCGTACTGATTATCTTTTTCGGGTGCTCCTCGATAAGCTGCGTATCCGAATTTTCCAGAAATTCTTCGTCGAGCCCTTCGATGTGCTCGGCTACATACCGTTGAGCCGCAAACTTATTATGTGTATTAACCTGAGCGCCGCGACCCTTGAAATAGTCGGGATTTTGTATGATGTCCATGAGACAAAAATACTAAATAAATTAGTATTTTGTTATTTTATTTTCCCTCGCCGGGCATGGGAGCGCTCTATCGCCGCGGAGGCGACTTCTTTTGCTCAGTCGCCGCAAGGGCTCGTTCTTTGGCTTGACCCAAAGAACCAAAGGTCAAGGCTGTGAAGCCTCGGTCGCAGGCTGATTGCAAAGCATTTACGGTGCGTATTGCAGCCGCTGCGCTTCCCCAATCCGCTTGTATGTTGCCAGTACGCAGGTTCCTGCACATGCTTTGCGGCTCCCTGCTTCCCGATTCTTCAAGGCCGATCCCCCTCCGAACGGAGATGTATTGCAATACGAACAGCCATTCCGCTCCGAACGTCCGTTCCCTGCGCCTGTCAGCACCTCCTCATCGTATCCCGCCAATGCCGCCTTATCCTGCCGCGGCTTGCAGTGGGATGCACTACCGTGGTAGCGGCAGGATACAGCGGCGAGTCTTTGGTTACTTTCTGCGGAAGAAAGTAACGCCCTGTCGCGGCGAGCGACGAAAAGCCTTGCGCGCCAAAGCCAAAAAGCCCTGCGCGCAGACAAATAAAAGCCTTGCGGCTTGAGCAGAAAATTCAATCTAATAAAAACACATAAAGCTCCTTAGGGCCATGGGCACCCAATACAAGCGTCTTTTCGATATCTGCCGTACGGCTTGGGCCTGTAACGACGCTGATCAGGGAGGGCAGTGCCGCACCGTATTTCTGTTGCATGAGGGCGAGGCCGTCTTTGATGTCCATCACCAGCTGAGCGGTATAGGCTACCACGATGTGGATATGGGGATAAATATTCAACCGCCTTCCCCCGGCATTGCCATTGCTTACCAATACGCTGCCCGAACGCGCTATCAGCGCTTCACACGTAGTGATTCCCGCTTCGGCCTCCATAAAATCTTTCTCCGTACGGAAAAAGGGAAACTCATACCGGTCCAGCAGTTGCTGTACCGGGGACTCCCATGCATACATTTTCCGTAGCTTTTCTTTCTCGGCGAGTGACAAAAGGTTCTCGATAAAACTTACCTCGTCTTCACAGTACACGAACTTACCGGCCACTGCCGTAAAACGTTCCGCAAAAAGAATGTCCATCGGCTCTGTCTCACGGACGTGTAAGGCCGTTTCCTCAAAATTCGGATATGGATTTTCCCGCTTTTGGAGCAAGGCTTGCCGTATTTTTTTCAGCATCTGCTCCTTAGCCGTCGTGTTCTTTATATTCTTTTGCATCTATGCAGAGGTCTGCGTATCCTCTTCAGACGGTTTATTTTCGAACGTTCCGGAATTATCACCTACGCCATCGTGTACCAAACCTTCCGCAGCCTTGCGTTGGTCACCTTCCGACTCACCGTTCACAAACTCATCATACGTGGTACGGTGATCAAACGGACGTTTACCAAGAATTTGCTCCAGGTCTGTTTGGAAGAGGATTTCTTTTTCAAGCAGCTTTTCCGCCAAGGCAATGAGGCCATCCTGTTTTTCAAGCAGCAATTTCCTGGTTTTCTCGTAAATGTCCGCAATCAATCCACGTACCTCCTCATCGATCAATTCGGCTGTTTTTTCCGAATACGGACGCTGGAACTGGTTCTCCTGGCTATCGTTGAACGAGATATTACCCACTTTGGAGTTCATGCCGTATACCGCCACCATCGCGTAAGCCAATTTGGTGATGCGCTCCAGGTCATTCTGAGCACCCGTAGAAATCTTACCGAAGGTAATATCTTCGGCCACCCGTCCGCCCATGGTCATGCACATTCCGTCGATCAACTGCTCGGTGGTGTATAAGAATTGCTCTTTGGGCAGGTACTGGGCATAGCCCAATGCTGCCACCCCACGGGGTACGATGGATACTTTCACCAGCGGATCGGCATGTTCGAGGAACCAACCTGCAATCGCGTGACCCGCTTCGTGGAATGCCACAATGCGTTTCTCCTCGGGCGATATGATTTTATTTTTCTTCTCCAACCCACCGATTACGCGGTCAATCGCATCCTGGAAGTCCTGCATATCGATCGAAGCCTTGTTACGTCGTGCAGCAATCAGGGCCGCTTCGTTGCACACATTGGCAATTTCGGCACCCGCAAAACCCGGTGTTTGTGCCGATAGCTTTTTGGCGTCTACCTCAGCCGCCAGCTTCAGGGGCTTCAGGTGTACTTTGAAGATCTGTTCGCGGCCTACCAGGTCCGGTTTGTCGATGGAAATCTGTCGGTCGAACCGCCCCGGCCGTAAAAGTGCCGAATCCAGTACATCCGGGCGGTTGGTAGCCGCCATGATGATGATGCCTGAATCGGTGCCAAAGCCGTCCATTTCCACCAGCAGCTGGTTCAGCGTATTCTCCCGCTCATCGTTGCCGCCCATCACACTGTTTTTCCCCCGAGCCCGCCCGATAGCATCTATTTCGTCGATAAAAATAATACAGGGGGCCTTGTCTTTCGCCTGGCGGAATAAGTCACGCACGCGGGAAGCTCCCACGCCGACAAACATCTCCACGAAATCAGAACCCGACAGGGAGAAAAATGGCACCTGCGCTTCTCCCGCAACCGCCTTTGCCAACAGGGTTTTCCCGGTACCGGGCGATCCCACCAACAGAGCGCCCTTCGGAATTTTACCTCCCAGGTTCGTGTATTTTTTCGGATTTTTAAGGAAATCCACGATCTCCATTACCTCCTGTTTCGCTTCTTCCAGGCCCGCCACATCACTGAACGTAATGGCTACCTGCGATTCCTTATCGAAAAGCGTGGCTTTGGACTTTCCGATATTGAAAATCTGTCCGCCGGGGCCTGCACCCCCACCGCCCATGCGCCGCATGATAAAAATCCAAAATACGATGATCAGCAACAGCGGCAACATGATGGAAAAAATCCAGCCCGTCCAGGCATTGGTACGGTCTTCCAACCGCAGGGATACCCGGTCATTCGGATCAATGTCCTGCTGGGCTTCGTTCAGCTTCCGTTCCAATGCGTCATACGACCCATCTGTAAAGAAATACTGAGGGCCGGCAGATGGTGTGAGCATCAGGCCGTTCGCATTGGGCTGTACCTCTTTATATTTCGGATCGGTGAGCCGGTCTTTTTTGATAAATACCTCAACAAAGAACAGCTCATTCCGTTTGTAGGCAATCAGGCGGTCTACATCGCCCGGCTTCAACATCTTTTCTTCAAACTCCTGATACGTAATCTGCTTCGCTTTGTCGTCGCTGAAAACGTACTGCAGCGCAAAAAAGCCAAAAATCATCGCTACCCACAACCACATGATGTTGAACCGCGGCGGCTTTGGCGTCACTTTTTTACTGGGCACTCTTTTTATTTTATCGGGTCCGTTCGGCATACCTCTTCTTCTCTTTTGTTTAGTCTCTGTTAATTATGCACTTTGATAATACTCCAATTCCGCATCGCCCCAAAGGTCTTCTATGCCGTAAAATTTACGTTTGTCCGTTTTGAAAATGTGTACCACGACATCGACGAAATCGAGTAATATCCATTCTCCATGTTCAAGCCCTTCTTTACGCCAGGGCTCCTGGTTCAGTGCTTTAAACACTTCTTCTTCTACACTCTTTGCCAATGCATTGACCTGCGTAGTCGAGTCTGCATGGCAAATTACAAAATAATCCGAAACTGAGCTCCGGATGTGTCTCAAATCAAGCCGCACAATCTCATTCCCTTTCTTCTCCTGCATACCGTGAATGACAACCTCCGATAAGCGAGCTGATGTGGCTGATTTTTTGTTTTTTATCATTAAAAATAATTATAGTTTTGGGCACTATTACCCCTTTAACTTTATTCGTATTGCAAAGTAACACATTTTCGGGATTATTTGAAGGACAAAATGTTATTACATTACAGCGGACACCTTCCACAAACGAATACCTAAAGAATGAACTGTCAAAATCCACGCCACTTCGGGAAGGCACTGTAATAATGGCAGTTGACCAGTATGCTGGCAGGGGTCAAAAGGGAACGACGTGGCAAAGTGAACCGGGTAAAAACGTAACATGCAGTCTGCTGCTTATGCCTTCCTTTCTCGACCCCAAACATCAATTTGACCTTACGGCGGCCATTAGCCTCGCCATTGCCCAATGGCTGGAGTCACTGCTTCAACTATCTGTAAAGATCAAATGGCCGAATGACATGTATGTCGGCGACCGAAAAATCGGCGGCATCCTCATCGAAAACATCCTCAAAGGGAAAGTCTGGAAATCGGCCGTCATCGGAATCGGCATCAACGTGAATCAAACCGAGTTTCCTCCGGAGATCCAAGCGCACACCACTTCCGTCAAGCAAATTTTACACACCGATTGCGATCTCACCAAATTATTGACCGATCTTTGCCAGTACATCGAGCGGGTATACACGGCGCTGAAAAGAGGGGAAAACAACACGCTATTAACCCTTTATAAGCAACACCTGTACCGACTCGGTGAGTTGCATCCATTCCTTGTGGATGGCGTGCGCGTAGAGGGTATACTGAGCGGCGTGACGGAGACGGGAAGGCTACAGGTTGATTTTAACGGCCATACGGTCGATTTCGATATCAAAGAAATCGCCTTCGTCATTTGAGCGGAATTGCTTATCTTTGCAGCCCAGACACCTGATAAACTCATAGGATTAAACCTCAGTAAGTAAGTAAGGTCTTATTCCTATCATTAACACGTAACATTGTCGATTATGATGAAAAATTTTTTGCTGGCAGCCTTTATTTCGTTAATTGCGGCCACCGGTGTTTCGGCGCAGATTGTCAAGCCTGTCAAATGGCAGTTCGGTGCGAAGAAAATCAACAAAGACGAAGCGGTCATTTTCATGAAGGCCACCCTAGAAAATGGATGGCATATTTATTCACAACATGTGGACGAGGGAGGCCCCATCAAAACCAGCTTCACGTTTACGCCCTCTGGTGATTTTACCCTGGTGGGCAAAACCGCTGAACCGAAACCCAAGGTCAAACACGAAGAAGTCTTTAACATGGACGTAGGTTACTTCGACAAGGAAGTGGTATTTCAACAAAAGGTGAAGCTGAAAAAAGGGGAAACCACCGTCAAAGGTGCAGTCGAATACATGGCTTGCGATGCCAGCCAATGTTTGCCTCCCGATGAAATTCCGTTTGCCGTAGCCATAAAATAGTTCCGTCCGCAAAAAGAATCCATGAAAGGCAGGATACTGCCTTTTTTTATTACTATGTTTGCATCCCGTTTTAACGCATACGAATTCATGAGGCATCTGGTTCTTGCTTTGTCGTTCCTATTGGGTATGGTCTTCACGGCCCTATCTCAAGACACTGGACAGGATACGTTGCTCAATTTCGACGATGTGGTGTTTACCGATGGACAGGACACCTCGACCGAAGTCGGTGAAGACACACTGCTGGAAGTTCCCGAAGATCTCGAATTTACCGATGGACAAGACACCGCTGCGGTCGCCGCCGTTGACATTCCGGCAACCACAACCGATACGCCCCAATCCTTGTGGGGCATCTTTGTGGCCGGTTTTCTGGGTGGTTTTCTCGCCATTCTGATGCCGTGTATTTATCCGATGATTCCCCTCACCGTCAGCTTCTTCACCAAGCGGGCCGAAACCCGGGGCAAAGGCATACAGGGGGCGCTGTTATATGGACTTTCCATCATTGTGATTTACGTGGCACTCGGGTTGCTGGTTACCGTCATCTTCGGTGCCAGCGCCCTGAATGAGCTGGCCACCAATGGTATATTCAACCTGTTCATCTTTGCGGTATTGCTGGTCTTCGGCATTTCCTTTTTGGGTGCCTTTGAAATCACGCTGCCCAGTTCGTTTGTCAATACCGTCGATTCGAAGTCAGACACCAACGGACTGATCGGCATCTTTTTCATGGCGGCAACCCTGGCCGTTGTATCCTTTTCCTGCACGGGCCCGATCATCGGTAGCGTCATCGTGTTGGTGAACCAAACGGGCAACTACCTCGGCCCTGTCATCGGCATGTTTGGCTTTTCACTTGCGTTGGCACTGGTGTTTACCGTATTTGCGGTATTTCCCAATTGGCTCACCTCACTCCCCAAATCCGGTGGCTGGCTTAATTCGGTGAAGGTTGTACTGGGTTTTCTGGAAATTGCGCTGGCGCTCAAATTCCTGTCTACCGCAGACCTCGTGTACCATTGGCGGATCCTGGACCGTGAGGTATTCCTCGTGCTGTGGATTGTCATTTCCGCCTTGGTCGGATTTTACCTGCTGGGCAAAATTAAGCTGTCGCACGATTCGGACTTGCCCTATATATCGCTTACACGGCTTTTCCTGGCAGGAGGGTTTTTTGCCTTTGCGTTGTACATGGTGCCCGGTTTGTGGGGGGCACCCCTTAAAGTCATCAGCGGCTTGATTCCTCCCATGCATACCCAGGATTTCCGTGTGGCTACGTTTGACCAACGTCCTGTGGCGGCGGGTGCAGGTACAGCGACGGGGATGCCGGCTGTAAAGAAATATGCCGATATCCCCCTCCATGTTCCCAACGACATCGACGGCTTTCTCGATTACGAAGAAGCCCTGAAATATGCCAAGCAAGTAAACAAACCGCTTTTTCTGGACTTCACCGGACACGGCTGCGTCAATTGCCGGGAGATGGAAAACAATGTATGGGTAGACCCGCCGATAGATAACCTGCTTCGCAATGAATATATTGTCGTATCGCTGTACACCGACGAGCGGCACAAACTGCCCGAGGCAGAGCAGTTTTATTCGCCCGTACTCGAACGGCAGGTCAATACCGTTGGCAAAAAATTCATGCACCTGCAAGCATCGCGCTTCAATTCCATTTCACAGCCCTATTACGTACTGTATTCACCGGATGAAGAGCTGTTGGTATCGCCACCAATCGGTGCCGAATTCAACAAACAGAAATTTCTTGCCTATTTGGAACAAGGATTAAAGACATTTAACGAAAAGCAAGCACAATAATCTACAATGAGTACTATCAAAAACATCGCTGTATTTACATCCGGTGGAGACGCACCCGGCATGAATGCGGCCATACGCGCCGTAGTCCGCACGGGATTGTATTACAACCTGAACGTATTCGGGATCGGCCGGGGTTATGACGGCCTGGTGCATGACGACCTATTCGCCATGGATGCCAAGTCTGTCGCCAACATCATCCAACGTGGCGGAACCATCCTCAAGACCGCCCGCAGTGAAGAATTCCGCACGGTAGAAGGCCGCCGCCGGGCATTTGAAAACCTGCAAAAAAGAGGTATAGACGGACTGGTTGCCATTGGTGGGGATGGCACCTTTACCGGAGCATCAAAATTCATCGAAGAATACAACATTCCCATTATCGGCCTTCCGGGCACCATTGACAACGACCTTGCCGGCACCGATTTCACAATCGGCTATGATACGGCCATTAACACCGTGATCGAAGCGGTCGACAAAATCCGCGATACCGCCGAATCACACGACCGCGTATTTGTAGTAGAAGTGATGGGACGCGATTCGGGGCTTATCGCCCTGCGATCGGGTATCAGTGTGGGAGCCGAATGCGTGCTCATCCCTGAAATCAAAGTGGATTATCAAGCCATGATGGACCGCTTGGACCGTACCCGCAAGAACAAGGCATCGCGGGTGATCATCGTAGCGGAAGGCGACGATGCCGGTGGCGCCTTTGTAGTGGCCGAACGCATCAAAGAGCGGTTTCCACACTATGACCTGCGGGTGTCTATCTTAGGCCACATCCAGCGGGG
>Ga0182741_1003033_pt1 | contig 18411 bp, 16 predicted proteins | sample eDN5th37CBELigOP_FD_128874 | JGI IMG/M metagenome (GOLD analysis project Ga0182741, IMG submission 128874) | Enriched Organic Plus compost microbial communities from Emeryville, California, USA - eDNA 5th pass 37_C BE-Lig OP (version 2) (version 2) ... | reverse complement strand
TCGTCCGCCCACTGCTGCGGGCGCTCACCGAGTCACCGTGCGTGCTGCTCGTCGACGAGATCGACCGCGCCGACGACGAGTTCGAGGCGTTCCTGCTGCAACTGCTCGACGAGAACACGGTGACGGTGCCGGAGCTGGGTGAGATCCGCGCCGCCACACCACCTCTGGTGGTGCTCACGTCCAACCGCACCCGGGAGGTCCACGACGCGCTCAAGCGCCGCTGCCTCTACCACTGGGTCGACCATCCCGGACTCGACCGGGAGATCGCGATCCTCCGGCGGCGCCTGCCCGATCTCGACACCGGCCTGGCCGGGCAGGTCGCCCGGGCGGTGCGGGTACTGCGGGAGCAGGAACTGCTCAAACCACCGGGTATCGCCGAATCCCTCGACTGGGCACGGGCGTTGCGCGCCCTCGACCGCGACGTCCTCGACGCGGCCACCGCCGCGGCGACCCTCGGTGCGGTCCTCAAGTACCGGGAGGACATCGACCGGGTCACCCGCGCCGGGCTGGAGAAACTGGTCGCGGTGGGGTGACGGGCGCCACCCCACCGCGGGGCGTCATTCCGTGAAGGTGCGCCCGTTGATCGCCAGTTCGATACCGCTCCCCCGCCGGATCGTGTTGTAGATCGGGCAGGCGGCGACGAACTTGCGGCCGAGCGCGAAGGCGTCCTCGTACTCGACGCCGGACACCTCGATCTCGAGCACCGTGCGGTCGTACCGGGTGGGATCGACCGTGCCCCGGGTGTGGGCGGCCCGCGCGACGATCCCGTCGACGGGCAGCCCGTCCTGCTCCGCGTTGTGCTCGAAGTTGGCCATCGCGCAGGAGGTCAGGGCGGCGAGCAGCAGTTCACCGGCGTGCACCGCTTCCCGGCCGGCGAGCCGGGAGTCGGTGACGAAGTGGTTGCTGCGCGCGCTGACGACGAACCGTCCGGTCTCGGTGGTGACGGTGCCGGTCACCACCGCGTCGTGCTCCGCCTCGAGACGGTCCGTGGGAAGATCGACCCGCTCGGGGGCGCTCATGCCCGAGCCCCGGAGCGACGCTTCCACTCCCCTGCCGCGGGGCGGGCCAGACCGAGATTCTCACGCAGGGTCGTGCCCTCGTACTCGGTGCGGAAGATGCCGCGCTTCTGCAGCTGCGGGACGACCTGCCGGGTGAAGGTCTCGAAACCACCCGGCTGGTAGGGCACCTGGAGGGTGAAGCCGTCCGCGGCGCCGTCCTCGAACCAGTCCTGCAGGCCGTCGGCGACCTCGTCCGCCGTGCCGATGAAGTTGCCCTCGTAGCGGCCGCCGTACTGCTTGCCCAGCTCGCGCAGAGTCAGTCCTTCGCGTTCGGTGATCTCCCGGACCTCGTGGTAGTGCCCGGCCACACCCGGAACCTCGACCTCGGGGAGCCGCTCGTCGAGCGGGAAGGTCGACAGGTCGACGTCGAGATGGTAGGCGAGCGTGGACAATCCGCCGATGGGCGGCACCAGCTCGAAGATCTCCTCGGCGAGTTCCTTGGCGCGGGCGGTGGTGGACCCGACCACCGGGGTGATCGACGGGAGGATCTTGATCTCCTCAGGAGCGCGGCCGAACGTCGCGGCGCGTTCCTTGATCTCGGTGTAGAACGCCTGCGCCGACTCCTTCGAGGCGTGGCTGCAGAAGATCACGTCCGACCAGCGGGCCGCGAAGTCCTTGCCCTTGGAGGACGCCCCGGCCTGGATGAGCACCGGGTAACCCTGCGGCGGGCGGGGCACGTTGAGCGGGCCCTGCACCGAGAAGTAGTGACCCTCGTGATCGATGCGGTGGACCTTCTCGGGATCGGCGAAGAGGGGCTGCTCGGCGTCGAGCACCAGCGCGTCGTCGTCCCAGCTGTCCCAGAGCTTGCCGGTGACCTGGAGGAACTCGTGGGCGCGCTCGTAGCGGGTGGACCGGTCGAACTGCTGGTCGAGGTTGAAGTTGCGGGCCTCGGACTCCTGGAAGGAGGTCACGATGTTCCACGCCGCACGTCCCGCGGACAGATGGTCGAGGCTGGCGAAGGTGCGCGCGATGTTGAACGGCTGGGTGTAGGTGGTGGTGACCGTCGCCGCGAGCCCGAGGTGGCGGGTCACCGCCGCCATCGACGCGATGACCGGCAGCGGGTCCACGCGCAGCGATCCCAGCGCGCCGTAGCGCAGCTGCGAGTCGGTGCTCCCGCCGAAACGGTCGGGGACCGAGAGGATGTCGGGGAAGAAGGCGAGATCGAACCGCCCGTCCTCGAGGGTGCGCGCGATGTTCTGGTAGTAGCCGGCGTCGAGCCAGCCGGGCACCGAATCGGCCATGCGCCACCCGCCGGGACGACCCGGTCCCGCGGTGATGAACGCGGCGAGATGCATCTTCCTGCTCACGAATACTCCTGACTTGCTGTGTGCCGGAACGGATCCGGTCAGGCCTGCGCCAGTTCGGCGGACACGGCGGAACGGACGGGCTCGAAACGGCTGTCGGACAGCCAGGTCCGCACGTCGACCGTCTCCGGGTACACGCCCAGCGCGTGGAAGTTGTCGGCGAGGTCCTGGGTGCCCTCGATCGCGTCGGTATCCACGGCGGTGAATTCACCTGCACCCGAGTAGGACAGGCGGCGGTCGACGACGAGGTCGCGGTAGACCTCCTTCTCGAGCTGCGAGTCGCCGAAGCCGCCGAGCGCGGCGAACTCCTCGACCGCGACGTCGGGCTGTGCCTCGATCCAGCGCTGCGCGTCGCGCACGTTGCGGGCGAGCTTCGCGGCGATCTCGGGGTGCTCGAAGGCGAACTTCTCGCTGGCGACGAAGAACGCGTAGTCGTAGGTCTGCACGTCGGGGAGGGTGTCGGCGTCGTGCTTGCGGCGGGCCAGCTCGATGGTGGGCTGCCAGTTGATCCACGCGTCGACCTTGCCCTGCGCGAAGGCGGCCTCGGCGTCGGCGGCGGTGAGATTGCTGTACTCGATGTCGTCGAGGGTCAGGCCCGCGCTCTCGAGGTACTTCACGAGGCTGTAGGTGCCGGTGGTGCCCTGCTGGTCGGCGACGCGGCGGCCCTTCAGGTCCGCGGCGCTGCGGATGTCGGAGCCCTTGGGCACGAGGATGTCGACCTCGTTGCGCGGCAGCGGGTAGGCGACGAGCGGAACGAACGGCACGTTGCCGCCGATGCCGTAGATCACGGCGGTGGCGGTCGCGAAGGAGAAGTCGATGCTGCCGGCCTTGATGGCCTCCATGACCGGAAGGGAGGCGGTGAAGCCGGACTGGAAGTTCACCGGCACACCGAGATCCGCGGAGACGTCGAAGCCACCGAGGTTGTGGGAGAGCACGGCGCCGGGCTCCGCCTTGCCGTCACCGATGAGCGCGTAGCGGACCTCGGAGAGCTCACCGTCGTTCGCCGAGTCGCCGGAGCCGCACGCGGTGAGGGCACCGAGCCCGGCCAGGCCGAGCGCGCCGATGCCCGCGGCACGCAGGAACCCGCGGCGGTCGAGGACGGGACGGGGCAGAGCGTTCATGTGGGGGAGAACCTTTCGAGGTCGATCGGGGTGGAGCGGCGGGGATCAGGAGCCGGTGGCGGCGTGGACGGCGCGGTCGGCCTCGAGCAGGCCGTCGAGCAGTTCCTCCTTCCACGCGGCGAGCTGGGCGTCACCGCGGTGACGTGGACGGCTCTGGGGGACGCGGAGATCCCGGGTGATGCCCTGCGGGGTGAGCAGCAGGACGCGGTCGGCGAGGACGAGGGCCTCCTCGACGTCGTGGGTGACGAGCAGGACGGTGCGAGGATGCTCGGCGAGCACGCCTTCGAGCAGCTGCTGCATCGTGACGCGGGTGATGGCGTCGAGGGCGCCGAAGGGCTCGTCGAGCAGCAGGATGTCGGGGCGGTGCAGCAGTGCGCGGGCGAGCGCGACGCGCTGGCGCTGACCGCCGGACAGTTCTGCGGGCCAGGCCTTCTCGCGGCCGGCGAGCCCGACCTGGGCGAGCAGCTCGGCGGCCTTGTCGCGCTGTCCCTTCGTGCCGAGCTGGACGTTGTCGAGCACCGACTTCCACGGTAGGAGCCGGTCCTCCTGGAACATCATCCGGGCGGTGGGGCCGCCGGCGGGGACGTCGCCGATGGGGGTCATGGTGCCGGAGGTGGGTTCCTCGAGTCCGGCGAGGATGCGCAGCAGGGTGGATTTGCCGACGCCGCTGGGGCCGAGGATCGCGACGAAGTCGCCGGGGTCGATGGTCAGGTCGAGATCGCGCAGGACCTGGTTGTCGCCGTAGCGGCGGCCGATGGAGGACAGTTCCAGGCCGACGAGGCCGCGGGTGGTGGTCATCGATCGCCCTTCCGGTAGTTCGGGTTCCAGCGCAGGACGCGGGCCTCGATGAAGCGGGTGATCTGGTCGGCGAGCAGGCCGGCACCGGCGTAGAGGACGATCGCGAGCACGATGCGTTCGTTGCGGAGCATCTCGCGGCCGTTCTGCGCGAGGTAGCCGATGCCCTCGCGGGTGGCGATCGTCTCGGCGACGACGAGGGTCAGCCAGGCGACGCCGAGGGCGTAGCGGATGCCGGTGAGGATCATCGGCATGGCTCCGGGGACGATCACCTCGCGGATCAGCTGACCGCGGCCGAGTCCGTAGGAGCGCCCGAGCTGGATGAGCTTCTCGTCGACGGTGCGGATGCCGCTGACGGTGTTGAGGTAGACGGGGAAGATCACGCCCAGGGTCACGAGCAGGACCTTGGGGAGTTCACCGATTCCGAAGGCCGCGATGAGCAGCGGCACGAGGGCGAGGTGGGGCAGTGCGCGCACCATCTGGAGGGTGCGGTCGAACAGGCCCTCGGCGATGCGGGACAGGCCGACGGCGAAACCGAACGCCAGGCCGATGGCGGAACCGATCACGAATCCGATCGCGATCCGGCGCAGGCTCACGAGGATGTGCGACTGGAGTTCGCCGGTGGACCACAGCGAACGCGCGGCGTCGACGACGTCCGTGGGCGGCGGCAGGATCGACGCGGGGATGACACCGGTGCTCGACGCCCACTGCCACCCGACGACGACCAGCACGGGCACGACCCAGGGCAGCAGCGTCGTCCAGTGCGGGGCGCGCAGGCGGCCGAGGCCGCGGCCGGTGGCCGGGACGGCGGGGGCTACGGAGACGGTGGCGTCGCTCATCGCAGGATCCCGCGGGCGGGCCGAGCGGTGTGGTCGGTCATGGGTTCTCCCTGTCGGTGAAACGGTCGCGAAGCACGCTACGACTCGCGCACGCAGATGTCGTCGTTTGTATACAGATGGATTCAAAATATGTACAACGCGGGTACCCCGTGGTAGTTCTGATCGGATACCGCCCGGATCGGAAGCGGACACCAGAGCGACGACGGGGAGGCCTCCGGATGGAACGTGCAGCCACGAATCCCTATCTCGAGCTGCGCAGACGCATCCTGGACGGGGTCTACTCGCCGGGCGATCTGCTCGTCCCCGCGACCGTCGGCGAGCAACTCGGGGTCTCCCGCACCCCCATCCGCGAGGCCCTGATCCGACTCGAGATCGAAGGTCTCGTGACGAAAGTCTCACGCGGATTCCAGATCCTCCGGCGCACCCCCGAGGAGATCCTCGACATCTGCGAGGCCCGCATCGCCCTCGAATCGGCGGTCGCCCGCTCGGCCGCACAGCGCCGCACCGAACTCGACCTCGCCCGCCTCCGGCGGAGCCTCGACGAGGCCCGCGAGGAGACGGACCCGGACGTCCGGCTGCGCCGGCACGCCGAGTGGCACGTCGCCCTGCGGCTCGCCGCCCACAACCCCACCATCACCGAACTGATGGAACTGCTCGACACCCGGCTGCACGTCCACGACGGCAGCGCCTCACGCGCCCCGTCGAACCTCGATCTCATCGAGGGCGAGCACGAGGACATCTATCAGGCCGTCGCCGAAGGGGACGGCGACCGCGCCCGGGAACTGATGGTCGCGCACCAGAGCCGCACCCGGGACATTCGCATCGCCGAGATGGCGGCGAAGAACGGCTGAGCACCTCCGATCCGTCCCCAGCGCGACCGGCGGGCAGTACCGTCAGCGAACGGACCCGGTGACAGGAGGGCGGATGACCGGCACACGGACGTCGGACGACCGGCAGGCGCCGGCCTCCGGCACGATCGTGGGCCTCGTCGGGTTCGGCCGCGCGCTCGCCGAGGCCGGCCTGTCCGTCCCCCTCGACGCGACCACCACCTATCTCGACGCCCTCCGCCACCTCGACGTCGCCGACCCGGCCCAGGTGTACTGGGCGGGCCGCGCCGTCCTGTGCCGCGCGCCCGACGACATCGACCGCTACGACGCGGCGTTCGTCCACTGGTTCGGCGGCACCCTGCCGACGGCCTCCCACCGGCAGGGGCGACGCACCCGCACCGCCCGCATCGCGGCGCTCACCCGCACCGGCGACCCGGCGGACGGCTCCGGGGACGACTCGCCGCACCTGCAGGTCGCCGCGGACGACACCGATCTGCTGCGCCGCCGCGACATCGCCGAACTCACCGCCGCCGAACGCGCGCATCTCGGTGAGATGCTGACCCTGCTGCGGCCCCGCCCTCCCCGCCGCCCGGCGTTGCGCTCACGGCCGTCGCGGCGCGGGCCCGTCGACCCGTCCCGCACCCTGCGCGACATGCTCGCCGCCGGGGGAGAACCCGTGCGGCCCCGGCGGCACCACCGCGCGACCCGGCCCCGCCGGGTGGTGCTGCTCGTCGACGTCTCCGGATCGATGACCCCCTACGCGGACGCACTGCTGCGCTTCGCGCACGTCGTCACCCGCGCGGCCCCGGCGTCGACCGAGACGTTCTCCGTCGGCACCCGGCTGACCCGGTTGTCGCGAGCCCTGCGCGCCTTCCTGGACCGCTGGGGCCGGCGTGGCCTCGCCCGCGGCGCGGTCGTCGTGATCTTCTCCGACGGCTGGGAACGCGGCGACGCGACGCTGCTCGGCGAGCAGATGGCGCAGCTGCGGCGCCTCGCCCACCGGGTCCTGTGGGTGAACCCGCACGCGGGTGGGGAGGGATACGAACCGATCCAGTCGGGTATCTCGAAGGCCCTGCCGCACATCGATCGTCTGCTCGCAGGACACAGTCTCGCAACCCTGGAGGAACTGCTCGAGGAGGTTCATCGTGCGTGAGGTTCTCGACGAACTGGACCGTCGATGGAGGGCGGGGGAGACCGTCGCACTCGGCACCGTGGTGTCGACCTTCCGGTCGGCACCACGCGGCCCGGGCGCGTCGATGCTCGTCGCGCAGGACGGCACCGTCACCGGCAGCGTCTCCGGCGGCTGCGTCGAGGGCGACGTCTACGAACTCGCCCGCGCCGTCATCGAGGACGGCGCCCCGGTGCTGCAGCGCTACGGGGTGTCCGACGACGACGCCTTCTCCGTCGGACTCACCTGCGGCGGCATCATCGACGTGTTCGTCGAACGCATCGACCCGCAGGGCTTCCCGCAATTCGGCGCCCTCGTGGACTCGGTGCGCGACGGGGAGCCCGTCGCGCTCGCGACCGTCACCGAACATCCCGATCCGGTGGTGCGCGGACGCCGGGTGCTCGTGTGGCGGGACCGCGACGAGGGGCGGCTGGCGTCGGCGCGGATGCACGACGCCGTCGTCGACGACGCCCGCGGCCTGCTCGAGGCCGGCCGCTCCGGCACCCTCCACTACGGCACCGACGGGCAGCGGCGCGGCGAGGGAATGTCGGTCTTCGTCAACGTCTTCCAGCCGCCGCCACGCATGATCGTGTTCGGGGCGATCGACTTCGCCTCGGCGATGGCCCGTCTCGGCTCGTTCCTCGGCTACACGGTGACGGTGTGCGACGCGCGCGGTGTGTTCGCCACCGAGGCCCGTTTCCCCGGCGCCGACGAGGTGGTCGTGCAGTGGCCGCACCGCTATCTCGCCGCCGAGGCCGAGGCGGGGCGCGTGGACAAGCGGACGGTCATCACCGTGCTCACCCACGACCCGAAGTTCGACGTGCCGCTGCTGGAGGTCGCGTTGCGGCTCGACGTCGCCTATGTCGGGGCGATGGGGTCGCGGCGCACCCACGAGGACCGGATGGCGCGGTTGCGGGAGACGGGCCTGACCGACACCGAGCTCGAGCGGCTCTCGTCGCCGATCGGGCTGGACCTCGGTGCCCGCACCCCCGAGGAGACCGCGGTGTCCATCGCGGCGGAGATCATCGCGCTGCGCTGGGGTGGGGGCGGTGGCCGTCTCGCGGAGACCGCCGGGCCGATCCATCGGCACGAGGAACCCGCCGTCGGGCACCGGCAGTAGCGGTCGCCGCCCTGGCCCGGACGGGATTTCCCGATTCGGGTCCTTTTCGTGCGCTACATAACGCAGAGTGTCAGTGATCTGTATCACCGCGATACGTGAAGGTATCTGGAGGCTCGATGCGCATCACTGTCACCGTCGACGGCACGCAGTACACGGACGACGTGGAACCCCGGCTGCTCCTCGTGCACTACCTGCGGGAAAGACTCGGCAAGGTGGGCACGGTGGTCGGCTGCGACACCAGCAACTGCGGCGCCTGCACCGTCCTGCTCGACGAGCGCAGCGTCAAGTCGTGCTCGGTGCTCGCAGTGCAGGCCGACGGCCGGTCCGTCACCACCGTCGAAGGACTCGACGCGAACGGGAGCCTGCATCCCGTCCAGGAGGCCTTCCGGGAGAAGCACGCGCTGCAGTGCGGCTTCTGCACCCCGGGGATGATCATGTCGACCATCGACCTGCTCTCCGAGAACCCCGACCCCACCGACGAGGAGGTGCGGCACGGACTCGAGGGAAATCTGTGCCGCTGCACCGGTTACCAGAACATCGTCGCCGCCGCCCGCGACGCCGCGCAGCGGCTGCGTGAACGCCCGGCCACCACCCAGGAGGTAGGACGATGACGAGCACCGCCGACCCGGAGACCACCGTGACCGACCCCGAACCGGAACTCGGGCGGGCCCGGCGCCGCAAGGAGGACGAACACCTCATCACCGGGCGCACCCGCTGGACCGACAACATCGTGCTGCCCGGCATGCTGCACGCGGCGATCCTGCGCAGTCCCGTCGCGCACGCCCGCATCACCGGTATCGACGTCTCCGAGGCCCGCACCCGGCCCGGCGTCGTCGCCGTCTACACCGGCGCCGACCTCGCCCAGGAGCAGGGCAGCCTGCCGTGCGCGTGGCCGATCACCGAGGACATGTTGACGCCGGACGCGCCGGCCCTCGCGGTCGACACGGTCCGGTTCGCCGGTGAGGCCGTCGCCGTGGTCGTCGCCCGCAGCGCCTACGAGGCCCACGACGCCCTCGACGCCATCGACGTCGACTACGAGGACCTGCCGGTCGTCCTCGACCTCGAGGCCGCGGTCCGGGGCGGCGACCTCGTCCATCCCGATCTCGGCACCAACGTCAGCGCCACCTGGGTGTTCGACTCCGCCGAGGCGGGCAGCGGCGGGAAGGTGGACGACGCGATCCGCGACGCGGAGATCGTCCTCGAGCGCACCTTCCGGCAGCAGCGGCTCATCCCCGCCTTCATGGAACCGCGTTCGGTGGTCGTCGACCCCACCGCACCGCAGATCACCATGTGGTCGGCCACGCAGGTCCCGCACGTGCTGAAGCTGATGCTGGCGATGACCCTGGGCATCCCGGAGCACAAGCTGCGGGTGATCGCCCCGGACGTGGGCGGCGGGTTCGGCGGCAAGCTGCAGGTGACCCCGGAGGAGGTGCTCACCCTTCTCGTCGCGCGGCGCCTGCACAAGCCCGTCAAGTACACCGAGACGCGCAGCGAGTCGATGCTCGCGGCGCACCACGGCCGCGACCAGGTCCAGAAACTCACCCTCGCGGCGCGCCGGGACGGCACCGTCACCGGCCTGAAGGTCGAACTGCTCGCCGATATGGGCGCCTATCTGCGGCTCGTCACCCCGGGTGTGCCGATCCTCGGGGCGTTCATGTTCAACGGCATCTACAAGTTCGACGCCTACCGGTTCGAGTGCACCAACGTGTTCACCAACAAGGTGCCCACCGACGCCTACCGCGGTGCCGGGCGCCCCGAGGCGACCTTCGCGATCGAACGGCTGATGGACGAACTCGCCGTCGAACTGTCGATGGACCCCGTCGAGATCCGGGAGAAGAACTGGATCCGCCACGAGGAGTTCCCCTTCGACACCGTCGCCGGACTGACCTACGACTCCGGCAACTACGAGGCTGCCACGGCCAAGGCGCGAGAGTTGTTCGACTACGACGCATTACGGCGCGAACAGGCCGAGCGACGCGCACGCAAGGACCCGGTGCAGCTCGGCATCGGGGTCTCGACGTTCACGGAGATGTGCGGTCTCGCTCCGTCGCGGGTGCTCGGTTCGCTGTCCTACGGTGCCGGCGGCTGGGAGCACGCGGCGATCCGCATGCTTCCGACCGGCAAGGTCGAGGTGGTCACCGGTTCGTCCGCGCACGGGCAGGGGCACGAGACGGCGTGGAGTCAGATCGTCGCCGACCGTCTCGGAATCCCGTTCGAGGACATCGAGGTTCTCCACGGCGACACCCAGACCGCGCCGCGCGGACTCGATACCTACGGCTCCCGGTCGCTCGCCGTCGGTGGTGTCGCCGTCGTCAAGGCCGCGGAGAAGGTGGTGGCCAAGGCCCGGCCCATCGCCGCGCACCTGCTCGAATGTTCCGAGGACGACCTCGATTTCGAGTCCGGGCAATTCCGCGTGAAGGGCACCGCGAAGTCGGTGGCCCTGACCGACGTGGCGCTCGCGGTGTTCGCGGCCCACGACCTGCCCGAAGGTGTGGAACCGAATCTGGACTCCGACGCGACCTACGATCCCGACAACTTCTCGTTCCCGCACGGCACGCACCTGTGCGCCATCGAGGTCGACACCGAGACCGGGCACGCCCGCATCCGGAAGTACGTGTGCGTGGACGACATCGGGCACGTCGTCAACCCGCTGATCGTGGAGGGACAGGTGCACGGTGGTCTCGCGCAGGGTATCGCGCAGGCCCTCTACGAGGAGGCGGTGCACGACGAGTCGGGCACGCTGCTCAGTTCGTCGTTCGCCGAGTACCTGCTGCCCACCGCGGTGGACCTGCCGCCCTTCGTCACCGACCGCACCTCCACCCCGGCTCCGGGTAATCCGCTGGGGGTCAAGGGCGTCGGGGAGGCCGGGACCATCGCGTCGACACCGGCGGTGGTCAATGCGGTGCTCGACGCGGTGCGGCAGTTCGGGGTCACCGACATCGAGATGCCCTGCACGCCCATGCGGATCTGGCACGCGATTCGAGACGCGCAGACGAGGCAAGGAGGAGCGGCATGATTCCCGCACCGTTCGACTACATCGCCCCCACCACCGTCGACGAGGCGGTCGCCGCCCTGCACGAGGCGGGGGAGGACGCCAAGGTCGTCGCCGGCGGCCAGAGCCTCATGCCGGTGCTGCGGCTGCGGATGGCCGCACCGAGCGTGCTCGTCGACCTCGGCCGCATCCCCGAGCTGCGCGGCATCCGCGACGACGGCGACGCCCTCGTCATCGGTGCCACCACCACCCACCACGACGTGCTGCACGACCCGCTCGTCGCGGAGCACGCCCGGCTGCTGGCCGAGGCCACCGCGACGGTCGCCGACCCGCAGATCCGGCACCGCGGCACCTTCGGCGGGTCGCTCGTGCACGCCGACCCGGCCGGTGATCTCGCCGCTCCTGCAGTGGCTCTCGGCGCGAGCTTCACGGTGGCGGGACCGTCCGGCCGCCGCACCCTCGGCACCGACGAGTTCTTCCAGGACTACTTCACCACCGCCCTGGAACCCGACGAGCTGCTCGTGGAGGTGCGCGTGCCCAAGCACACCGGCTGGGCGGCGCGATACGAGAAGTTCCACCGTGCGGCGCAGCAGTGGTCCATCGTGGGTGTCGCCGCGACCCTCGAGGTCACCGGGGGCACCGTCGCGCAGGCCCGGGTGGCGCTGACCAACATGGCGGCGGTGCCGGTGCGGGCACGCAGTGTGGAGGAGTCGCTCGTCGGCCGGCCCGCGACCGCCGAGACGATCCGGGAGGCCGCCGAGCACGCCGCGGAGGGCACCTCCCCGATGACCGACGGCAACGCCGACGCCGAGTATCGGAGCCATCTCGCGCGGGTACTCACCCGGCGGGCGGTGACCACGGCCGCCGGGGTCGGGTCCGCCTAGGCATCCCGTCCCGGAACCACTCGTTCGGAAAGGTCCACATGCAACTCGAACACACACTGTCCGTTCCCGCGCCGATCGACGAGGTCTGGGCGGCACTGCTGAATCCGGAGAAGGTCGCGCCCTGCATGCCGGGGGCGACGCTCACCGGCGTCGACGGCGACACCTTCACCGGCACCGTGAAGGTGAAGCTCGGGCCGGTCGCGCTCACCTTCAAGGGCAAGGGCGTCTACGTCGAGAAGGACGAGACGGTCCGGAAGGCGGTCATCCAGGCCGACGCGAAGGACACGCGCGGCAACGGCACGGTGAGCGCGACGATCACGGTCGGGCTCACCGGCCACGGCGACCGCACCGACGGCACCGTGAACACCGACATGAAGATCACCGGCAAGCCCGCCCAGTTCGGGCGGGGCATGATCTCCGACGTCGGCGGGAAGATCCTCGAGCAGTTCGCGGACTGCCTGTCGAAGAAGCTGGGTCCGGCCGCCGAGCCCGGGGGGAAGGCCGTGCCGGAGACGGCGGCCGCGAAGGCCACCGCCGAGGCGGCCGAGTCGCAGCCCAACGAATCGGTGGCGCCGAGCCCACCCCTGCCCGGCAGCGGCCCCGAGGAGCAGCCCGCGGGCATCGGTGGGCTCTCCAGCGACGAGGACGCCGGGAAGGAGGAGGCAGCCACGCCCCGCCCCAACGAGTCCGTGCCTCCGAGCCCATCCGTCGCCGCGGCGGCACCCGAGGCGGCGCCGGTGCAGCAACCCGAGGCCGAGCCGCTCGACCTCATGCAGTACGCCGGGGGATCGGTGGCCAAGCGGGTGGTGCCGGTCGCGGTGATCGCAGCGCTCGTCGTCGTCCTCGCCGTGATCCTCCAGCGACGCTCGGGACGCTGACACCCTCGTCCTCCCACACCGATACTGCGGCCCGGTTCGATTGCGAACCGGGCCGCAGTTCTCATCGGGGGTCAGGCCGTGGCGTGCACCGGGGTGATCGGGTCGATCCGGGAGCGCAGCCAGATGTGCGCCGGGTCGGTGTCGCGTTCAGCGTGCCAGACGGCGAACTGCCGCAACGGCGGCAGCGGGAAGGTGGGTTCGAGGATGCGCAGGGACGCGACGTCGGCGATGTGACGCGCCATCCGCTCTGGCAGCAGGGTGACCAGGGAGGTGTTCTGCAGCGCGTAGGGCAGCACGGCGACATTGCCGGTGGTGGCGCCGGTGCGGGTGACGATACCGGCCCGCAGCAGCGCGCGGGCCGGGTTGGTCTCGTCCGCGTACTGGACGTAGGACAGCAGCGGATACCGGGCCAGGACCTCGCGGGTGAGGTCGGTGCCGGGATACGGATGCCCCGACCACACCGCGCCCACGAACCGGTCGGACAGCACCGGGCGTCGTCGGCAGGTCGCGAATTGCGGTGCCTCCAGGAGATGTTCGGGGAGGACGGCGAGATCGACCTCGAAGCGGTGGAACGCCTCGAGTCCGGCCGCGCTGAGCGGCCGCAGGTCGTAGCGGATGTTGGCGGGAGTGCCGCCGCGCACCAGCATGCGCAGCAGCGACACCTCGGCGTAGTCGCCCGTCAGCAGGGTGAAGGTGCGGGTGTCGGTGGCGGGGTCGAAGTCCGGGGACGCGAGCACCGACTGTTCGAGCGTCCGCAGCGCCGCCCGCAGCGGTTCGACGAGTGCCTGCGCCCGCGCGGTCGGCCGTAGGGTGCGGCCGCTCTTGACCAGCAACGGATCGCCGAGTTGCTTGCGCAGCCGCGCGAGGGCCGTGCTGGTCGCCGGCTGGGACATGTTCAGACGCCGGGCGGCGCGGGTGACGTTGCGTTCGGAGAGCAGGACGTCGAGGACGACGAGCAGGTTCAGATCGACCCGTCGTAGATCCATTCGACCCCCCTGACGTCGAAAGCGGCGGAACGGGTAATTCCGGCGGGCATAGTAACCCACGTCCGAGACGTATACGCAAGATCGAATACCACCTATCGGAGTTGGACGTCGATCTTGTGAGCGGGGTGGTCGACTCCTAATGTGGCCCACGTCCTGACGGCATCGAACCGTATTTCGCCGTGGCCCGCATTTCAGTACCGATCTTCTTCAGCGCCGAAGTCCTCCGGTGCCGAAATCATTCCGGCCGCCGGCTCAGGCATGCAGAGAGTTCGGGGGGCCTTGGCAGTGGATCTTCTTCGGGGAGTACGACGGCACACGCCGGAGAACTGGCGTCTGTGGCGGAAGATGACCGTGGTCGTCGCCGTCCCCATCGTGGCCGCGACCCTGTTCGGTTCGCTCCGCGTCCACAGCCTGTTCGACGAGTCCCGCACCTACAGCCGGGCCGCCGAAAGCGCCTCCATCCTGCCGGCACTTGCCACCTACGGCACCGGTGTCACCGGCGCCGCCGCCGCGACGATCCTGTCGCTGCCCGTGGACAACGGTGCGCAGGCCGCCGCCGAGGCGGAGGTGCAGTTGACAGCTTTCCTCGACACCAAGGACCTCGACGGGCAGACCACCGTGCTCGTCGAACGCGTCCTCGCCGAGGGCCGCAGTCTGCTCGACAGCGCGCGGTCCGGGACGCTGGCCCCGCTGGTGGCCAGTGAACGCGCCGAAGCGTTCGTCACCCGGGTGCAGACGGTCTTCCGGTCCCTCGTCGACGACACCGGCGCACCCGCCGTGCGGACCTCGGGAGCGACGCTGTCGGACATGTGGGGCACCCAGTGGAGCCTGCTCGACCAGGTCGTCGCCTACCCGTCTCTGCGGGACGGAACCGAAGGCGCGCTGCTGATGTGGTCGAACGCCCTGGGCACCGAGGCGGCGAAGCTGTCGGTGCTGCGCGAGGAGATCTCCTCCGATCCCGGTGCCGACGACGCACTCGTCGACACGCTCTCCGCCGAACTCGACAACCGCCGCGCCGTCACCGCCGACCTCGACAGTGCCGCAGGCGATGTCAACGCCCTGCGCACTTCGATCTTCACGAGCCTGATGGCCTACCAGTCCGGGGTCGCCGACTCGGCGACCCGGATCGTGGCGGTCCTCGACGACCTCGCCGGGGAGGCCCGCACGGAGGCGGTGAAGAACGCCATCGGTGTCGCCTGTGTGCTCGCCCTCGCACTGACCCTCGCCGTCCTCATCGCGGCCTCGCTCGTCCGTCCGTTGCGCCGCCTCCGGAACGACACCCTCGATGCCGCGGAAGTGGTCCTGCCCCAGGCACTCGCGGCGATCAAGGACGGCGCGGAGATCGAGTCCGTGAGCCTGCCGCCGGTCCGCGTGCGCACACGCGAGGAGATCGGTGAGGTGGCCCGCGCGATCGACAGCATGAACGAGGGCGCCCTGCGGCTCGCCGGCGAGCAGGCGCAGCTGCGACGACAGGTCAACGAGATGCTCGAAACCCTCGCCCGCCGCAACAAGACTCTCGTCGAACAGCAACTCGCCCTCATCGACTCGCTCGAGCACGAGGAACGCGATCCGGCCCGCCTGCAGAGCCTGTTCGCCCTCGACCATCTCGCCGCGCGCATGCGGCGCACCGGCGACTCCCTGCTCGTCCTCGCCGGCACCCGCCCCCGCCTGGGCCGCATCCCGGACGCGCCGCTCGTCGACGTGCTGCGCGCCGCCGTCTCGCAGGTGGAGAACTACCAGCGCGTGCAGATCGGTCCCGCCCCCGACGGCAGCCTCGCCGGCCACGCCGTGACCGACGTCGTGCACCTCGTCGCCGAGCTCCTCGACAACTCCCTGCGGGCGTCGCCGCCGGAGAGCCCCGTGGCGTTCGTCTTCTCCCGCGCCATCGACGGCGGCCTGTTGCTCGAGATCGTGGACCGCGGAATCGGTATCCCGCCCGAGGAACTCGCGCAGATCAACAAGCGGCTGGCGTCCGGTGACGCGAACACCTCCGACGCCACCCGGCGCATGGGCCTGTTCGTCGTGGGCCGGCTCGCCGAACGGCACGGCATCACGGTGCGGTTGCGGCCCACCTCGGACGCCACGACCGATCCGGGGATCACGACGAGCGTGTACCTGCCGACGACGCTCCTCCGGGGAACGGACGACCACGACGATCCGTACCGCATCGAGCGACCGCGCCGGCTGCCCGGCGAGTACTCCGGACCGAAGCGGCCCGGGCCCCGCTCGCTGGTTCCCGCAGTGTCCCCGAAACCGCGTGCGGGTCTGCCATCCTGAGGACATGACCCCACCACGGGTCGACGTCCACCAGCACGTGTGGCCGGCGTCCCTCCTCGCCGCGCTGCGGGCACGCACCCGCCCGCCGCGGCTCGTCGACTGGACGCTGCATCTCGAGGGCGAACCACCCTACGAGGTGCGGCCCGAGGATCATTCGGTCGCCGAGCGGGCCGGTCTCGCCGCGCGCGACGGCGTGGACCGCGTGCTGGTGTCGTTGTCCAGCCCGCTCGGCATCGAGGCGCTGCCCCCGCGCGAGGCGGCGGTGCTGCTCGACGCCTACCACGAGGGGGTGCTGGCCCTGCCCGATCCGTTCGCAGCCTGGGCCGCCGCCTCGGTGCACGATCCGGACCCGGACGCCCTCCGCGACGTCCTCGCGGCGGGCTGCGTGGGTCTGCAGCTGCCCGCCACCGCGCTGTGCGACGCGGAGGGCTACGGCCGGTGCACACCGCTGCTCGAGGAACTCGACCGGATCGGGGCGCCGCTGTTCGTGCATCCCGGTCCGGCGGCGGCGCGGCCGTCGGATCCGTCCTGGTGGCCCGCGATGGTGTCGTACGTGGCGCAGATGCACACCGCGTGGTTCGCCTGGCACGAATACGGGGCGCCGCGCTTCCCGCGGCTGCGGGTGGTGTTCGCGATGCTCGCCGGGCTCGCCCCGTTGCACCGCGACCGGATGGCGGCCCGCGGAGGACCACCGGTCCCGTCGGCCGGGGTCTTCGTGGAGACCTCGTCGTACGGTCCGGAGATCGTGGCGTCGGTGGGGGAGGTGCTCGGTCCCGAGCGCGTCGTCCTCGGTTCCGACCGTCCCTACGCGGCGCCCCTGCTGCTCGGCGACGAGTGTGACGGGCCCGTGCGGCGGTACAACCCCGCCGCCCTGTTCGACGGATCACATGCGCGCAAACCTTGACACCCGTCCCGCCCGGCGCTGAAGTGGTCGGCATGCATTCTCCGGCGACCCTGCACCATCGCAGGCTCCACGTGGACCTCGTCCGCATCGCCGGCGGTTTCTGTGGTTGTCGCGCCTGTCGTTGAACCGACCCGGCCCTCTCCCCCGTCACCCCAGGAACCACGATGACCCCTGCTGTATCCACCCCTGCTGTGTCCACCCCTGTTCTGTTCACCCCCGAGCTGTCCGCTCCCGCGCGTCCGGATCTCGCCCGGATCGCCCGGCGGATCGCTGCGGATCCGGCTCGCTGGCGTCCTCTCGTCCGGTTCGACGCGGACGAACGCTGGTACACCCGCCTCGCGGTCACCGACGACCACGAGGTGTGGCTGCTGAGCTGGCTTCCCGGTCAGCGCACCGGAATCCACGATCACGGCGGGAGCGCGGGAGCGTTCGCCGTGGCGCAGGGCGTGTTGCGGGAGGACACCGTCGACGGACTGCCGGGCGGGGATCCGGCGGGGCGCCGGGTGGCGGTCTCGTCCGCATACCATGAAGCCGGAGCGGTGCGCCCCTTCGACAGCCGCCACGTCCACGAGATCGTCAACGACGGGACGATGCCGGCCGTGAGCGTCCACGTCTACGCACCGGCACTGGACTCGATGAACCGCTACCGGCTCGTCGACGGTGTCCTCGAACTCGCGGTGTCCGAACGCGCAGGTGCCGACTGGTGAGACCCGGGCTGGGCCGGGAGTCCCGAGCCGGACGAACAGCGCAACACCGACTCGGCGAGAAGACTATGATTTGTATCACAAGAGTTGTCGGGGGCCGGGAGCAGACTACGCGTAGAGACGAATCGTCATCGAGGAGGCGCAGGTGCGATGTATGCACAACGCGAAACCTACTTCGGGTGGACGTCTCGCCGCGTACCGCTGTCCTCCGATCTCCCGCGCGACACCCCGCGTGAACGGACTCCACACCCCGACGAGGAGGACTCCGCTCCGTCCGGCGTGACCCTGGACCGGATCCTTCCCGAATCGCTGCTGCACGGCCGGCTGGTGGCCTACCACGACGCCGAGGAGGACAAGGACTACGTCGCCGTGGCCGTGGGCGAGATCCGCGGCGAGGACGACGTGCCGGTCCATGCGGTGGAGGAGGAATGTCTGGTCGTCTCCGCCGCGCACAGTCCCGTCGGCGGCATCCTCGTCGGCACCGACGACGACGATCTCGACGACCGCGAGATCGAACGCCAGCTGCGGCGGGGAGGCCCGGTCAGGGATCTTCT
>Ga0182741_1003031_pt1 | contig 18416 bp, 12 predicted proteins | sample eDN5th37CBELigOP_FD_128874 | JGI IMG/M metagenome (GOLD analysis project Ga0182741, IMG submission 128874) | Enriched Organic Plus compost microbial communities from Emeryville, California, USA - eDNA 5th pass 37_C BE-Lig OP (version 2) (version 2) ... | reverse complement strand
GCTCATCGTCCGGCGACAACGAGACCACGTCCGGGCGCCGTTCCGTGTTGCGCCGATAGGGCCAGTGCGAACTGATGCTCACCACGTAGTTGAACACCGGCCGGCCGTCGCCTTCCTCCTCCAGCATCGCCAGGTTCTGCCGGTAGAGGGAGGCATCGTTGAGGAACAGCGCGTCGGTATCGTCGATCTCGAACGCCTGCGAACTGTTGAACCGCTCGAAGCCGACCAGCCCGTAGGCCTTGTCGCGTCCCCACGACGTCACGTTGTTGGGATGGCTGGCGATGGTCCGGTAGCCGAGCAGCTGCAACACGCGCGGCAGGCACGGCACCGCATGGCGGGACATGGTGGCGACGAAGTCGGCCTTGTCCTCGGACGCCTGCAGGCCGCAGAGCGACTCGAACTCGGCATTGGCGGTAAGGTGACCGAAGTGCGGGGTCAGCGCCATCGAGCCCTGCGACTGTTCGACCATCTCCCGGAACCGCGGATCGAACGGATCCTCGCTGAACTGGTAGGCCTTCAGCCGCAGCGGATCCCAGAAGGTCTCCAGCAGCACGAAGTGGATGTTGCGGCGCGGCCCCCCGTAACCGGCGCTCCAGGCGGTGTCGCCGACGATGGACGCCACCGTCTCGATGTCCACGACCTGGCGCCCGGCATTGGCCGCCAGCAGCGACGCCACGCCTCCGGCCCGGGCCACGTGGGTCGCCGGGTCGGCGGACTCGGCCGGCAGCACGCGCAACGCCAGGCGCTGCCCCCAACCGCCCGGCACGAAGGCGGTGCCCAACAGCAGCAGGCCCGCCAGCAGCACCGGCACACGCCGCCACCGGGCCCGCAACAGCCAGGCCAGCAGCAGCACCGCCACCGCGATGCCGACACCGGTGTAGACCTTCTGCGCGCGGTCCATGACCGACAGCAGCGTCGGCACGGCCAGCAGGTCGGTCAGCCGCAGCGGCGCGCCCAGCGCCGCCAGGCTGATCGCCTGGCCTCCGACCAGCAGCCCGGCCACCAGCAGCAGCACGCCCTGCGTGCGTGGATACGAGCCGGTGGCCCACAGCACCAGCAGGGCCGGCGGCCACAGCAGCAGCGCATCCATCAGCATGCCCCGCGGGGCATAGGCCAGACCGAATGCCAAAGCCAGCGCGGCGCCGGCCAGCACGGCCACGGAAGACGCCACCATGGACAGGACGACGGCCCGCACCCACTCCGGCCTCGCGGACTGCGGCGCCATTCCACCCGGCCGCCCAGACGTGCCTTGAATCATTACTACTCCTCGACGGCGGATCGGCGTCGCGCCCGAGGCTCCCCAACCGCAGTGCTCCCCAAAGGCGGTCCTGTGGGGCTATGCCCGCAAAGCAGGACGCGACCCGGTACGCATGTAGCAGGAAAGATGTAACGAAAGAGTCAAACTGAACGTTTTCTTGAAATAAAACCGCAAGGAGCCGGCGGCATCGTGGGGTCGGACCCAGCCGCCCCTTGGCCGGTGGTTGGCCGCCCCCGCCGGCGGCTCCTTGTGTGGGCACCTATTCAGCTATGTCAGCTATGATGGCGGCGCTTGTCCTGGCTCCGGGTCCAGGGGATGGCCCACCGCCCCGATGTTCAATGCCGCCGCGTTCCTGTCTCCGGCTGGGACCGTATTTCTGCGCGACCGGGACGGGTGACGCGGACCAGCCAGTTACGATGATTCACACACATTGACCATGCAGCCACCTGACCCCGCTCCAAATCGTGCACTATGCATCGACCTGGATGGCACGCTGCTGCGCACGGACCTGCTGTACGAGGCGCTGCTGGCCCTGCTGTCACGCAACCTGCTGTACCTGTTCGCGTTGCCGTTCTGGCTGCTGAAGGGCAAGGCCGGCTTCAAGCGCGAGATCGCCGCACGCGTGCAGCTGGTGCCGGAAACGCTGCCCTACGACGAACGGGTGCTGGAGCTGCTGCGCACCACCACGAACGGACGCCCGCGCTGCTCCATCCGCCGTAGCAGGCGCTCCAGTTCGCGGTCGGCGTTGCCCAGGTGGTAGAGGTAGTTGCGCAGGCTGCCGGCAGCGCGCGCCGGCGGGACGTCGGGCACCGGCACCGCCGGCGGCATCGCGAACCGGGGCCTCGCTTTCGTAAGGGCCGTGGTTCTCGATGCTGATGGCCGCCACGAACAGCGGCGCGTCGGCCGCCTCAAGCTCCTGCAGCACCAGGTCGGTCATCGAGGCGTCGGAGTACCAGACGCCGTCGCGCACGCCCTGCCCGCGGAATGCCTTCTCGGTCAGGAAGCGCTGGATGCCCATGGCGCGGAAGGTATCGGTGCGGTTCCAGAACGCGCCGGAATTGCCGTGCACCGCCACCGTGGCGTAGCCGAGGTCGCGCAGCAATGCAGGCAGTCCGGGCATCCGCGGCCTGGCCATGTCCACGTAGGGATACATCACCGAGGGGAAGGCGCTGACCGGCATCCCGGTCAGCACCTCGAACTCGGTACGCACGGTGCCGCCACCGTAGGTCGGCACCCGCATCGGCCCGCCCGCGCCCCGCTCCAGCAGCGCGCGGGTGGCGGGAATCGGGTCGGCGACCTGGTCCATGCCGGCCAGGATCCGCGGATCCATGAACGACTCGCTGAGGATCACCACGATGTCCGGCAATGCCTCCGCGCCGGCCTGCGCCGGCACGATGCCCGCGCGCTCCTCAGCGGTGGCCTCCAGCAGCGCGCGCAAAGCCGCCTCGTCCACCGCATGCACGGCGTTGGAAAGGTCCAGGTGCTTGAACACCAGGCTGCTCATCAGCCCGGCGTGGAGTGCGCCCGGCCCCGGCCCCAGCGGCGAGGGCCGCACGGCGTCCCGGGTATAGAACGCGGTCCACGGCCAGGCTGCCAGGTACAGCGCGGCCACCAGCGCCGCGCCGGCGCCGAAGACCACCACCCTGGCCAGGCGGGCGCGGCCCATCCACGGCCGCTCGGCCCAGAAGGCCAGGGCCAGCAGCAAGGCCCCGCCGCCGGTCCAGGCCCAGACGGCCGCAGCATCCTCGAGGTAGGAGCCGAGCAGCTCCAGGCTGGCGCGGTTGAAGCTGGTCAGGAAATAGAAGTCCTGCAGCGCCAGCGGCGCGCCCAGCACCTGCAGCTTCACCGCCGACACCTTATACAACAGCACCTGCAGCAGCAGGACCAACAGCAGCGAGGACAGCAGGCGCCGGCTCAGGCTCCACAGCACCAGCACGAACGGCACCGCGACCGCGGCGTTGAGCAGCATCGCCGCCGGGGTGCGATAGGCGCTGGCCGCCACGCCCAGGACCCAGCGGTCCATGCCCCACAGCAGCGGCACGTACAGTACTAACCCAAGGCACGCGCACAGCCAGTGCCAGGGTACCCGCCCCTGCCACGCGTCGCTTCCCGGGACTGCAACAGGCAACGCCTGCCTCATGCCACCGGGCCATCCGGCTGGCGCCGGACCGCGATTTCCGATGTCGGGAATCTTTCCACTTGCCCCTCCCGGACCCGTCGGCGAGGGCCGACGGATCCAGCTACCGCCCCCCCCCGGGGCTGACAACTGGCAAGGGGCAGTCTAGCACCCGGCGCCGGCGCTGCCGGGAAAGGGCCGGGAACGGCCAATCCCGGCAAAACCCGGGCGCCGGAGCCGCCACGGCACGGACCGGGGCGGCGGGAGGTCCACTGCGCCGGGCTAGCGGCCGCGCAACCTGAGCCCCAGGCGGCTGCTCAGTACCTTGCGCGGCACGGAGGCGATGTCATAGGCCAGGAATGCCAGCAGCAGCTGCAGGCCGACCAGCAGCGGGAGGGCGGCCAGCATCACGGTGCCGGTACTGGCGGGCGCGCCGGTCGAGACCGACAGCCCCCAGTGGTAGAGGCCGAACACGGCGCCGAACAGCACCAGCGCGCAGCCGGCCAGCAGCTCCAGCGACGCCAGCGACATGTCGCGCAGGAAGTAGCTGTAGAACACCCGCTTGAAGAAGTTGCGGCCGTGCTTGAGCAGGAATTCGGTGAGCACCTTGCCGATCCTGAGGTTGCTCACCTCGTCGCCGTAGCGGGCGTCCATCGGGATGTCGACCACGACCGCGCGGAAGGTCCCGAGCCGGAACAGCAGGTCGGTCTCGAAGAAATAGCGGCGGCTGATCCGCTCGAACGGCAGCAGCGCCGCGACCCTGGCGGAAATGGCGGTATAGCCGTTGGTCGGATCGAACAGGTCCCAGTAGCCGGTGGAGACCTTGGCCATGAACGACAGGACCGCGTTGCCGAACAGGCGGATCGCGGGCATCTGGCCGATGTTGCGCAGGTCGTAGAAGCGGTTGCCCTTGGTGTAGTCGGCCTCCAGCGCGGCGATCGGGGCGACGAAGTTGGGCAGCAGCGCCGGATCCATCTGCCCGTCGCCGTCGATCTTGACGATGATGTCCGCGCCCAGCTCCAGCGCGCGCTGGTAGCCGGTCAGGACCGCGCCGCCCACGCCCTGGTTCTGCGCGTGGTAGACCACGCACACCCGCGGGTCACTGCAGCCAGATTCCACCAGCTTGCCGGACCCCTCCGGGCAGGCGTCGTCGACGACGATGATGTGGTCGACGTCGTCGCCGATGGATGCGATGACCTGCAGGATGTGGCGGGTCACCTTGTAGCTGGGGATCACCACCGCCACGCTGGGCGGCGAGGAATCGGTCGGTTTCATCGGTTGTTCCTCTGGAGGATCCGCCTGGCCTGGTCGCGTACTGCGCCGAGGCGGCATTCGCCCTGGTGGTTGCCGGGCAGCGACCACAGTTCGACCCCGCGCTCCCGGTCGACCGGGACGTAGCCCAGTGCCTGCATCGCCGCGCGCTGGCCGGGACTGGCCTCGGCCGGCACCACGATGCCGGAGGTGCCGGTGGCCCTGAGCACTTCGCGCCAGCGTTCGCCACTGGGGTCCTCGTCGGCCCACTCCTTGGCCAGCTTCAGGCGCTGGTCGTACCAGGCCATCGAGTGCGCGCGCCCCTTGCCGCCGGCGACGAACGGCGCGCTGGTGTCGGAATTGAGCACGCAGGTATCCGGATCCCGCGCCAGGTAGCGCTCGATCAGCGCGCGCTGCGGGATCATCTCCGCGACCAGCTGCGTCCTGGCGCCCCTGCCCTCGAGCAGCAGCGCCTGCCACGGGTTCTCCTTGAAGATCCAGATCGTGGTGGGCGCCAGCGCCAGGTTGGCCGCGGCCAGCAGGGGGATGCCGGCCGCGAAGCCGGCCCGGCGGAGGCAGCCGGCGGCGCCCACCACGCCGACCGTGCCCAGCAGGGCCAGCGCCGGGAAGACGTAGCGCAGGTACTGCAGCTGGGCGAACAGCAGCAGGCCGGAGGCCAGCGCCCACAGGCCCACGGCGCAGGCGGCACGCGAGCAGGACATGGCGTAGATGCAACCCGGCAGCAGCACCAGGAACGCCAGTCCGGCCGCGCCGGGGGCGTGCTCGCCGAAGCGCGGGCTGTGGAAGGTCAGGTCCCACAGGAGCGAGGCGTCGATGCCCGCGCGCCAGCGCGTATCGAGGAAGTCGACCGGCGGCATGTACGGCGACTGGAAGATCGAGTTGAACAGCGGGAACACCGGGTTGCCGGTGACGAGCAAAGCGTAGAAATAGCTGCTCCCGCCCACCACGCTGGCGGCGACCACCAGCCTGGCCAGCCCCCACCACTGCCGGTGCCGCAGCGCCTGCCAGCCGATCCAGGCCAGCGCCGGCAGGGCATAGACCACGTTCGACGCCTTCAGCCCGGCCAGCAGGCCGAACAGCGCGCCGATCGCCAGCGCGCCGCGCGACAGGTCGCACCTGCCGGCGAGCAGCGCCGCCAGGTGCAGCACCACCGCGGCCACGCAGCCGTCGACCTGCATGGTCGAGCCGAAATAAACCGTCAGCGGGTGCGAGGCGAATACCGCCGCCGCGGCCAGCGCGACCTCGCGGCGCCCGTCCAGCGCCAGGGCCAGGCGGTAGGCGCCGGAGATGCCGAGCAACAGCCACAGCAGGCCCATCGAGGCCCGCGACTCCTGGCCCGCCAGCAGGGCGGCGAGGGAATGCAGGACGTTGTTGGCCCAGGGCGCGACCGCCCAGACCTGGCTGGAGACGTCCAGCCGGTAATAGCCGCCCTCCAGCAGCTGGCCGACCATGCCCAGGTGGGCGGCGTTGTCGTCGTAGTTGAGGCTCGGCAACCACAGCGCGATCGAGGCGAAGCCGGCGACGCCCGCCAGCAGCGAGCTCCACCACGGGTGCTTGCGGCGCAGCTGGCCGAACCCGGCAGCCACCGCACGGGCCTGCTCGAGGATCGCTTCCCGGCGCCAGGCGACCAGCAGCACCGCCGCGGCCAGGTGGATGCGGCCGTCGTGCACCTGGAACGGCAGCAGCCAGCCGACCACCGCCGCGACCACCGCGAGGCCGACTAGGCTGGTCAGCCAGGGATCGGACCCGGAGCCGGTGTGGAACAGGCTGCCGACGCCCCAGGACACGGCCAGCAGCAAGGCCGCCGCGGCAAGCGCGGAAAGCCCGCAGTAGTAGGCCACGCCCAGCACCGCGAGGAAGCCGAGCACCAGCGCTGCCCCGCCCGGGCGCCCGGAACGGGCGGCCACGAGGTTGACGAGCAGTGCCCCGGCCGCGGCGGCGAGCGCCGCCTGCAGGTAGCCGCCGAGGTAGCCATTGGCGCTGGCCGGGAACAGGCCCTTCCGCCATGCGGCATAGCCGACGACCACGAAGAACAGCACGAGGAGGAACTCCGCCCCCCCGCGCAGGCCGGACCGCAACACCTGCTGGTTCATTCCATTGCTCCGTCAGTCGGTCCGAGGCAGGCCAGGCCCGCGACCTCGAAGGCGGCGAGGTCCCGGCGGCTGTCGGCATCGACCAGATAGAAGCGCGTGCCCCCGGCGACCCACTGCCCGGTTTCCGCCTCGCCCTGCGCCGCGCCTGAGGCGAACACCTTGCGCCCGCCATCGTCGCCGCGCACCTGGACCAGGACCGACTGCACCGCCGGATCCTTCACCTTCCACGCGATCCGCGCCGCGACCCGCTGGCCCTCGCAGGCGCCGACGGCGCCGGGCTCGACGCTGAGCACGGCATCCTCGTTCTCCACCGAGGTCGGATGGGGGGGCACGCCGTCCTGCACCGGCTCGATCCGCCCGCAGGCGGACAGGAGCGGGAGGGCCAGCACCGCCAGGGTGCCAACGATGGCAGTTCGCATCATGTGTTACCGGACTCGCCTTTCAGGAAAAGACCCGCGGGATTCCCGCAGGCAATTCGAACCTCGTTACTCCACCGGCACTGTCGTCGGATCCATGGATGGCAAGCCGCTTTGCGTCGCGCGGTCCGCCGGGCCCGTGCCTGGCGACGACCGGCCGCATCGGGCGCCGATGATCCGGGCATTGCCCATGCACTTCAAGCTTTCACGCCAGCGGCGCGCGCGAACCGTGACGGCCGGCCGCCGGAGCGGCCTCCCCGGCGCCGGCCACCAGCGTCCTGGCAACCTCGTCCAGGCTGGCGACCGCGATCCCCGCCGCACTCTCGCCCGGCTCCGCCCCGGGGCCGCACAGCAGGAACCGGCGGACGACCCCCGCAGCCGCGGCCGCCTCCATGTCCTTGGGCGTGTCGCCGACCATCACCGACCCGGCCGGATCCAGCCCGTGCCGGCCAATGGCCTCCAGCAGCATCCCCGGCTCCGGCTTGCGGCATCCGCAGGCCACCTTCAGTTCCCCCAGGCCGGCCTCGGGGTGGTGCGGGCAGAAGTAGGTCGCCGCGATGGGCGCCCCCTCGGCCTCGAAACGCGCGTGCATCCAGCGGGTGTAGGCGCGGAACTGCGCCTCGTCGTAATAGCCGCGGGCGATGCCGGCCTGGTTGGTGACCACCACCAGGGCGTAGCCGGCGGCACGTGCGGCCCGGGCCAGGTCGAAGATGCCGGGCACCCAGTCGGTCTGCCCGGGCGTGTGGACGTAGCCGTGGTTGACGTTGATGACGCCGTCCCGGTCCAGGAACAATGCCTTGTGCGGGCCTGGGCCGGCCAGTCCGGCGGCCTCCGGCGTGGAGGTCACCACGGGTTCGCGGATCCCGGCGCTCATGGCGGGGGCGCGGAGAACAGCGACTGCGCCCGGGCATAGTCCTCGGGCACGCCGATGTCGATGAAGTCGGAGGTGCGCTCGAACGCCGCCACCTGCCCGGCCGCGCTCCACGGGCGCAGCACCTGTTCCTCGAACGACCAGGCGCCGGCGGCGTCCGGCAGGCGCGCGAATCCCTCGGCGGCCAGGAAGTAGCTGCCCGCATTGATCAGCCCGGCGCCGACGCCGCCCTTCTCGCGGAAGCCCACCACGCGCCCGTCGGCGACCTCCACCGCGCCGTAGCGGCCGACGTCGTCCACCGCCGCCAGGGCGATCCCCAGCACGCAACCACGCGCGCGGGTGGCGTCCTCCAGCGCCCGCGGGTCGTAGCGGAGGAAAGTGTCGCCGTTGGCCAAGTGGACGCCGTCGCCCCGCACGTATGCCAGGGCCTGGCGGATGGCGCCGCCGGTGCCCAGCGGCGACTCCTCCACCGAATGGACGACCTCCATGTCCCGCCAGCGGTCGCCCACCTGTTCCTCGATCTGGTGCGCGCGGTAGCCGGTGGCCAGGATCACCCGGCGCAGGCCCGCGTCCGCGCAGGCATCCAGCAGCCAGGCCAGGAACGGCCGCCCGGCCACCGGCGCCAGGGGCTTGGGCAGGTCCGGGACGACCTGGCGCAGGCGCGTGCCCAGGCCGCCGACCAGGATGATGATCTCCTCGGCGGCCATCAGCGCGGGAAGATTTCGCTCTCGATCAGCGCGCACAGCAGATGGCCGATGAACTCGTGCCCCTCCTGGATGCGCGGCGTCTCGGTGGACGGCACCTTGAAGCACACCTCGCAGCGCCCGGCCATGTCGCCGCCGGAGGCACCGGTGAAGCCGATCACCTTGATGCCCTTCTGTTCGGCGACGTCGAGCGCGCGCAGCACGTTCTTCGAGCGGCCGGAGGTGGAAATGGCCACCAGCACGTCGCCGGCCTGGCCCAGTGCCTCGACCTGGCGGGCGAAGGTGTAGTCGTAGCCGTAGTCGTTGCCGATCGCCGTCAGGATCGAGGTGTCGGTGGTCAACGCGATGGCCGGCAGGCCCGGGCGGTCGTAGTAGAACCGGCTGACCAGCTCGCCGGCCCAGTGCTGGGCGTCGGCGGCGCTGCCGCCGTTGCCGCAGAACAGGATCTTGCGGCCGGCCCGCAGCGCCTCGACGCAGATGGCCACGGCCCGGGCGATCTGCTCACGCAGGCCGGCATCGGCCGCCATCGCGTTGAAGTTGGCCAGGGTCTTGTCGAACTCGGCCTGGACGAACTGGTTTATCCGATTTTCCACGAGGTGGCTCCGTAGGGAGTGAAATGGGTGTCGTACACGGTGCCACCGGCACCGGACAGGGCACGCACCAGGCGCACCCGCTCGGACGGGTCGCAGACGAACATCATGAACCCGCCGCCACCCGCGCCGGAGACCTTCGCCGCGCGGGCACCGTTGGCGAAGGCCAGCGCCTCGATCTGGTCGATCATCGGGTTGGTGATGCTGCTGGCCATCTTCTTCTTGGCCTCCCAGCCCGACTGCATCACCTCGGCGAACCGCGCCAGGTCGCCGCGCAGCAGCGACTCCTTCATCTGCACCGCCTCCAGCTTGAGCCGGTGCATGGCCTCCAGCGACTGGGTCCTGCCCTCGCGGACGTTGCGCGACTGCTCGTCGATGATGGCGGCCGACGCCCGCGACACGCCGGTGAAGTACAGCACCAGGCTGGCCTCCAGCTCGCACCAGACCCAGTCCTTGATGCGCAGCGGGTTCACGATGACCCGGTCCCCGGCGTAGAACTCCATGAAGTTGAAACCGCCGAACGCCGCGGCGTACTGGTCCTGCTTGCCGCCGGACAGGCCCAGGTCCTTGCGCTCGATCTCGTAGGCCAGGTGGGCGATCTCGTACTCGCCCAGGGCCAGGCCGAAGTACTCGTTGAACGCGGCCACCAAGGTGACCACCATGGTCGAGGACGAGCCCAGGCCGGAGCCGGGCGGGGCGTCGGAGTGGGCGCGCACGCGCAGCGCCGGACGCTTGCCGCCCAGGAACTGCTGGCACACGCGCAGGTAGACGCCGCGCATCAGCTGGGTCGGGCCCGGCGCCAGGTCCACCCTGGCCGGGTCCATCCGGTCCGCGTGGCCGGCGTCCTGCGCCTCGAACTCCGCCAGGTCCGACCGGGCGTCGCTGACGGTCGCGTAGGCGAACTTGTCGATGGTGACGTTCATGACGAAGCCACCGTGCTGGTCGCTGAACGGCGACACGTCCGTACCGCCACCAGCCAGGCCCAGGCGCAACGGCGCGCGGGATCTGACGATCATTTCCGGTTTTCCTTGCTTGGTTCGATCGAGAGGGCGTCCACCAGCTGCGCCGACAGCGCCTGGCGGGAGAACAGCGAGGCGGCCAGGCGCGCACCGGCGCGGGAGCGGCGGCGCCACAGCTCGTCGTCGGCCAGCAGCGCGGCGATGGCATCCGCCAGCCCTTCCGGACCGTCCTCGACGGCCGCCACGTCCTCCAGACCCGGCATGCCCTGCGCACCCACCCCGGTCGTCACCACGGGAACGCCATTCTGCAGCGCTTCCACGACCTTGCCCTTGACTCCCGCACCGTAGCGCAACGGCACCACCGCCACGCGGGCCTGATGGTAACGCCGGGCCAGTTCCTCATCGCTCACGTAGCCGGTGACCTCCACCAGCCCGCCGGCGAGCGCGCGGACCGCGTCGGTCGGCTTGGAACCGACCAGCGAGAGCCTGAGGTCCGGATACGTGCGCCACAGCCGGGGCATCACTTCCTGCACCAGCCACAGGGCCGCATCCACGTTCGGCGAATGGGCAAAGCCGGCCACGAAGAGCAGCCCGGAACGGCCATCGGGTTCGGCGGCGTCGTTGAAGCGGTCGAACGCGTAGGGCGCGATGGCGCGCACGCGCGTGCCCGGCTGCAGCGCCGCCACCTCGTCGGCCTCCTCCTGGGACGGATACAGGACGATGTCCGCGCCGCGCCACAGCTCACGCTCCATCGCCTCGAAGCGCTCCGCCTCAGCGCGGAGGTCTTCGCGTCCGGACACGTCCGCCTCGCGCAGCAGGCGGCGGAAGTGCAGGTCGTGGCCATAGTAGGCCACCGTCACCTGCGGCACGACGCTGCGGAGGGCCTGCAGGTACGGCACCGAGATGTGCGGGCGGGACAGCAGCACCGCGTCCAGCTCCGCGCCACACTCGCGCAGGTACTCCTCGAATCCACCCACCCGCCTGCTGCCGTAGATGACCTCCACGCCGCGGCGCTGCAGTGCCGGCGCGTAGTCGGGATCCAGCCACAGATTGTCGGGCCAGAACTTGACCACCCAGCCGGCGCCCAGCAGGGCGTCGATGAAGGCCGCCATGGTCCGCGAGCCGGCATCGCGGTCCGGCTGCGGCACGTAATGGTCCACGATCAGCGCCACCTTGCGGCCCCACGAGCGGTCGCGGGCACGGAACACGTGCTTGCCGTTGGGATAGTGCGCCTGCAGGGCGCCCTCCCAGCGCTTGCGCAGCTTCTCCTGGTTGGCAACCTGGTAGGCCTTCACGCCGCCGGAGGTGTCGGTGCCGTGCGAGATGCCCTCGAAGTGCACCACGGTGGAGAACGGCGTGTAGTAGACCTGACGCCCGGCCTGGCGCACCTTGAACGCCAGGTCCGAGTCCTCGCAGTAGGCCGGACAGTAGTGCTCGTCGAAACCGCCCAGCTCACGGAACAGGGCCAGCGGCAACAGGATGCTGGCGCCGGAGCAGTAATCCACCGGGCGCACGTAGTTGAATTCATGCTCGCCCGGGTCGCGCAGGCGGCCGTAGTTCCAGGCCGAGCCGTCGCGCCAGACGATGCCGCCGGCCTCCTGCAGGCGACCGTCCGGATACACCAGCCTGGAACCGGCCATGCCGGCGTCCGGGTGGGTGGCGAACACGTCCAGCAGGCCGTCCAGCCAGCCTGGCAGCACCTGGGTGTCGTTGTTGAGGAAGCACACATACTCGCCGCGGGCCAGCTCCGCCGCGGCGTTGCACGAGCGGATGAAACCCAGATTGCGCGGATGCTCGTGGTAGCGCAGCCCGGGCACCGCGGCCAGGCGCCCGATCTCCGGATCGCCGGAGGCGTCCTCCGCGACGATGATCTCGTACGGCACGCGCGGCGCGGACTCGACGATCGAGCGAACCGCGGCGGCGGTGTAGCCAAGGTTGCCGTAGGCCGGAATGATGACGGACACGCGGGGCGCGTCGAACACCGGCACCGCAAGACCATCCAGGACGTGCTCCACGTCCTGGACTGCGGCCACCACCTGCGCGGTGATCGCCCTGGCCTGCTGCTTCTCCGTCCTCGCCAGCAGCCACCGCCGGACCGGCGTCGCGAAGGGCGCCAGCAGCGGATGCGATCCCAGCCCGCTGCCACGCAGGGATGCAGCGACCGATGCCCAGTCCCCACGGGCCACGCGCGCGGCCAACCGCAACGGCCGGGTGATGCGCCACGAGCGGGAACCGAGGATGCGCTGCAGCTCCTCCTGCAGCTCGCGCACGCGGTGCGCCTGACGCTCGGTTTCAGTGCGACCGGCCTCGACGGCCCCCTTCAGACGGCCGATTTCCTCGCGCCCGGCGCGCTCCAGCTCCGCCAGGCGGGCCAGCTCCGCGTCCAGCGAGCGGGCCCAGCCCGCCACCTGCTCGTGCTCCTGCTCCAGGCGTGCATGGATACCTCGCAGCCGCTCCAGGTCGGCCGCCTGTTCCAGGGCGTGACTGACCGCGCTGCCGGCCGGTCCTTCCACCGTCGCGAACGGCGCCAGGCGCAGGCGCGCCGCCCGCACTTCCTCCTCCGAGGCCGCGGCGCGGCCGGACACGATGCGCTGGAGCGTTTCCTCCTGGCGGAGGTAGTCCTGCAGCCGCGCCGCATCCGGAGCGAAGCCCGGTCCGGCCGTGGCCATAAGCCGCGCGATGAAGACCGGGAACGACAGCTCGTCCGCGTCATGCGGCCGCGCGACCGGCGGGCAGGCCGAGAGCGTCTCGAAAAGGCCACGGAACACCAGGTAACCCAGGGTGATGCCGTCCTCACGCTCCCATTCGCGGTCGATGAAGCGCGCGGTGCCGTCGGTGGCGACCACCAGGTTGTGCGGCAGCAGGTCGATGCAGTCGCCCGGCAGCCGCAAGCCGGCATCCCAGTTGCCCGCTACGGCCGCGGCCACGCCGGCCGTTTCGCACACCCGCACCATCCAGTCATGCAGCCAGGCGGCGAAGCCCCCCGCACGCCAGCCGTCGCGACGCAACCCGCGGTACAGCGCGCGGCTCCAGGCCTGCCCCGGGACATACGGCTCGTCCACCAGCCCGAAGCGCAGCGTCCCGGGCTCCTGCCCGGCACCGGGCGCAAGCCGGCGCCGCACCACACGCGCGCCACCGGCATCACGGACGAACACCGCCTCCTTGCAGTAGGCCACCCGGCGCTCCGCGGAATAGTGGTATGCCGACACGTTGGCGTTGTCCTCGCCATACACATGCCCGGCCGCGTCCACGCGCGCCACCGTCAGGAAGGAGTTGGCCAGGTCCACCAGCAGGCCGTTTTCGGCCAGCACGCTCCAAGTCCGGTCGACCGGAAACAGCGGCGCGAGGCCCAGGTCCGGATCCCGCAGGGCGGCCGCTTCCGCCAGTGCCGCCCCGCCATCGAATCCGGGCATGGCGTCGGTGCCTTCGGGCAGCAGCACGGTGGTCGGGAGCTTGTAGTCCGGCAGCGGCACGGCGAAGCCGGTGCGCGCGAAACCGGCCTGGTGCAGCATCGCCTCCAGTTCGGCGCGGCCCCAGGTGCGCGGGCCACGGGCCTCGTACAGGTCGCCGATGCCGAGCATGGGCCGGCCCAGGTGGTCCTCCGCGGCGCCCGCGAAGTACTTCAGGCCCAGCTTGTTCTCGATGGCCAGCAGCAACGTGCCGCCGGGCCGCAGCATCCCCCGTGCCAGACGCAGCCAGTGCAGGGCGGCATCCGGCCGGTCGCAGAACCGGTGGGCGTACTCCAGCACACCGATCAAGGTGACGGCATCGAAGGTCTCACCGGTGCGCGCGAACGACTCCAGCTCGTCCACCACCACCCTAACGTTGGCCAGGTCGTGGCAGCGTGCGGCCGCCACCCGGGCCCGGCGCGCGGAGGGTTCCAGCGCCACGACTTCCGCCGCGGTCTCGCCCAAATAGCGGGTGACTGCACCGCAGCCCGCCCCCACCTCCAGCACCCGGCCACTCAGCAGCGAAGCAAATGGCCGCAGCAGATTGGCCCGGCGGGCGCTGAAATAGTAACGGGTTGGCCAGTCGTGGATTTGCCGTGCCAACTCTTCCGAGAGCACCGAACGATCTCGGCAAGCCTGCACGGCCTCCAGGAGGGCCTGCTCGACCTGGTCGCCGTCACTGTAGCCCCACGATACCGGCGCGCCCTCGCGCAGCCACAGCCCCGTGTCGGCATCGTAGATGTAGGACGGCAACGCCGTCGATGCGTGTTCAGTCATATGACCCGGAATTCAGCGCGCAGATCGGTGATTCCCAGGAACGCGTCTACCGGCTCGACGCACAGGTGCACAGAATCGTAGCGACGGTCGTGCGGCACCACCTCACCGTGGACGTCACGGCTGGCGATGCCGAAGGAAAGGAAATAGTCGCCCGGCGCGCAGTTGATCTCAAAATTGCACGCGATCACGCCCTCGCCACCTGCGGTCAGTGCATCGCCCATGCCGGCCATCTCGGTATTGGTGCCGTAGACGGTCAGCCCCTCCTTGGTCTTGAGGGTGATGCCGAAGATCGGACGGACCACCGGCGCGTGCAGCCGGTAACGCACATAACAGGCCAGGCGGCTGCGTGCGCGCACGTGCTGGGGATAGGCCTGCCCGCCCGCGAACAGGGCAAAGTCCACGATCTCGGCGCGACGGTCACCCCAACGGTGCTCGTAGGGGTTGTACAGTGGGCGCGAGCTGAAGAGCGCCTGAGGGCGCGAGGCGAACTCGGGATCGAAGGCCTGCAGCTGCTCGGGCAGCGCCGCGCCGCGCCCCTCCGCGGACATCTCCGCTGCCGCCGACCCGGCCGCCTCGACCGGACGACGGCCGTAGAGGAGGTCCAGGTAGCGGTTGACGATCGGCCTGGGCGCGCCCTCATCCAGCTTGCGCCCGTGGTCCAGCAACACCGCACGGTCGCAGTGGGTAACCACCTGCTCGGTCGAATGTGTGACCATCAGGATGGACGTGCCACGCTCGCGCAGCGCCTTCAATCGTGCAAAGCACTTGGCCTGGAAGCGGGCGTCGCCCACGGCCAGCGCCTCGTCCACGATCAGCACGTCCGGGTCGATCTGGGCCTGCACCGCGAAGGCCAGACGCACAACCATACCGCTGGAGTAGGTCTTCACCGGCTGGTGGACGAACTCGCCGATGTCGGCAAACGCCAGGATGTCGTCCAGCTTGGCGTCGACCTCCTCGCGGCGCATACCCAGCAGCGAGGCGTTGAGGTAGACGTTCTCCAGGCCGGTGAACTCGGGATTGAAGCCCGAACCCAGCTCCAGCAGGGCGGCGACGCGTCCATCCACGTGCACCTCGCCCTCGGTCGGAGCCAGGGTGCCGGTGATGATCTGCAGCAGAGTGGACTTGCCCGAGCCGTTCCGGCCGATCAGCGCCACGCACTCGCCCTTGCGGACCTCCAGCGAGACATCGCGCAGCGCCCAGAAATCGGCGTGGTAACGGCGGGGCCGGGTACGCGACAGCCGTGCGATCCCGGATGCCACCATCTGCTTGAGCCGGTCCGACGGGCGCTCGTAGATGGCATAGCACTTGGAGACACCCGACACGCGGATGGAGAGATCGGCGTCAAAGGACATCGGCGAACCCCCTCCGAGTGAGCTGGAACGACATCCAGCCCGCCCAGGCGACGGCCAGCGATGCGGCCAGGTAACCCAGCGCCGCCTTCCAGTCGGGTAGCTGTCCCCACAGCACCAGGTCGCGTCCGGCCTCGACGACGAAGCTGAGCGGGTTGAGGCTCAGCATCCAGCGGTACTCCTCCGGCAGCATGGTGCGGGGATAGAAGATCGGCGCCAGGAACACCAGCGCGGTGGACAGCACTGAAACGAACTGCAACAGGTCGCGGAGGTATACGCCCATTGCCGCGAGAAACCAGGTGAATCCCGCGACCATGGGCACGAACAGCACGAACACCAGCGGCAGCAGCAGCGCGGTGGCGGGGATGTGCGTGCCGGTCACGAGCATGGCCAGGAAAAGGACGCCCACGCCGATGCAGGCGTGGAAAAGCGAGGTGCCGATCGCGACCCAGGTCAGTACTTCGAGCGGGAACACCACCTTCTTGACGTAGTTGGGGTTGGATACGACCAGCCCGGGCGCCCGGTTGAGGCATTCGGTAAAGAAGTTGGAGAAGATCAGGCCCACGAACAGCACGATCGGGAAGCTGATGCTCCCGGTTTCCGCCGCCGTCCAGCGCGCCTGGAAGATGTAGCCGAACACGAACGAATAGATCGCCAGCATCAGCAGGGGCGTGAGGAACGCCCACAGCTTGCCGCCCATCGCGCCGCGGTAGCGGCCGGCCACGTCACGCCTGGTCAGATCCCAGGTCAACCTTGCGTGCGCGGCCAGCCCCAGGTAGGGCGCCAGCGGATTCAGCAGGCGCGCCCTACCCGCCGGGGCTTCGACGGCGTGCCACGGCGTCATCGCAACGCATCCTCCAGGTCGTCACGCAGGTCCTCGAGCGCCTCCACGCCCACGCTCAGGCGCACCAGGGCGTCGGAGATGCCCAGGCGGGCGCGGCGCTCCGGGGGCACCGAGGCGTGGGTCATGACCGCCGGGTGGTTGACCAGGCTTTCCACGCCGCCGAGCGACTCGGCCAGGGTGAACAGCCGGGTCCGTTCGCAGAAGCGGCGTGCGGCCTCGTAGCCGCCGCGCAGCACCACCGAGACGATGCCGCCAAAACCCTGCATCTGCCGGGCGGCCAGCTCGTGCTGCGGGTGCGAGGACAGGCCGGGGTAGATCACCTTCTCCACCGCCGGGTGCGACTGCAGCCATTGCGCCAGGGCGTGGGCGTTGGCGCAGTGCGCGCGCATGCGCAGCGGCAGGGTCTTCAGGCCGCGCAGGGCCAGGAAGCTGTCGAACGGCCCCTGCACGGCGCCAACCGAGTTCTGCAGGAAGGCCATGCGCTCGGCCAGTTCGTCATCGCCGGCGACGACCACGCCGCCGACCATGTCCGAGTGGCCGTTGAGGTACTTGGTGGCCGAATGCACCACCAGGTGCGCACCCAGCTCCAGCGGACGCTGCAGCATGGGCGAGGCGAAGGTGTTGTCCACCACCACCAGCAGCCCGTGGCGCCGCGCCACCCCGGCCACCGCAGCGATGTCCACGACCTTCAGCATCGGGTTGGTGGGCGTCTCGATCCACACCATCCGGGTGCGGGGCGTGATGGCCGCCTCGAAGGCGGCCAGGTCGGTCAGGTCGACGAAGCTGAAGTCCAGGCCCGCGCTGCGCCGGCGCACCCGCTCGAACAGCCGGTAGCTGCCGCCGTACAGGTCGTCCATCGCCACCACGTGGTCGCCACTGTCCAGCAGCTCCAGCACGGTGGAGGTGGCGGCCATGCCCGAGGCGAAGGCGAAGCCGCGCACACCGCCCTCCAGCGCCGCCACACAGCGCTCGTAGGCGAACCGGGTGGGGTTCTGGGTGCGCGAGTACTCGAAGCCCTGGTGCTCGCCGGGGCTGGACTGCGCATAGGTGGAGGTGGCGTAGATGGGGGGCATCACCGCCCCGGTGGCCGGGTCCGGAGCCTGGCCGCCGTGGATGGCCAGGGTCTCCTTGGCCATGGCGCGGCGCTCCTGCCGCCCGTGCTTCTGATGGTCCGACATGCACGTCCTCGGAAAATGACCGGCGATTCTAGGGGTGACCGGCTTAACGGCCAGTCACCGGGGACTGGGGGCTCACTGCACCCGGCGGCGCAGGTAGTTGAGCAGGTCGATGCGGGTGATCAGGCCCAGGAACTGGTCGCCGTCGGTAACGATCGCCACCTGGCCGCGGTCGAACACCGGCAGCAGGGCCTCGATCGGGGCCTTGACGTCCAGCTTTTCCAGCTTGGTGACCATGGCGGTGGACACCGGGTCCCGGAACCGCGCCTCGTCGCCGTACACGTGCAGCAGCACGTCGCTCTCGTCGACGATGCCGACCAGGCGGTCGCCCTCCATGACCGGCAGCTGCGACACGTCGTACAGCTTCATCCGCTGGTAGGCGGTGGTCAGCAGGTCGGTCGGGGCCACGACCACGGTGTCGCGCTGCGCGTACGGGCGCATGATCAGGTCGCGCAGGTCGCCGTGGTGCGGGCGCTCCAGGAAGCCGTTGTCCAGCATCCAGTAGTCGTTGTACATCTTCGACAGGTACTTGTTGCCGGTGTC
>Ga0182741_1003030_pt1 | contig 18424 bp, 2 predicted proteins | sample eDN5th37CBELigOP_FD_128874 | JGI IMG/M metagenome (GOLD analysis project Ga0182741, IMG submission 128874) | Enriched Organic Plus compost microbial communities from Emeryville, California, USA - eDNA 5th pass 37_C BE-Lig OP (version 2) (version 2) ... | reverse complement strand
TGCTGGCCGATCCAGTATCATTCACCCCATAGTCGTCCTCTGACACGGACGCTGATCGGCGATAACCCCTTTCTTTGCTGAATCCAAACCTCAGTGCGCTTTCCAGCTTATTGACTCGAGCTTCGGCCGTCGCAAGCGCAGAAAGCAGGTACGCGTTCTTTTTCTGTTGCACATCAAGCAGTCGGCGTAGTCGATCGCGCTCCGCTTGAACCTTTCGCAGTTCAGACTGAGCGGTGTGAAGCTCGGTCTGAGTCTGCATCGCTCGTTCTCGCGCATTTTGTTCGCTTTTTCGAAGCGCTTCTTCGCGTTCATGTTGCTCCATCTGAGTACGAATTTTCGCACGCAATGCTTGAACTGCTGCTGGACCACCGACTAACAGGCTGCCTGTTCCAGTTCCACTCCCATTATCAACAGCATTACCCTGGGCGACTGACCGAATAAGCAGGCCTTCGCGCAGAACCTCTGCCTCTGTACGCTTCTTGACTTCTTCGGTGAGCTTAGCGTTCAGTTCGCTCAATTGTGCCGCGCTTTCTTCCGCTTGTGTGCGCAACATATCCATAAGCTGGCGAATCTGCTCGCGAAGAAGCTGTTCGTTTTGCTCATAGGCTTGAATACGGCTGAAGTAGCGATCAGCATTGGTTTCGGCAGAAATCGTACGCTTCTCCAGCTCTTCAATCTGCGATTTAAAATTATCCAAGGCCTGTTCGAATGCAGCGCGATCTTCGGTTGCTCTTAACAATGCCTCTCGGCTCTTTGCGAGCTCTCGACTGACTCGTTCGGCGTCTTCGCGATTGCGTTGCTGCAGCTCTTTATAGGCCAGCGCAGCTCGCTCTGTTGCCTGTCGCTGTGCTTCGCTGTCTTGAGCTTGACTGGACTTGAGCAGATTCAACTCAATTTCGGTTTCGTGTAGCTTTTGCTGCAGGTCACGTAGCTGAGCCAAAATGGTGCTCTCTCGCGCCTGGGCCTCCTGCGCGGTCCGCTCCGCGAAGACCACACGTTGTTGGAGGGTTGAGATCAACGCTCGTTGCATTTCAGGATCGGCACTGCTCGTATGAGAGACCGTGCTTGTGTCAATGCCATCTCGACGAATGCTGTGCTTTGTGATGGCTGCGTGCTTGCTCAAGGGTTCTTCAAAAGGTGCATTAGAATCCTTCAGCACTCCAGCCGTAGCCTGTTGGAGCGCGGCAAAGATTGACTGTCGTCGAGCTGGTCGCACAGATGGTTCAAGTGGATGACCCGCCTTGCTTTTACTCGCACTGGTGTCATCCAGACCAATAGAGAATAGGTTAGAATCACTCGATTCAGTCGTAGTCGACTCTCCCTGGTCTTCATGATGCTTTTGTGGATGGGATGATCTTCCTTGAAGGTTGGGAGCAACCCGGACCGGAGAGACACCAACATCAGCCTCACTCACACCCAGAGAAGTATTTAACCTATGAGCCTGAGTCCGACTCGCAGGCCCCGCTGTTCCAGGTTTGGCTTGTAGGCGACCGCTTTTTCTGGAGTCCTCACTCATCCTTCCCTTGTGAGGTGTAGATAGGTCAACAGGTTGTGTCATATTCATGTGTCCACCTTGTGTAGATACTGCTCTCGTTTGGTCGACGTCATCGTTCTCGTCATCGTAATACTCAGCTTGAACCTGTTGATTGGTTTGTTGACTCTGGCGTTGTCGAACATTCACACCCGCCCGACCACCTGCCGCCAGTGCTCGCCGTGCAATTTCAAGTCCACCGTCTGATGCAGCTGCCAACGAGTGACCTCCTGATCTTTCAGCATTCGAATCACTTGACCCACCTAACGAACCCGTATCTGTTGCATCGGCTGCATGGGCCACACTGCCGCTAGGGTGATGCTTCGTGCTAAGGTTTTGTGTAGGAGGTGCTGGTGCCGGCCGAACAAAGCCTGACTTTGCACCGAACGTGGACAGCGATGCCTGTGGCTTTTCGGGTGGCTGTTGCTCTGACTGCTGCTGCGTGGGATTTTGGGCTCCAGGTGTAGGCTCAATGAATGAGCCCCAAACCGAACTGGAATCAAGGAACGACTTCTCGGCTGCAGCGGGTTTCTGTAGATGCGACGCGGTCTGGGGTTGTGCAGTCGAACCGCCTTGGGTGACGGAAGGATTTGGATAGGAGGCATGACCTATGACTGGTTGAACAGGTTTAGCTTTACGATTTTCATTAGGACTGTCATCACGGTCCCAATCCGAATCATCGTCATCATCATCATCATCATTGGGCTGTTGGTTATGAGCACTTGCTGCCGGCCTGGGTTGGCTAGCACCAATGGTTCCCGCCCCTGTTTGCTGGGCAGGAGGAAGAGCTGCAATGGACGTGGACAGATCGAATACATCCGCGGTGTCATTGTAGCTGAGTTCTAAATCCCTTTGAGCCTGACTTCCTCTGGATTCGTTGATCTGCGGCATGACCTGAGGCTGGCTGGTTACGCCGGTGGAGATGGGATGTGGAAGTTGATGGGTACCAGTGCCGTCAGCAATACCTGACGCAAGCAATGCGGAGACCCCTAAGGAATCCGAGACATCATGAGCAGGATCAGGCTGTATCGTGCTACTTGTGGTGTTTGTTGTATCAGGGACCGTCTGAAGGTGCTGGTATGGAGCCTTGGGTCGCACTGAAGGTAGGTGCCTATCGCTGCCTGAACCTGCGCTGGAAGTGGTTGATAATCCATCCGATACAGTGGACGAAGTCGTAACCGCGAGCGTAGTTCCACTTTTGCCCACAGTTTTGGAGCCACCTTTGGAGGCCATGCGAAGACGCTCCGCGATCGATGCCGTACTAGACTTCGCATGCCGACGGGTATTCATTTCAGATTCATCCAAAATGGCAAGGGAGAGGTCCTCGGATGCCGCTTGGGATTGATCTGGCGAGGTCGCCGCTGATTCATCCAACAGATCCTCAGTTCGGACAAGACTTGCAGTCGAAACCGCTCTGGGTTGGGGTACTGCAACTGGTCTTGGCTGGACCGCTACAGTTGCAGTACCTGTCTCTGGATTCACAACCGGTCCACTCACCGGGGGCTTCGGTGGTGAGGCGGAAAGGACAAGTGAAACCGCAAGCGACGAGGTCGTTGAGGCAATGGAAGTTCGTCGATCCGAATGGACCTGAGAATGTTCGTGAGGACGCATTTCTGCCATAGCCTGTTGATGTTGCAGTAGCTTTTGTGCCTGGGCGACAGCAATAGCTCCTGGAGATTGCAGCGTAGAGTTCGATGTGGGATGAACCGCAGAGGCTTCCAAGTCAGAGACGTCGAGAAGATGTGACTGATCTTGAGGCTTACCGGTGGCGGAAGTAACTTGCTGAGGGCGAGGCTGGGGATGTACCACTCTTGCTGCATCGTATAGATCCGAAGGTGACAAGGACATTTCGCTTCCTATGCTGAAGGCGCTAGTCACAGAACTCGACCTGACGGGTGGGGGAAGCTCTCCTTGTGATTGTGACGCTTGCGGGGTTGTGGTGGATGTCGTCGGGGTTTCAGGAGGCTGCTGTGGCTGTTTGGCGTCTTTTTGCTCCTGAGTCACACGTGATGCAGTCATGACAGACTTGGTGGCTGAGCTGGCAGACACGGTACTGGCAGTAGTAGCTGATGTGGATCGATCTTGCAAGAGGGCATCCGCGGCATCGAAGAGGTAGTTCGTGAGAGCGACGGCTTCAGCAATGCTGGGGAGGGGAGTGTTGGGGGGCATTCCAGGGAGCGGCCAGTTACGAGGAAGAAAGGCGTCAGCAAATAAGGTACCCAGAGTTTGGATAGATGTCTGTGTCACATAGTCATTCAGTACAACAGACGTGAACAGCGCAATTAGTCGTGCAAGTAGGATGCGGTTCGCGCTTGGCAGTCGCGCTGCAGCATCGGTTGCTATTCGGTGGGTGTGCGTAAGGTCCGTAGCAGAGGTTGTCAGCGCTGGAGCGTCCTCTGGATGCATTGGATTTGTGGAGACGTCAAAGCTGTTTGCATAAACACCACCTGCTACAGCATGATCGTTGGCGGCGGTAATAAATTGCCGGTACAGCGCATCCGTAAGCAGGCATTCAGGAAGCGATGACAGAAGCTTTATCAAAAGTGCCGCCACAGTTCGTAAGTCCAGAGGACTCGTGCTTCCAATCTGAGGCTGGGGTGCCTGGAAAGACGCGGCTGAGATCCTCGCAAGCACCGGCCGTCCAGCTAACAAATCTCTGTATACAGACTCAACGAGGGCTGCGTTAACTCCAGCAAGGGTAGGCCGTTGCGGCGCAGAGATAGGCTCACCATGCATGTCATATACCATCTGCTGTGAGCTTCCGATCGCGAACAGGCGAGGATACTTGGGCGCATACTCTGTGAGCACGTCGAGGCATTTTAAGATGGCCGACTTCATCACGTGGGGAATAGTGAGCGCCGGCACACTGGGAGCGGCGGCCGTCGCCGACATGTTGGCCCCTTTTGATCCAGTCGTGCTGGCCTGGCTCACCGAACCAAGGTACGAGTCGTTGAGAGAAGTAGGGCTATTCGGAGCGGTGTAGGTTAGGAAGCCCTTGCTTGCAGCGCCATCGAAGCAACGAAGGAGCACCAGCCACTGGTCTTTCGTCTGTGCGTCGTTCGCCCGCAGGGTTAGCTTGGTGCCATTGCCCATTTCAATCTCAAAGCTGCCTGGGTCACTGTCATAGCTCAGTGTGGAGAGATCTTTGACGTACTTGCATCCGCGCATGTCGTACGTCTTAGTCTTCTTTGCATCGGAAATAGTAAGCACCATACCATGCAGTGTAGCATTCTTCGTTACCCATGATCCGCTCCCGATCAGGGCCTTCTTATACACCTGCAAGGGTCCGTCCATCGCAGGTCGATGTGGTTCCGGCCGCCTGTTCGCGGGGAGCGATTGCTTCGACGCGCGTGTTTCGGCGAGATTCCGGGCTCTGGCAGCGCCAAGACTAGGTCTGTGCGTGAGTGCGACCGACTGGGGTCTGGAGTTGCCGCTAAAGGATGGGTAGCAAGGGGTAAATTCAGAGTGAGTCTTCCTCTAGGGGTTCAAACTCGGATGGATTCGAGGGTGTTATCGGATGCCAGCGGAATTGCCACTCTGGGGCATGATTCCGATCAGTGTCTAGATGTCATCAGGCAGGTTCTTTCATTTTGCCCCACGCGCCCCGCTTAGATATCCTCCAGCGAGCATTGTGCGGTTTTTGAAATTTCAAACGGTCACCAAACCGAAAATCGCCCCATTTTAGCCTGATACGGTTATAGTGGAGCGAGGGTGAGTGCAAAGCGCCTAAGTCCCAGGACGCTCCCTCGGTAGCACCCCCTCAAACAGGCGCGTCAGCTTGGAACACAAGTGCAAAATACTCAGCCCTGCTACGCGAGTTGCCACATTCTGTACGCACCGCCCGAGACCACTGATATACCCCCTGCGGAACTGCACAGTACCCCTTCCTCAGAGGAAAAATTGCGGAAGAGAACCGGATATTGAAGATGAGTTTACGTCCACTTAAACACCACGAGGTACGTTATATTTGGCGGAATTCGATGCGGCACTGTAGGTTGTATCGTATTGTAGAGTTTATATTCGGATGCACACTGATATATATCCCCTTTTTCTACAAAATTCCCAACTCTCCAGGCCAAACTCCTCAAGAAGGTGGACTTCTTGCGATGGAAGACCGACAATGGCCTGCGCAAGAGCACCGTAATGCAGCGCTACGGCATCCAGCGCAGCGAAGACTATAATAAGTACTCCATTATTGTGGGTCAGATCCAGAAGCTCGCGAACCGACTCAAGGACCTCGACCCCGCGGACCCATTCCGCATTCGGACTACGGATATGTTGCTCCAAAAGCTGTACGTGGTGGTTTGTTATGTCTCTCAAAGCGTTGGGGAGACCTGTATTGCCTTCATGTTCAACTGCTTAACGCCACACTGCACAACACTAGCGAATGCTGATGGTGAACATGATGACATCAAACGTGAATTAAGACTAGAGTCGCTGAACATACTCCGTGATCGAGAAACGTTGTCTGACTCACACTACAGCTTACGCTTGCGTTGGTGGGATTGCTAATGGCGTTGATATTTGCATTCGGATTTGCATTGAAGTTACTAGCATGCCTGATAGTGCGACGGATTGACTGATATCCTTCTCCACTACACACTTATGTAGGTACTCCATGGGCTTGATCAAGAGCGACAACAAGCTCCAGGAGGCGGCAGAGCTCACTGTCTCTGCGTTTTGCCGAAGGCGACTGCCCGTCATCATGGTCCGACTTAAGATGGCTCAGTCACTTCGACTCGCCATCACATACATCGAACAAGGTCACGTGCGTGTCGGACCCGAAACCGTGACCGACCCCGCCTTCCTCGTCACACGCGCCATGGAAGACCACGTGACGTGGGTACCCACTTCCAAGATCCGCAAGACGATCCTCAAGTACAGCGGCCAGCTTGACGATTTCGAGTTTGGTCAGAATTAATGGGCGCCTCTTTGAGGCTAGACTACTTGCAACTTTCTTTCGATTTGTGTATTATAGCATGATATTCGTACTACCCACCCCAACCGTACTTCGTGACTACCCTGTACTGTTCATCCATTTGGTCCTATATCCTCTCGATCGATCGGTTCATGTTCCAGAAGGATCCGCTTTGAACTGCTTGAGCCAAAGAGATCGTCAAATCCTGCATGCCGGTAGTTCCTGTGGCACTCCTCTATGTACAGTTACATCGTCATCGTCTTTTCCAATGTTGACTCTCAGGAGCGCCACACACGGTATGTGCGTATCCGCGTTTCACCCAAAACAATGGGCGCGGGAATTTCACTGCGTGAACATGTATGTATATAGCTCTCGTCTACTCACCTAGCTCATTTCATCACAAGATGTTTGGTTCTCGTTGTCTCTTGAAATAGGAACAATAAACGCAAACACGCGTGATCGTTAACACCGCGACTTTGCTACTTTGCTACTTCGCTATTTTGTCAATGAGATGGCAACGACTCTTAAGATGTGTTCTGTCATCTCGTCTCGCGGTAAATGAGAAGCCCAAGGGGTAAAATGTATTAACGAAGCATTTAGGTCTAGTTTAGCAAATTGTGATTCCAATTGTTCGGCCAACTGAAGGGCGCAGTTGATGACCCCCGTGCTATTTACCAGAAATAGCACCAACCAATGTAGAGTTGGCACAAATTAACGTGATCCGTCGCTTGCTTAATGAGTCGTTGGACTTGCTCGGGAACCGTGAGTACTTTAGTCTCGCCATTCGGTTCAGGGAAATCCTTACCGCGCAGCTTGGCTTCAACACGAGCCAAGACAGAGACGGCCATGCGGTGAGAGTTCTCTCCAGCGACACCGTCCTCCTCTGGAATGAAGAGACGTTTGTGGGCCATAACCGAGCCAACCACAGAACGCGCCATTCCGGGCTGAACGACACCGTTCGCAACACCATCCATAGGACCCGCCGAGTCGTTAGTATGAGTGGTTGCAGGTGCCGTCATCTTCTGCACAAATGAACTCCAGTTCATCAATGGATCGTACACGAAGGCCTCAAGCACAGCCATAACGGAGTTACGATTTTCACGCATCTCGCGCATAACGTAATCACAAGTGTGCCGGAATGTGCCTTCTACACCACTAACTTCCATTGCATTAATTAACATTCGTGTGAGACGGAATGGAACCTTTTCTGGGAACTTCTCTCTCTGCATTGCGACCTCGAAGCAGTCACCAAAGTCAATATGAACAACCTTGCCTGTCACTCGATCGATCATGATATTGCATGGATGCCGATCACCTAAACCAAGAAGATAACCGACCATGCTCATGACCGCGAGCGATCGTGAGTAGTTATTGCGGTTTCGCAGCCAAATATCAGCATTGGGCGTGCGCAGCCATAGGACCTCACGAAGATCTTGTCCACTAGTTGCACTCAGGCAGTGCTCAAACACTTCGACACGTTGAATGACTGTGGATAGATTGAGGTGAGGCGCCATACGATACATAATACGATGCTCGATGTTGATGAGAATCTGCTTTGCATCGCGATAGTACTTGATCAGGTCGAAGAGGGTGTCTGTCTGCTCAACCCACTCAATCAAACCGCTTGCAGGCGCCAGGGGCGTGACAGAATAGCGTCGAATCGCCAAACTGCCTCCATAAGAGTTTGATTTAGAGCCATCGGTTGCGCTGCCGGGAACTGCGTTGGCTACATATGCCGCTGCGGCAGCAGCTGCAGCAGCAGCTGCGGAGGAATTAGCAGTTCGGGCTCCGGACGACGTCAAGGTGAAAGACGCAGAGCTCAGCCGTTGGTGCGCAGCTGCAGCAAGCACAGACTCCAGTGCAGCACGGTAGTGGCTTGAGTGATAGCCTGGCGACCTTGCTTCGAATCCAAGATCCGCGTCAGCAACACCACCACTGCCACCACTGCCACTTGCAGTGCTACCACTGGCTCTGTCGCTGTTACTACCGCTTCCACTTGGGTGCTCAAGGAGAGCGTTGACAAGGCCGAACATTTGCATCGCACGCTCGTCCTGACGAAGGTCTTCATGACCCTTCAGCAGGAATTGGTACGACTTACCATCGGTACCGGTCAATCGGAGCTTTCGAGGTCGCTGCTTGGACTCAATCACATTGAGGTAGCGGTTGAAGCTACTGATACATACAACGGGACGGAAGGCGTGGTAAGTTCCAGGAACTGCAACGGCTAGGTCACGGGCAGCTAAAAGCTTGGGTGAGACCTCTTCCAAATCAAGTTTGGTGAAGGTTCCCACAATCTTGCCGAGAGCTTGGTAGACCTGCGAGTAGAAATTCCAAGCCTGTGCCAACGCATCAGTTTTGGTTCTGTCTGCGGCAAATCGTCGAATGAGAGTTCCAGCCTGAGCCAAGTCCTGTCCGAACTGCGCTTCGAACTGCATTTCCTTAACAGTCTCAGAGCCACGCTCCAACTCAGCATGCAGAGGCAAGAGAATATTGAGCATGGTCTGATGTTGCTTCGGGTCGTTGTAGAACTTGGCAGCTTCCTCGATCTGAGCATGCCACAATTCATGTCGGAGGGCAGCGGCGCGGATCAATTCCGTCGAGATGACCACAGCTTGGTTGACAAGCACTTGTGAGTGCAATCGCATGTGAGCAAGCCCCTCCAACGCGCTCTGACGGCGACGCTGATTATTTGTTTTCGTAGCGACGGTGAGTGCATAAATGATTGCCTGTGGATGAGCCTTGCCAATGTTATCAATTAGCTGCAGCAGTCTTCGACGGACGCTCTCCTTAGGAGTCTGAAGGCGTGCAATGATTTGCGGAATAATATCCAACCAGGCTTCGATAGGAATGGTCCTGAGGCCCGCCGCAATAGCTCTTGCGGCATCTCGACGATGCCCGAATTGGAGCCAGGCGGAGAGAATACGCAACACATCCTGAATCGTCGAGCTACCCATACCCTTCGATAGAGAAACAGACTTGAACAAACCGCGGATAGCTGGGACGATGCAGGCTTCAGGGGAAATGCTGTCATCAGCAGAGGCTCTTCCGTCCACTTCACCACCTGATCGTGTGGATCTCGAGCCCTTTGGTCCTTTGGAGTGGACAGACCGAGCGCCGATCTTAGCTAGGGCCGAGTTATTCGCAAGGCGGAAGTGCAACAACGCCCATTCATGCCATGCGTCGTAACTCTCAGGAAGGCATTCAACGGCCTGCTTGAGGAAATACAGGCACTGTCGAATACCAGACTTCGGGCCAGGATTGCCGTACTTACCCTCTCCATACGCATAGGTAGGAGCTGAGTATTCCGTAGATGTGGCTTGCGTCGAGACTACCAAGTGAGAAGGCTGACTCAACGTCTGGAGCGACTGAGTTGCGTTCATGAACCAAGCACCGGTAGTGGGACTGACACCATTGCCAAATCCTCCTTCATTTGCCGCTCTTGCTTCTGATTCGTCGCAAAGACCCAGAGCAACAGCCGAAGCGGCGATTTCTGAGGGGACAGTAAGAGAGGTATGCTCTTCAAGTGCCTGCAATCTCCAGCGACCCAAAGCTAGATAGCACTTGCCTAGTAGTGCAGCGCTTGGGGCACCGAAAGGTCCATTCGAAGCGAAGGAGGCTGCAGGAGCTGCCACGGCGGTTGTGGTGTGCAGCGGTGAGATGTGTGTTACGCTTGATGTTACACTCGATGAGAGGGCAGAGGAGGCGCTCTTGTGTGATGACTGGTCATCGGTAGTGTTGGATTGTGTCACAGTCAAGACGGGAGCGTGAAGGGTCGCTGCTTGAACCGCTTGCATAGCCTGCTGTCGCAGCAACGATCTGCGTCGAACTTGACCGATGGTGACCAAGTCTGGGGGTGCCACGGGATGTGGCGTCGCCTGTCCTCCTCGCTCAACTCGAGCTAGACTTGGAGAGTAAGTTAACTCGAGCAGACGGAGATAAGCTTCTTTGCGGTGTCCCGACTCGTAATGGTGGCTCAAGCATGCGAAGAGGAGAGCAGGATGGGTATTGGGCAACGGAGTATTCAGTGCGGTTACAATCAAGGTAGAATCCATCTCCATCAACTGATTGAGCGTCTTGAGCGATAGGTTCAGTCTGCCCGATCTGCGGCACAACTGTGCAAACTTCAACCAAGAGTCTGCACATTCTGCAGACGTCAAGACGAGCGACCGCAATGACAATAGCGATTGCCACACTGTCATGTCGTATGGCACTACCTTGAGACGGTTATGCCACATCTGGCGAATGGTCGCGCGACGCCGTGCCGATCCAGTCTTGTACTCGAGAACCTCGTGTAATTCAGTGAGTTGCTGAGCGGCTAGGATAGAAGGGAAGACAGCAGCATACTCATCCGCCACTGCGAGTGTTGGGGTCTCGGTAGATCGCAGGGTGGTTGCAGATCCTGAGAGTGCTGACGCAGTTGCCGATTGCGCTGCACCTGGCTGAGTTGCAGGGCGACTTGACGTGCTGGTATCCTTGGTGCCAGCTCCGATCACCGAAGGGGCACTTGTGTAGCAAATGTGCTCTGCAACGGCAAGGGCAGAGATGTTGATCCAGTGCTGCGCATGCGCGATGTCATTTCGTGAGATAGCGAGCACAGCTCTGAGCATAGCACCCTCGAGTGTGTCTGCTGCAACGTATGAAACGTAGCCTGCAAGAGCTTCCCAGTCTTGAAGGTGGAATGCAGCAGCAGCGGCTAAAGGTGCAGCCGCACAACGCAAATCGGGGCGATTTGGCGTGGCATGCCAGAAAACCTCCGCAAGGGAGCCGAGCGCGGCCCAGTCTGCAAGTTCCTTCTGAGCTCGCATACGACCAAGCATGCTTGCGGCGTCCCTCGGAGAGTCCAACTGCTTACGTGTGTATGCGCAGAGCGCCTCCTCCCACTGATGAAGTTCTTCATACCATTGCTCTTTGACCGAAACCGCTCCGTGAGTTTGGGCCAGCGCAAGCAGACCTCGCGCTGCAAGAGGAAGGTCCAGGCGGTTGTTCAGAGAGATGAGTGCCTCAGTTGTCGCAGTCGAAGGGTTCGCCAGGAAGCTCTGCTCACGATGATAGAGAGCACACGCAAGTCGCTGAGAATCTTCGGCAAGCTTAGCGAGTCGCGCTGAGTCGAATGGGATGCTGCGCCCATGGCGTGTCATAAACTCAAACAGGTCGATGATACGATGAATCACGTTTGTTGGGACATCATGGGTTGATGTAATAAGGCGGATGTTCTCAACGAAGTCGTCTTGGGAAGCGTCGTCAAGCTCCGTCCAGCAGGATAAGAACGCAGCATTGAAGAGCGAATGCGCAAGCGGAGGGTGCTTAGCTGCAAGCGCAGAGCACGCTCGCAGCGATCCAGAGGGCGACTGTTTGAGCAACTCAATTGCAAAGGTAAGCAACCAGATTTCCCAGTCTTCACTGCTCGTCTTATCTCTATCACGCCAGACTCGTTTGAGTTGGTCTGCGCTGACTTGGAGTTTGGGGGTTAGGGATTCTAGCATGGGCGGGGGCAGAGCTGGGGTTGATGACGACGAATTGGCTGTACCATTACCTGCACCACCTGGTGCACCACCTTGCGCGGCCCCTTGGGCTGCAGCACCGGCGCCTGCAGCTTGGTTCGCCTGCTCCACAGCCTTTGCCTCTGGCAATGGACCGTAAGCTCCTTTAACTGCCTGGATGTCAGTGGCCATTTCCAAGCCAGGCTGAGCCAGAGCCGCTGCACCATGGGGACCAGCTCCAAGGTCAATCCAACCGATGGCAATTGTGTCGATACATTTGCCGCCCTTGGCATTTGGCAAGCCCATTCCTCCCGCGATTGCAGCGGCGGACGACGATGCTTGCCCAGAGGAAGTGGCACCGGGTGCGGCAGGGGCGTTTGGACCTCCTAAGGGAGCCATACCGTCTTCTGTTAACAGAAGAGCACCCGCGCCCAAGCCACCATTCAACGCTCCTACGAAGTCGTTGTTAGGCAACCAGATTCCTGGGTCTTGCATGAACCAGTCGGCTGGTGAGGTAGTTTGGAGAGAGTCAACATCCACTGAGAAATCATCAAGGGTTCCGGCTGCATATGACTGCGGGTCGTATAAAGTTACATCACCACCTGGTGCACTTGCATTCGCAACCAATGCGTTTGCAAGGGCCTGTCCTGCGTATGCGGGGCCACCAAGCAAGTTCTGCGTTGCCTGTTGCAGTTGTAACACTTGCTTCTTCTGCCGATTGTTAGGATCCACACTGACATCACGCGTCTCTAGCCCTGCCGGGAGGACGCGATCAATGGCCACAACAGGCTTCGATTCAGTCATTGTATAACCCTGAGGAACACCCTTGATAATCGCACCTCGATCCGGTTGGCCCAAACCCGCGGAGCTGTTTGAACTAGTGTTACGAGGCATGATGTAGTTCAAGTCGACATGCACCGCACCTGACGGGCAGACAGTTACCGCACCAGAGTTAGTTCCGGCTTGCGCCATAGTGGGTATGGGTATAGGCCCGGCCGATGATGCAACAAGGTTCTGAGAGGCGAGCACTTGGGCAATGGTAACGGCGCCCGCCGTGTGAAGACCCGGCACGAGACCGCCTCGCCGTCTTTTGTACAGCTCCTGCGAAGTAACGATCGCTTCGAATAGTCGTCCGACGAGGGTTTCGTATCGATCGATATGCATAAGGAGGGTGAAGTCGCACAGATCTAGCGCCTGTCCCGAAGGGAGGCTGAGAGTCAAACCCACGGTTAAGGCTGCACGAGCCGCCGCGACCCAAGCTAACTCGTTTTGCGGCGGTGGGGAAAGTCTATCTAGTGCTGCCATTAGCCCTGCGATGCCACTACCCTTCAGTAATGGATCCGATGCAATCAGATGACCCACTGTGATGCCTCCGGTATTGGTCAAGGCCGTACTCTGAGATGTGGATCCGCGTCCACTCAGCGTGCCTGCAGTTGTTGGGTCTCCCGCCGTAGGCGCTCCGCTAGTCCCTGTTGTTGCGCCAGCGTTCAGGATACTACCAGGCACGATATATGCGGAGAGCATCGCTCCCGGTGTCGCAAGCGCCAGCAGCGGTGCACCATGGGGGTACTTTTCCAACGCAAATGACCCTGCAGTCTGATTTGCAGAAGGACCTACACCCGTGTCGGAGGTCGAGTAGGCACTCCGACCCATATTCGGATGAGAAGCAGTACCTAATGTCTCCATACCCGGATACTTGGCCTGAGACGCCCCTGCGCTACCTTGACCCGCAGTGACAAGTTGAGGAGAGCGCGGAGCGGTGCACAAACGACCCGTTGTAAGCGTTGCATTGATAGCACCCTTAGCGGCATTCAATGCATTCACAGGGTTGGCAGGGGAGGGGTTGTGAGAAATGGTTAGAGCCCCAAGAATGGTACGTGCAGGAATTGTTGTGCCAAATGCATGCTGCTTGAGACGTAGAAGTGCGCTGCGGATATGCGGCTCGAATACAATGTAAGCAAAGCCGACCTGGCGAAGAACCACACACAGCAGCAGCAGCGCATCCTCATGGAGCGCGGACGACGTGAAATCTGAGATGATACCAGAGAGCGGATGGAGTACAGTGGGGGCATAGGGACGAACATCAGTCACGGCTACGAATCTTGCTAACGTGTGGAGAGCGGCTGCTCTGGGTGCGAAGGCTTCGATAGGAGACGCTGCGAGACGAATCAACGGTTGTACCAACATTTCACCATACTGATCGAGTGCAACAGGTGAGCGTCGGATGACCAAAAGAATCGTGTTGAGGGCCATCAGAGTCAGTTCACGCGATCCACCTGAAATGGCACCCACGCCCGATTTAGCGGCAGCAGCTTGCAGCTTGGGCTCTGTGCCCACGACTTGCATAAGTCTAGGTAACACAAGAGGGAGGTGCGGCACAACTGAGGAGGGATGCGCGGAAATAAGGTCGTGCAGGAGGACCAACATGCAGCGGAGTAGGGCTGGCGTCAAGTGGACATGGTGTGCTTGAATTCCCCCGAGTTCTCCATCTGCATCTCCACCATCGGAGACGGGTACTCCGCCCGCTACTCCACCCGTTGCGCCTTGGGCAGACTGTGGGGTAGACGATGGGTCAGCGGCGCCTCCTGGAAGGACGGGAGCTGAAGCGGTTGCTTGTGCTGCATTCGCCACAGCAATTGCAACTGCAAGTGCTCCCGGTGCGCCTCCTTGTGCTTGGTATCCCCCATCAACCGATCCGTCATCGGCTGCGGCTGCTGCAATTGCGGCTGCCGCGGCTAATCCTGGAATTCCATCTGGGAACATTTCTCGCAGTGCAAGGACTTCACCTTTTGTTCCGACGTATACCTGATCGGCAACAGCGGTCACAAGCGCGGTTGCTGGGTCTGAATAGCGCCATAGCGTGAGCAACAATCCGAGGAGTTCGTCAAATTGCTTGTTGATTTCAGTACCGGCCAGACCTGTGATCGTCCGTAAATGTTCTAAACAGACAAGTCTCAGACCTGGCTCACTGCGCAAGGCCAGACGGACCAGAGTGGACGTCACCTTAGGAAGTAGTGCCAAGCTGCTGCTTCCGAGTCCTCTAATTGTAAACATGAGCGCTGTGAGTGCTGGGGTGTGAAGATGAGACAAAGTTCTGTCACGGAGAACGCCTAAGAGTGCATTTGCAGCCGCTTGTGGTACTGCGAACCAGTTACCTGAGGGTTTGAAGTTCTCCAACATAAACTGGCCATCTAGACTACTGTCGTCCTCAGCAGGTGCGAATATGCCAGCAAACACCTTCCATCCGGGTCCTGCACCATCCAATGTTGGGACACCTCCTCTGCGATAAAGGGACTGGAAATAGTCTGGGCCGCCAACTCCGTCAAGACCGCTTGCACGAGCGTTAGTGGCGCTCGATGCGCCCGCTGTGCCACGTGGAAAAGAATCACGACCGCGAACGACGAGAGCACCTCCTGGACATTGATGTGTGTCAGGTGTCGAGCCAAGTGCAGATCCCTTGGCATTGGCTGACTCCTCTGCCGACTCCTGATCCACTCGAGCCCACGGGGGTAAGACACCTAATACTAGTCCATCGACGCCCGCATCATCTCCTTCGAGGACAATAATGGAGGGCCGATCCGCTCCAGGTTTTTCATCTTCCTCGACTGAGTCGAGCTCAGCGTCCATCGCACTACTCTCTAAAGGCCGACCGGTGGGGATGGGCTGAGCCGGAACATTTACATTCAAATAGGCTTCACTAACGTTCGAGGAAGCGCCTGTAGGAGTCGGGGGCGCTGCAAAGGATGCTTCAGAACCCTCATCGAGTGGTGGAAGTCGACCACCTGAGCCAACAGCCACTCGGCCATCGTCTTCTTCAAGGTCCATTCCATCACCGCGCTCTTGCGCGATCAATTCAGCCGCAAATGGAGACTTGTACGGCTTGGCTTCCATAAGGGAAGGTGGGACACCAGCCACCGGCCTTTGACCCTTGAGAAGTGCGAATCCAAAGCCACTTTCGGAGAGAGCACACTTGAGTGGTTCAACAGCACCCAAAACACCTAAAACTCGCAAGTACTCAAGACGTGCAGCTGGAGTGGGCTCCATTCGAGCACGTCGGAACAAAATTGCAGGGAGTCTTGGGCATGCAATTAGGGCCGCGATAGATTGCCCTGTGGCTGCGATGCACTGGTACAAAGTATGAAGCGCCACATGCCGCTTGACGTATGGTGTTGCGTTATCATCAATTATATGCGCTAACAGCGGGACAAGCCATGGAAGCGCGCCGCAGAGTACAGGACCACTCTCCCACATTAGTCGACCCAAGACTGACAAGACAATTGCAGGCACTCTCGTGGCTGCATGCTCGAGCAAGGGTTGCGACAAGCGCATCGGGGTTGTCGCAGAAATTGTGTTTAACAACTCTAGTGCAGCAGGCGAACCAGCGCACGCTGCTGCAATAGTTGCATTCAGAGCAGCTAACCCACTTTCAGTAGTAGCTGCGGGTGAATTCAGGCCTAGACCGAAACCCAGTCCCAATCCAGCAGTGGCTGCTGCAGCTGCCGCTCCGAGCGCGCCAGTTCCATAACCCTGCCCTGGGGTGCATGGAAGTAGCAGCGCATCTGCGATAGATGGGAACGCACCTACTCCGAGGAGCTGCCCTAGACACACACCGCCCATCTGACTCTGTGTCAGAGGGGAGTCTGCGCGAACGTGTGGGAGGAAAACCAAGCCCGAAGTACCAAACGATCCAAACTTTCCTCCCTTGGTGTGGTCGGGGTCCGTTGACGCCTGCGCATCCGCGACAGCGTCGCCAACTGCGTCACCGTCACCTCCTTGGGCTGCCATCAGCGATCCAGCACCACGGCCGGTAGAGGAGTCACCAGATTGAGTGCCATCCTGCTGCAATCCCAGACTCTTTTGGAGCGAATTTACAGCATTGGCGAGGGTTACATCGAGCGACATCAACAATCCACCTCTGTGAGTCGTCGAAAGAACAAATCCAGGAATCTTGCTCATGATTACGTTCGTAATCAAGCCCATGTACGGCTTGATGATTTGGGGGCATTGGTCCAAGAAGATTGCCAGGAGCTTTGCTTTGTGCACGAGACTCGACTTAGAATCCAGGACAGGAAGACCATTTGCGTTTTGTGCGGCTGCCTGAGCGAATTCCATATCGAGTTGGGCAGTTGCAGCGGCAGTCAGTGCGGCTCCTGCTTGGAATGCAGTGATACCCCCTGCAAAACCCGCATTTCCAGCGGTTCCGCCCACTCCTGAGTTGACGAGATTATGGCTGAGTGCTGCATCCATATACTGACTCGGCTCGAGTTCGCTCATTTGGATATCTTCTAATGTGCGCAACAGAACACTGCGTAAAAAGGGTCGAATAGCAGCCGGATTCCTCGGTGCCAGACGCGCGAAGAGTGAAAGAGCACATTCCTGGACTGCCGGAGATGAGTCATTGAGGGTAAGGGATAGTGGTTGTAACACTTCGCTCTGAGCCAATGCCACGTCAATGCGGGGATCAAGCGAGCTCACAGCAGTTAGGCGAATAGCAGCGATCGGATCTGAAGCAGCCACTGTTGCAAGTCGCTTGACGAGATCATACGCTGCTGCACGTGCGGGTGGGGAGTTCGCAGCACCAGTAAATAATGCAGGAAGAATTTGGCAGCAGCATGCAACCGCTGAATGTCGCACGGTTACTGATTCCGTATAGCTTAGATAGTGTGGGAGATACTCTCTTGCCAAAGTAAGCGCTCGAGTACCCCGGAAGTCAAATCCGAATGTTCCGAGCGTGTCTAGCGCAAAGGCGACGAGGCCCGCATCCACACGAACCTCTGCTAAGCTCAAGCGTGATTTTCCGATTGCTGCGGTTAAGCGCTGTCTTAATGTGGGAGCAGCAAACACGGTGAGCCGATCCGTAGAGGTGAAGGACTGAGTGGCATTGCCTCCCGTGAGTACACCGGCTGCATTGAGTGTAGCATTGACATTTGCCTGCCCTGAACCGGCACCAGCTGAGCCTTGGACGTGACCCGCTCCAGGAGTCGTGGTAGGAATGCCCTGCGGCGTCGTGCTTGTTTGGGTATTCGCAGCCACCCCCGACGCGAGTTGTGTCGCAACTCCACTACCATCGGGGGTGTATCCACCTGCAAGCAGGGTCGAGATATTTGTTGCAGGTGGAACCACGGGAGTATTCAAAACATTCCCAGACCCATCAGTCGTGACGTATTCGCCTGCTTCTGGTCCCGACATTACGACTACACCAGTTCCCGCGCCTACTGAGTGGGCATAGTCAATGGGTGCGTTTCCTGTGACAACACGCAGCAAGGGCACGGCTAATACAAGCGAAATAGCCTCCAATAACCTCTCCTGCACGGTGGGAAGTAGCTGGGGAACCGATGCCAGGAGCGCTCCGAGCGCGTCGACAAGCGCTCGCGACAGACCTGATTCAAACAATCCGTCGACAAGTCGCTCAGCAAGGGGTGCCGCTTCCTGCCCCAGAACACGTGCTAGCATGCCAACGCAGGCCAGTGCGTATCTTGCTGACGAACTTGCGCC
>Ga0182741_1003028_pt1 | contig 18430 bp, 17 predicted proteins | sample eDN5th37CBELigOP_FD_128874 | JGI IMG/M metagenome (GOLD analysis project Ga0182741, IMG submission 128874) | Enriched Organic Plus compost microbial communities from Emeryville, California, USA - eDNA 5th pass 37_C BE-Lig OP (version 2) (version 2) ... | reverse complement strand
CGGTGTCGCCGATATACATGCCGGGGCGTTTGCGCACGGCATCGAGGCCCTTGAGGACCTTGATCGATTCGGCACCGTAGTCGGAGGGCTGGGACAGGGCAGGTTCGGCCATCAACGAGACCTTTGATTCGGACGGAAAAACAGGCTTGGAGTGCGGTTCATGTGACATGAAATATGGGCATCGTACAGAACAAAGTGAAGGTCTGTAAGCGCCTGAAAATGCAATAAAAAAAGCTGCATTTTGCGGCGCAAAATAACACCTGCCGAAACGGTCGCGAAAACGCCTCCTGGCAAGGCCAATTGACGCTGCGGCGGGCGCCGATTCCCGGCCCGTTTGCCCTCCATAAACGATTGCCCCGGGCGCGCGGCTGCTCCGCCGTCCCTGCAGGGCTGCGCCCCTGGCAATATCATAAGCTTGCTTATATTAAGGGGAGTTATGGATGCCCCCCCGCTGGAACGCGACCTCCTTTTCTTGATCCACGATGTGGCGCGCATGATGCGCACCCGGATCGATCAGTGGGCACGTCGTCACGAGATGACCCGCGCCCAATGGGCGATATTGATGCGCCTGGAACGCCATCCGGGCATCTCCCAGGCCGAGCTCGCCGCGCTGATCGAGGTCGAACCGATCAGCGTCGCACGCCTGATCGACCGGCTCGAGGCGAAGGATCTGGTCGAACGCCGGCCCGATCCCGACGACCGTCGCTTGCGCCGCCTTCACCTGCGGCCCGCGTCCAAGCCGATCCTGAAGGAGATCAAGCGCTGCAAGGCGCAGCTCAACGACCTGATGATGGCCGACATCCCGCTGCACGCGCGCGAGGCGGTGGCCGAGGTCCTGTTGCAGATCAAAGCGAACCTGACCGCGACGGCGGAAGCCGCGCGGTCGCAATCGTGAGCGTAAAGACATGGCGGAAGTGAGTTTCGAAGATGTCCAAGGCACAGTTGCGGGTGCGCCCGTTGCGCGCGCAGCACAAGCCTGGCGGCGTCACCGCCGCACCATCCTGATGGTCGGCGGCGTGCTGGCAGTCGTGCTTGGGTCGGCCGTCGCCTGGGCGAGCGGAGGGCGATACGTCTCCACCGACGATGCCTATGTGCACGCGGCGAAGCTGATGGTGTCGACCGACGTGTCGGGGCTCGTCACCCGGGTCGCCGTTTCCGAGGGCCAGGCGGTGAAGGCCGGTGATGTCCTGTTCGAGATCGACAAGCGGCAATATGAGATCGCGCTCGCCAACGCCAAGGCGAATCTGGCCGAGACGGCCCTGTCGATCGAGGCGATGAAGTTCGATTATCAGCGGATGCTGCGCGACATCGCCGCGCAGGAGGCCACCGTCGCCAATGACGAGGCCACCTTCGCCCGCCAGGCGGCGCTGGCCAAGGACAATAACGTGTCCAAGGCGGCCTACGACCAGGCGCGATTCACGCTCGAATCCGATCGGCAGAAGCTCGAATCGCTCAGGCACCAGGCGGAGGTGCAGCGTGCCAAGTTGGGCGGCGACGCCGACATCGACGTCACCCGCCATCCGCAATATCTCCAGGCCCAGGCCGCGGTCGACGAGGCGCAGCGTCAGCTGGACCACACCGTCGTGCGGGCGCCATTCGCGGGCATCGCCACGCAGGTATCGTCCTTGCAGCCCGGTCAGTTCCTCGTTGCGCAGACGGCGTCGCTGACCAACCAGGGAGCAGTCGGCCTGATCGGCACCGACGCGCCGTGGATCGACGCCAATCTCAAGGAGACCGATCTCACCCACGTCAAGCCAGGCGATCCCGTCGACATCACCATCGACACTTATCCCGACCAGGTCTGGCACGGCACGGTCGAGAGTATCGCTCCGGCGAGCGGCGCCGAATTTGCGATCCTGCCGGCGCAGAATGCCAGCGGCAATTGGGTGAAGGTGGTTCAGCGCATTCCCGTTCGCATTCGCATCGATGCGAAACCCGACCAGCCGCCGCTGCGCGCCGGCATGAGCGCCCTCGTCGAGATCGACACCGGCCACAGCCGCTCGCTCTCGGACCTGTTCTGAGGACTTCGCAAATGTCGTCGCATGCCGCATCGCCAGCCGCGGCGGGGGACACGTTCCCCCATCGCGGGTTGATCACTGTCTGCGCCATGCTGGCGACGCTGATGCAGGCGCTCGACAGCACCATTGCCAATGTCGCGCTGCCTTATATGCAGGGCAGCCTGTCGACGACCGCCGATCAGATCACCTGGGTTCTCACCTCGTATATCGTCGCCGCCGCGATCATGACCGCGCCGGTCGGCTGGCTGTCCGCCCGGTTCGGACGCAAGGCCGTGTTCGTCGCCAGCCTGGTCGGCTTCACCGTCGCCTCGATGCTGTGCGGCGTCGCCCAGTCGCTGACCCAGATGGTGATCTTCCGCCTCGCCCAGGGCGTGTTCGGCGCCGCGCTGGTGCCGCTGTCGCAGGCGACGATGCTCGACATCTATCCGGCGGAGCAGCGCGGCTCGGCGATGGCGATCTGGGGCATGGGCGTGATGCTGGGACCGATCCTCGGTCCGACGCTGGGCGGCTTTCTCACCGACGCCTACGATTGGCGCTGGGTCTTCTACGTGAACCTGCCGTTCGGCATCCTTGCGACCGTTGGCCTCGTCGCCTTCCTGCCGCGGGAAGCGCGCGATGCGAACTTGCGTTTCGACTGGCTCGGTTTTGCCGTTCTCAGCCTCGGCATCGGCGCGCTGCAGATGATGCTCGACCGCGGCGAGCAGCAGGATTGGTTCTCTTCGACCGAAATAGTCTGGGAGGCAGTGCTGGCGGCGCTCGGCCTCTATCTCTTCGTCGTTCACCTCCTGACGGCGGAAAAGCCTTTCATCAATCCGCGGATCTTCAAGGACCTCAATTTCCTGTCCGGCTTCCTGATGATGTTCGCCATCGGCCTGGTCCTGCTTGCCAGTTCCACGCTGCTGGCGCCCTATCTGCAGAACCTTGCCGGCTACCCCGTCGAGACCGCCGGGCTGCTGATGGCGCCTCGCGGCCTTGGCACGATGGCGGCGATGATGGTCGCGGGCCGGCTTGCCAATCGCGTCGATCCCCGCGCGATGATGCTCGCTGGCATCGCCTGCATCGCCTTCTCGATGTGGGAGTCGATGCAGTGGACGCCGGACGTGAGTGCGATGCGGCTCATTGTGACGAGCATCATCCAGGGCGCGGGTCTCGGCCTCGTCTTCACGCCGCTGACCGTCGTCGCCTTCGCCACGCTGCCGGCCGAGCTGCGTACCGACGGCACGGCTCTGTTCAGCCTCGTCCGCAATGTCGGCAGCGCCATCGGCATTTCCATCACCGCGCTGCTGCTTTCGCAGAACACGCAGACGATGCATGCCGCGCTTGTCGAACACGTCACGCCGTTCAACCGCATGCTGCAGAGTGGCGGCGCGCACCTGTTCTGGAGTCCGACCAGCCCGAGCGGCCTGGCCGCGCTCAACGCCGAGATTACGCGGCAGTCGGCGATCATCGCCTATGCCAACGACTTCAAGTTCATGCTGTATGTCACGCTGCCGGCGGCGCTGTTGCTGCTGCTGATGCGTCGGAACAAGGCGCCGCAGAGCGCGGCCGAGGCCCACGTGCTGGACTGAAGGCCGGTCAGCGCGTCGCCACCGCGACGGCGGCGCCGGCCATGGTGGTGCCGGTGATGCGGTTGACGATCCGGATCGCCCGCGCGCTGCGGAAGAGAGCGCGGCTGCGCGCAGCGAGCCCGATATAGAACCCGTAGACCAGCGTCAGCACCGCCGCGATCACCGCGGCGAGTTCGAAATAGGCGAGAAGCCCGACACGCCCGACATCGATCAGGCTGGGCAGCAGGGCGAGGTAGAACACCATCACCTTCGGATTGCCGAGCATCACCGCGAGCCCGGCAAGGAACAGCGGCAATGGCTTCTCCCGCTGCGTCGTCGCCGCGATCTCCTGCGGCTGCGCTGGCGCCCGCCAGAGTTTCCAGGCGAGCCACAGCAGGTAGGCCGCGCCGGCATATTTGATCGCCAGGAAGGCGAGCTGGAAATGTTCGGCGATCACCGCGAGTCCGAGCACGGCCGCGGCGAGCCACACCAGGTCGCCCGCCGCCATCCCCGCCGCAAAGGCGATCGCGCCGTCCGTTCCGCGCCCGAGCACCCGCGCCACCAGCGCCGCGACGCCAGGGCCGGGCGACGATGCGGAGACGAGCAGGGCGCCGGTGAAGAGCGCCAGGGCGGCGAAATCCATCTCAATCCTCCTGCATGCGGAAGCGCTGCAGCCCGCGCAGCACGAACGGTGCGATCAGCGCCAGCGCGGTCAGCCCCAGCAGCGTCGCTGCGATCGGGCTTTGCACGAGCACGAGCGGATCGCCGAGGCTGATCGAGAGCGCGCGGCGCAGCTGGCTCTCCGCCACCGGCCCGAGGATCAGCCCGATCACCACGGGCGCGATCGGATAGTCGAATTGACGCATCAGGAAGCCGGCGACGCCGAACACGCTCAGGACCACGATTTCGACCAGAGACGGCCGCGCCGCGATCGTCCCCATCGTCGCGAACACGACGATGCCGGCATAGAGCCAGGGCTGCGGGATCCGCAGCAGCCGCACCCACAGGCCCACCAGCGGCAGGTTGAGCACGACCAGCATCGCATTGGCGATGAACAGGCTGGCGATCAGGCCCCAGACGAGGTCGGGGCGTTCGGCGAACAGGAGCGGGCCGGGATTGAGCCCGTACTGTTGAAAGCCGGCCAGCATCATCGCCGCGGTGGCCGAGGTCGGCAGGCCGAGCGTCAGCAGCGGCACCATCGTTCCGGCCGCCGAGGCATTGTTCGCCGCTTCCGGTCCGGCGACGCCTTCGATCGCGCCATGTCCGAATTCTTCGGGGTGGCGGCTGAGGCGGCGCTCGGTCGCGTAGGAGAGAAAGGTTGGCACTTCCGCTCCGCCCGCGGGCAGCGCGCCGATCGGAAATCCGAACGCGGTGCCGCGCAGCCACGCCTTCCACGAACGCGCCCAGTCGGCTTTCGTCATCCACAGCGAGCCGCGCACCGGCACCAGTTCTTCGCGGTGGTGCTTGCGCCGGCCGGCCACGTACAGCGCCTCGCCGATCGCGAACAGCCCCACCGCGAGCGTCGTGACCTCGATCCCGTCGAGCAGTTCCGGCACGCCGAACGTGAGCCGGGCCTGGCCGGTCAGCCGGTCGATGCCGACCAGCCCGAGCACCAGGCCGAGAAACAGGCTGGTGAGCCCGCGCACCGGGGAATCGCCGAACGTGGCCGCCACCGTGACGAAGGCGAGGCACATCAGCGCGAAATAGTCCTCGGGGCCGAACTGGATGGCGAGTTCCACCAGCCAGGGCGCCAGGAAGGCGATGCCCAATGTCGCGATCGAGCCGGCGACGAACGAGCCGATCGCCGCGGTCGCCAGAGCCGGGCCGCCGCGTCCGGCCTTGGCCATCTTGTTGCCTTCGAGCGCCGTGACGAGCGAGGCGCTCTCGCCCGGCGTGTTGATCAGGATCGCCGTGGTGGAGCCGCCATACATGCCGCCGTAATAGATGCCGGCGAACATGATCAGCGATCCGGCCGGATCGAGCTTGAACGTGACCGGCAGCAGGAGCGCCACCGTGAGCGCAGGTCCGATGCCGGGCAGCACGCCCACCGCCGTGCCGAGCAGCACGCCGATGAAGGCGAACAGCAAGTTCATCGGCTGCGTTGCCACCGCGAGCCCGTGCGCCAGTGCCGGCAGCGTGTCCATCGCCAATCCTCAGAACAGCCGCTCGATCGGTCCCACCGGCAGGGTCAATGCCAGCAGCTTGGCGAACACGAGATAGGTCACGATCCCCAGCACCGCGCCGATCGCAAGATCGGTGGCGAGCGCCCGCCGCCCGAACCCGGCGGCGGTGGCCGCGAACAGCACGGCGGTGGCGGGAATGAAGCCGGCGCCGCTCGCCACCAGGACGATCAAGGCGGCCAGTCCGCCGAGGATCCACAGCAGTGCGGGCGTGTCGACCGGTTCGCGGACGGGCGTGATGCCGCGCCAGGCGTTCACGCCGTTGGCAATCGCCAGCAGCGCGAGCGCTCCGCCGGTCACCAGCGGCATCGCCTTTGGCCCGAGCCCGTAGACGGAGGTCAGTTCCAGCCGGTTAAGGTCCCACAGCACGACGCCCGCCAGCGCGAGCAGGATTCCGGCCAAAGCCAAGCCTGGTCCGTCGACGCCTCTGCCGCTGCTCTGCTGCATCGCCGCGCCCGGCGGAAGCGCGCGTCGCCGACGCGCGCGCCGCTCTATTACGATTTCACCAAGCCGACCGAGCGCAGCACTTCTTCGACGCGCGCCTGTTCCTCCTTGAGGAAGGCCGCGAACGCCTCGCCGGGCAGATAGGCGTCGTCCCACCCCTTCTGCTTCAGGATGTCCGCCCACTGCGGCGACTTCGCCATCGTGTCGACGGCATCGCGCAGGGCCTTCGTCTGTTCCGCCGACAGACCGGGCGGCGCCACCACGGCGCGCCAATTGGCGATGTCGAGGTCGATGCCTTCTTCCTTCAGCGTCGGCGCGTCGATGCCCGGCAGCCGCTGCGGCGACGTCACCGCGATCAGCCGCAGCTTGCCGGCCTTGATCTGGCCCTCGAACTCGCCGTAGCCGGAAATGCCCGCCGTGACCTTGCCGCCGAGAATGGCCGCCAGCGCTTCGCCGCCGCCAGAGAAGGGAATGTAGTTGATCTTGGTCGGGTCGGCGCCGGCCGCCTTGGCGAACAGCGCCACCGCGATGTGGTCGACACCGCCGGCCGAGCCGCCGGCCCAGGTGACCTTGCCCGGATCGGCCTTGACCGCGGCCGCCAAATCCTTGGCCGACTTCACTGGCGAATCCGCCGGCACCACGATCGCCAGATATTCGCCCGTCAGCCGCGCGATCGGCGTCGTCTGCGCCAGCGTGACCGGCGCCTTGTTGGTCAGGATCGCCCCGACCATGACGAAGCCGGTGACCATCAGCTGATTGCCGTCGCCCTTGCCGCTGCTGACCATCTGGGCGAGGCCGATCGTGCCGCCGGCTCCGGTCACGTTTGTGACCTGCGCGCTCTTCGCCGCGCCGGATTCGACCAGCGCCTGCTGCATCGACCGCGCGGTCTGGTCCCAGCCGCCGCCGGGCGCCGCCGGCGCGATGATCTTCAGCTCCATCTGCGCTGCCGCGGGCAGCGTCAGGCCGAGCACCAGGCCGGCAGCGGCGATGGCGCGCGTCGCGGACAGAAATGGCTTGAACATCGTCGGATCCTCCCGGTTCGGCCGCGGCTGCGACGGCCCGCAACCCGCGGGTTATAGCACAGCGGCGGACCTGCGGATCGGGAGGGCGCGGGCCGAGCGCCCGCGCGCCGGTCGGCTCAGCGGATCACGTGGCCCACGGGCTGCGGCGCCGGCTGCGCGGCGGGCGCAGGCCCGTTCTGGCCGTTGTTCTCCGCGGTCTTCGGCGAACCCGGCAGCACGACCACGCGCGATCCGACCTGGACCCGGTTGTAGAGGTCCTCGACGTCTTCGTTGAGCATGCGGATGCAGCCCGACGACACGAACTGGCCGATCGTCGACGGCTGGTTGGTGCCGTGAATCCGGTAGATCGTGTTGCCGAGATAGAGCGCCCGCGCCCCCATCGGATTGCCCGGGCCGCCGGCCATGAACCGCGGCAGGTACGGCTGGCGCTCGATCATCTCCGCCGGCGGCCGCCAGTCGGGCCATTCCGCCATGCGGGAGACACGCTCGCGGCCGGACCAGGTGAAGCCTTCGCGGCCGACGCCGATGCCGTAGCGCAGCGCCTTGCCGTCGCCGAGCACGAGATAGAGATATGTGTTCTGCGTATCGACGATGATCGTGCCGGCCGGCTCCTTGGTTTGGTAGTCGACCAGCTGCTTCTTCAGATGCGGCGGCAATTCCTTGGGATCGCCGAGTTCCGGCTGATCCTCGGGCGGCAGCGCCGCATAGGTCTGCCCGCCCGGCGCCTGGCCGACCGCCGCCGGCGGCCGCAGGTTCTGCGGCTGGCCGGCCGTCGGCTGACCGTAACCCGGATACTGGCCGCCATAGGCCGGCACCTGCCCGCCTTGGCCATAGGCCGGGGCCTGGTTCGGGTGCGCTTGCTGGGAAGGAGCGGCGCCGTAATACGGGCCGCCCGTATTGGCGTTGCCGGTGATCGGCGTCGGCTGGCCCGGCGCCGCGCCATAGGTCTGCTGCTGACCATACGGCTGCTGGCTATAGGTCGGCTGCTGTCCGTACGCCGGCTGTTGCTGTCCGTAACCAGGCTGCGGCTGGGCCGGCCCGCTGTAGTAGGGGGCCTGCTGGCCGCCCTGGGGCGCCGCCAGATCCTGGCCGCGCTGGACCGCGCCGGGCATCGCCGTTTCGGGCGCGATGATCTGGCCACGGACGGGATCGTAGGGCTGGCGGCCCGGATAAGGATCCGCCGGCACGCCGGGCGGCGGCAATTGCATCGCCGGCGGCTCGTTGCGGGCGACGTCGTCCTCGTCCTCGAAAATCGGGCCGATCCGCGATGGGGGCGGATACGTCTGCGCCTGGGCCTCAGCAAAGGTCACGACGCCGAGAAGCAGGGCGGCCAGGGCCGGAGTACGACGCATGGGGATCTCTTCCAACTTCGCAGATGATTCTTGACGCGCAACGCAGTGCCGTCGGGCTTTTGAACGGCAGATGGGGCGGTATCAAGGCATCTGCGGCTGCAATACACGCAACCGGCGGCGCACGGGGCTTGTCCCCCCGCGCGCCGGCGATTTTTTCCTGCACTGTGGCCTTTGTGCCGCGGTCATCTGTGCCGCGGTCGTCGCCGCGCCTGAAGCGGCGCTGCGAATCAGGCGACCCGGTCGCCTTTCTTCACCTGGACGGTGCGGTTGTCGACACCCGGCAGCATCTTGGCCGGATCGCGGGTGACGACCACGTCGATCACGCTCGGACCGCGCGTGGCGAGCGCGCTGCGCAGGGCTCCCGCCAGTTCCCCAGGCTGCTCGACCCGGATGCCGTGGCAGCCGAAGGCCTGGGCGACCTGGGCGTAGTTCGTCTCCGCGAGGTCCGAGGCGTGATAGGCGCCGGCGCCATACATCAGGTGCTGCAGCGCCTTGACGTAACCGGAGGCGGCGTTGTTGACCACGATCACGGTCAGGTCGAGCGCCATGCGCCGCGCCGTCTCGAGCTCGCCGATCATCATGTTGAAGCCGCCGTCGCCCGTGAGGCTGACGACGGCACGCCCCGGCGCGGCCAGCGCCGCGCCCATCGCCCCGGGCAGGCCGTAGCCGATCGAGGCGAAGCCGCGGTCGGGCACGAAGCCGCGCCCGGCCTGCTTGGTGTCGTAGAGCAGGCCGCCCCAATGCGCAGCGAAGCCGCCGTCGGCGAGCAGGATGCCGTCCGCCGGCATCACCGCGTTGAGCTCGTTGAACAGCCGTGCCATCGCGACCGGCGTCTCGTCCGAATTCAGCCGTTCCGCCACGCCCTCGCGCCACGTCGTCATCCGCCGGCCGACATCGGCGGCATAATCCGCCTGCCGCTCGTGGATCCGGGCGGCATCGCTGGCGAGCGCCGCATGAAGTTCGCGCACGCCCTCGCGGACGTCGCCCCACAGCGCCAGCTCCGGCGAGAAGGTGCGGCCGAATTCCTCCGGCAGGATGTCGAGATGGATGATGCGCTTGCCGCGCGGCGGCACCGTGTAGCGCTTGGTGGCGATCTCGCCGAGCTTGCAGCCGACCACGAGGATCAGGTCCGCTTCCTCGATCAGCTTGTTGGCGATCCGGTCGTAGCGCCCGAACAGGCCGGCGCTCAGCGGCGAGGTGCAGGCGATCGCGCCCTTGCCGGTCATCGTATGCGCCACCGGCAGGTTGAGCGCGGCGGCGAACGCCGCCAGCGCCTCGGCCGCCTGGCTCAGATGGACGCCGCCACCGGCGAGCAGGATCGGCCGCTTCGCTTCGGCAATCAGCTTCGCCGCGCGCTCGATCGAGGCCGCGTCCGGCCGGCAGCGCAGGGCGGGCACCGCCTGGTAGATCGGATCGGCCTTGAAGTCGCCCTCGTCGTAGCCATGCGTCGCGTGGCACACGTCCTCCGGCACGTCGACCACCACCGGCCCCGGCCGTCCGGTGGTCGCGACCGCAAAGGCGCGGCGCATCAGTTCGGGAATGCGCTGCGGACTCTCGACGCGCAGGACCTCTTTCGCGGCCGGGCGCAGAATGTCGAGCTGGCGCGACTCCTGCGTCATGTTCTTCCAGGAATGGTCGCGGTGCGTGTCGCCGGTGAGCACCACCAGCGGCGATCCGGCATTGAGCGCTTCGACGAGGCCGGTCACCAGATTGGTCGCGCCCGGGCCGAGCGTAGCGTCGGCGAGGCCGACCCGGCCCGAGACCTTGGCATAGGCGTCGGCGGCGAACACGCCGGCGCGCTCGTCGTTGATCAGGTGATGCGCGAGACCGAGCCGGCGCGCCGCATCGTAGAACGGCAGCAGCTGGAAGCCGCCCATGCCGAACATCGGCCCGCCCTCGTGCGCCTGGATCATACGGGCCAGCGCTTCGCCGCCGGTCATCTCGTTCGTCGACATCGATTCACTCTCCAGGACTGTCAGATTGAATAACCCAGGTTTCGCGGGAGCCAGAGCGAGAGCTCCGGGAAGGCGATGAGCAGCGCCAGCACGATCGCCATCGCGGCGACGAACCACATCACCCAACGCACCGTCGCCTCCATCGGCACGCCGGCGACCTTGGTCGTGACCAGCAGGTTGACGGCCACGGGAGGCGTCACCTGGCCGACGGCGATGTTGACCGCCATCAGCACGCCGAACCACGTCAGGTTCCAGCCGAGCTTCAGCGCAACCGGATAGAGCAGCGGCAGCGAGATCAGGAAGATCGAGGCCCCGTCCAGGATCATGCCGAGGAACAGCACCAGGATCATCACCAGGATCAGCACCAGGATCGGGTCGCCGGTGAAAGCCAGGATCGCATGCGCGCCCTGGTCGAACGCGCCAAGCGTGGAACCGGCAAAGGCGAACAGCCCGGCGAGCGCGATGATGATCATGATCACGCCGGTCGTCTCCGCCGCCTCGGCGAGCACCTCGAACAGTTCGCGCAGATTCAGTGCGCGATAGAGGAAGCCGACGAGAACACCGTACACGGCCGCGACGGCCGCCGCTTCGGTCGGCGTGAACAACCCGCTGCGCAGGCCGCCGAGAATGATCACCGGCGCCATCAGCCCGGGGACGGCGTCGCGCAGCGCGCGCCAGAACGGCGGGCGCTGGGTACCCTCCTTTTCGCCGAAGCCGTGACGCCGGCTCAGCCACCAGGCCGGAAGCATCACCGCCAGGCCGACCAACACGCCCGGCACGAGACCGGCGGCGAACAGGGCGCGCAGATCGACCCCCGGCACGAGGACCCCGTAGATCACCAACGCCAGCGACGGCGGAATCAGGATCGCCGTCGAAGCGCCGGCGGCGATCACGCCGGCCGAGAAGGCATCGTCATAGCCCGCGCGGCGCATGCTCGGGATCATGATCGTCGCCACCGCCGCGGCGTCGGCCGGGCCGGAGCCCGACATGCCGCCGAGCAGCATACAGACCAGGATCGCCACAAGGGCGAGGCCGCCGCGCCGCGGTCCGACAAGCGCCTGCATGAATGTGATCAGGCGTGCCGCCACGCCGGACCGTTCGAACACCGCGCCGGTCAGGACGAACAGCGGAATGGCGATCAGCGGGTACTTCGAAATCGAATTGTAGGTGATCTGGCCGACGCTCTGCAGCGCCGCCACGTCCAGACCCACGGCGATGGCGGCGAAGCCCGCGAGCCCAAGCGACACGGCGATCGGTGCGCCGATTGCGAGCAGCAGCGCGAAGACGCCGACGAGGACGAGGTTGGCCGTAATCATGGGATTGTTCGCGCCTGCCGGATCCAGTTCACGAGGATACGCGCCATGATCAGCAGCGACAGCGCAGGCATCCATATCGTGTAGATCCAGCTCGGATAGCCGAGCCCGGCCGACAGTTCCTCGAACCGGTACTGGTCCCAGGTGAGCCGCGCGCCGTACCACGCAATCAGCCCGAACATGACCATCGAGCAGACGCGGGCGAGAAAGGTGCAGAGACGACGCCAGCCGGTGCCGGCATCGGCGATGAACCCAATCCGCATATGGCCGCCGGTGGCGACCGCGACCGAGGCGCCGACGAAGGTCATCAGCACCATCAGGAAGATCGAATACTCTTCGGTAAAGGCGAAGGAGAAATCGGTCGTGTAGCGCGCCACCACGTTGGCGAAGCTGATCAGGCACAGCGCGGCCATTGCCAGCGCGCCCACCATGCGCTCGACGGGCAGCAGGCGATCGCCGCGCGGCTTGACCTCGGGCGCGAGGGTCGGATCGGAGGAGCTCATCGGATTGGATCGCGAGTGGCCTCCCCGGACGCATCCGGGGAGGCTGGGTGCAGGATCGATCAGTTGGTCTTCGCCGCGACGGCCTTCTCGGCCGCCGTGACCAGATCGGCGCCGATTCGCGCCTTCCACTTGTCGTAGACCGGCTTGGTCACCTTGCGAAACGCGTCGAGCTGCTCCGGCGTCAGCGACACCATCTCGACGCCGAGGGCCTCGATCTCCTTCAGGGTCGAATTGTCCTGAGCCGTGATGCCCTTGCGCGCGATCTCGATGCCGTACTTGCCGGCTTCAAGCGCGGCTTCGCGCACGATCTTCTGGTCCTCAGGCGTGAAGCTCGCGAACACTTCCTTGTTGACCGAGAAGATCAGCGGGTCGGCCACGTAGTGCCACATCGTCACGTACTTCTGGCCCACCGTATGCAGCTTGGCCACCGTGTAGATCGACAGCGGGTTCTCCTGGCCGTCCACGGCACCGGTCGACAGCGCCGGCTGCGCGTCGGCCCAGCTCATCTGCGTCGGGTTGGCGCCGAGCGCGGTGAACGTGTCGTTGAACAGCGGCGAGCCGACGACGCGGATCTTCAAGCCCTTCAGATCCTCGGGCGCGCGGATCGGGCGCTTCGAGTTGGTCAGCTCACGGAACCCGTTCTCACCCCAGGCGAGCGGTACGACATCCTTCGACGCGATGATCTCGAACAGCTTCTTGCCGACGTCGCTCTGGGTGATCGCGTCGATCGCGTTGTGGTCAGGCATCAGGAACGGCAGCGAGAACAGGTTGAGCTCCTGGATTTGCGGCGACCAGTTGATCGTCGAGCCCACCGCCATGTCGATGATGCCCTGCCGCATCGCGGTGAACTCCTTGGTCTGATCGCCGCCGACCAGCGAGGCGCCGGGATAGACCTTCATGTTGATGCGGCCGTTGGTGCGCTCCTTCACCAGGTCCGCCCAGCGCTGCGCCGACAGACCCCACGGGAACGGCACGCCGACCACCGTGGAGATCTTGTATTCCGGCTTGTAGTTCTGCGCCTCGGCCGGGGACCACAGGCCCGCGGCCAGGACCGCGGCCAGCGCCGCCGCGCCGATCAGTTTCGTCGTCACTTTCATCACTTCCTCCCTTATGCGGCGGCGCTGCGATCCGCCGTCATTTCCTTGATCGTGGACACGATGCGACTTTCGGTGACCCGCACCCGGTCTTCAAGAGGGGGAGCATAGCTCACCGGGATGCGCGGCGCGCCCAGGCGCCGGACCGGTCCTTTCAGGGCCCGGTGCAGGGTCTCGGCCACGGTGGCCGCCACCTCGGCGCCGAAGCCGGCCACCGAGACGGATTCATGTGCCACCAGGAGGCGGCCGGTCTTTTCGACGCTGGCGAGCACGGCGGCCTTGTCCCACGGCCACAGCGTGCGCAGGTCGATCACCTCGCATTCAATTCCTTCCGCGGCCAGCTTATCCGCCGCCGCGGCGGCGATGTGGACCTGGTTCGACCACGACACGATCGTCGCATCGCGACCCTCGCGCACGATCCGCGCCTTGCCAAACGGGATCACGTAATCGGGATCCTCGGGAACGTCGCCTTCCAGGCCCCACAGCGACTTATGCTCCATGTAGACGACCGGGTCGTCGCAGCGGATCGCCGCCTTGAGCAGCCCCTTGTTGTCGGCGGGGGTGGACGGGCAGGCGACGATCAGGCCGGGAATATGCGCGTACCACGCCTCGAGCGATTGCGAATGTTGCGCCGCCGACGAGCGCCACATGCCGAGCGGCTCGCGCACGACCAGCGGCACGCGCGTCTGTCCGCCGAACATGTAGCGGGCCTTGGCCGCCTGGTTGACCAGTTCGTCGATCGCGCACAGGGCGAAGTCGGCGAAGCGCATCTCCACCACGGGGCGCGTGCCCATCATCGCCGCGCCCACCGCGGCACCCATGATGCACGCTTCCGAGATCGGTGCGTCGGAGATCCGATCCGGTCCGAATTCGTCGACGAGGCCGCGATATTGCCCGAACACGCCGCCGCGGCCGAGATCCTCGCCCACGGCCCAAACGGTGGGATCGCGCCGCATTTCCTCGGCAAGGGCGAGGCGGCCGGCTTCGAGATAGGTGATGCGGCTCATCAGTAAGCCTCCACGCGCGGATCGCCGACGTCCTGCACGTCGACAAAGGCTTGGTCGGAAGAGGGGAACGGTGTGTCGAACGCGGTCTTGTAGGCGTCGAGCATCTCCCGCCGCGCCGCGTCGACGTCGGCGTCGATCTCCGCGTCCGGCAAGCCCGACGCGCGCAGGATGTCGGCCAGCCGCGCGATCGGGTCCTCCTTCCACTTGGCCTCGACTTCCGCCTTCGGCCGGTAGGCGGCCGGGTCCGCACCGGTGTGACCGGTCAGGCGATAGGTCCTGGCCTGGAGGAAACGCGGTCCGCCGCCGGACCGGATTGCCGACGTCAGTTCCGCGGCGGCCGCTTCCACCGCCAGCACGTCGTTGCCGTCGACTTCGACCGCCGGGATGCCGAGGCTGCGCGCGCGCGCCGACGGGCCGTCGCCGGCAGTCATTGTCGAGGTCCGGGTCGTCGCCGCGAAACCGTTGTCCTCGCACACGAACAGGACCGGCAGCTTGAACACCGCGGCCCAGTTGAGCCCTTCAAGGAAGGGGCCGCGGTTGATCGCGCCGTCGCCGAAGATGCAGCAGACGATGTGATTTTCGCCCTTGAGTTTGATCGCATGCGCCGCGCCGGCGGCGATGACGATGTTCGCCGACACGACGCCGTTGGCGCCGAGCATGCCGACCGAGAAGTCGGCGATGTGCATCGAACCGCCCTTGCCGCCGCAATTGCCGCCTTCGCGGCCGAGCAGTTCGCGCATCATCGCGAGCGAATCGGCCCCCTTGGCGAGCGTGTGGCCGTGACCGCGATGGGTCGACAGCAGGATGTCGCCGCGGCCGAGATTGGCGCACACGCCGGTCGCCACGGCTTCCTGGCCGATCGAGGGGTGGATCGCGCCGAGCACGACCTTGTCTTCGAGCCCCTTCAGCGCCTGCTCTTCGAACGCGCGGATGCGCAGCATCATGCGGTGATGCGCGCGCAGGCGCTCGACATCGAGATTGCTTATTCGTCTTACCGCTTCTGTAGCCATGCCTTTAACCTGTTGTCACTTCGGCGGGATTGCGGGGCGCGAGCGCCGTGGCGAGGTCCTTCGCTTCGGCGTGCAGGCGCTTGGCGAGATCGAGCACGCGGTCGGGCGCCATCCGGTCGCGAATGGCGGCAATGCTGAGGGCTACGACGGGCCGGCGCTGCGCATCCATCACCGGCACGCCGATCGCCTGCATCGCCGGCACGATCCGGCCCTCGTTGAGCGCGAATCCGTCGGCGCGCGTGCGCTCCACCAGGCGCCACAGCTCCTCCGGCGCAAACTGCGCGTAGTCGGCGAGCCAGCGCTGATTGCGGGCGATGATTGCGTCGATCTCCTGGTCGGGCAGAAAAGCGAGCAGGGCGAGGCTTCCGGCGCCGACGCCAAGCGGCCGGCGCGCGCCCTGGTCGAGCGTCAATGTCCGGATCGGATACGAGCCCACCTCGCGCGCGACGCACACCGCCGCAAGTCCCTCGCGCACCGATGCGAACACCGTGTCCTGTGTGTCGCGGGCCAGCCGTTGCAAGGTCGGCCGCGCCAGGCTCGCCACTTCGTGCGCCACCGCCACGCGCCCGAGCGCTGCCGCAGCGGCACCGAGGCGATAACGCCGCGTCTTCAAGTCCTGATAGGCGAAGCCGACCTGAACGAGCGCCCCGAGCAGCCGGTGCGCCGTGGTCTTGCCGTAGCCGGTGGTCTCGGCGATGTCGCTGAGCCGTGCGCCTTCCGCATCCTGGTCCGACAGCAGACGCAGGATCGTAGCGACCCGATCGACGGTCTTGACGGCGGTCTCCTGGACCAAGGCGCTTCCTCGTTTGCTGGTGCTCTTAAAGGCACCGTTGCAAAATAGCGGAACTTGGATAGCATGGTTTCGGAACAAAGGTCACGCGGTTTTGGCAGCAGCCGACCGGCAGAGGGCCTGACGGGAAGGAAATACCGGGGACGTTCGTGCCGGCATTCATCGAAGCGCCGACGATCACCAGCTTGCCGCCCGAGGCGCGCGGAGCGGTGATCCTGACAGGGAGTCACGGCGGCCGCTATCCGGGTTATCTCGCAGCGAAAGCAGCGGCGCGCGCCGTGATCTTCAGCGACGCGGGCATCGGCCGCGACGAAGCCGGCATTGGTTCACTGGCCGATCTCGAGCGCTACGGCATAGCCGCCGCCGCGATCGCCCACACCAGTGCCCGCATCGGCGACACCACCGACATGGCCGCGCGCGGCATCGTCTCGCGTGCCAATGCGCAAGCGCGCGCGCTTGGCGTCGTCGCCGGCATGGCTTGCCGCGAGGCCGCGGAGCGTCTGCAGGCGGCTGCGCTGGTCGAGGTGGAGCCGGATCCCTATGAAGAGTCGCGGCGCGAGATTGCGCTGCCCGGCGCGGCGCGGCGCATCGTGCTGATCGATTCCGCCGCGCAGGTCACGCCGGACGATGTCGGCCAGATCGTCGTGACCGGCTCGCATGGCGGTCTTGTCGGCGGCAATCCGAAATATGCGCTGCGCGTCGATGGCCATGTCGGCGTGTTCAACGACGCCGGCATCGGCATCGACAACGCCGGCACCACGCGCCTTCCCGCGCTCGACGAGCGCGGCATTGCCGCTTTCACCGTCTCCGCCGCCTCGGCCCGCATCGGCGAGGCGCTCTCCACCTATCGCGACGGCATCATCTCCGTCGTCAACGACACTGCCCGTGAGCGCGGCGCGCAGCCCGGCATGTCGGCGAAGGACATACTCGATCGCTGGGCACGTCAGCAGGAGGTCGCCGCGGGCTGACGCACCGCAATGCTTTTTACAACAACGAAGCGGTGAGTACGCCGCGAATCGCTAAGGGAGGGACTTCATGTCGATGATCTATCGCGCCATTGCCGGCATCGGGCTGGCGGCCGCGCTGACGCTGCCCGCAAGCGCGCAGACGCTGACGCTGAAGATGGCCCACATCTATACGCCGGGAAACATCTGGTACGAGACCGCGGAAGATTTCGCCAAGCGCGTCGCTGAGCGCTCCGGCGGCAAGATCAAGATCGACATCGCCCATTCCGGCTCCACCGGCGACTGGCCGCAGTCGATCGAAGGCCTCCTGATCGGCACCAACGACATCGTACTGCAGAGCGTCGGCACGCTCGATCGTTACAACACCATCGCCGGCATCGAGGCCTATCCGTACCTCGTCCGCGACGTCGAGCACTTCAAGAAGGTCTATTTCGGCCCGATGGGCCAGGAGCTGTTCGACGAGATCGCCGCCAAGACCAAGTTCCGCATCATCGGCGCCGGCTATCGCGGCGCCCGGCACATGAGCTCGAACAAGCTGGTCGAAAAGGTTGACGACCTCAAGGGCGTCAAGCTGCGCGTCCCGCCGCTGAAGATGTATCGCCTCACCTGGGAATATCTTGGCGCCAGTCCCGTTCCCATGGGTGTGGCGGAGCTGTTCACTTCGATGCAACAGGGCGTGGTCGACGGTCAGGAGAACCCGCTCGAGGTCATCGAGAGCAACAAGTACAACGAGGTCCAGAAATACGTCATCGAGACCGGCCACGTGATGGGCGCGATGACCTGGATCTTCTCCGACGCCCGCTTCAAGGGACTGCCCGCCGAGACGCAGAAGATCCTCAAGGAAGAGGGCGAAGCCGCCATGCTCGCTGCCACTGACCGCATGGTCGCGCTCGAGGACAAGCTGAAGAAGGACCTCGAAGGCAAGGGCATGAAGTTCGTCAAGGTCGATCGCGCCGCCTTCCAGGCGAAGCTCACGCCCATGGCGAAGGACTTCCCGGAACTGGCGGACTGGGTCGGCAAGATCCAGACGGCCAAGTAACGCCGATCCGATCTGGCGGCGCGGCCGGTTACGGCCGCGCCGCGCCTCTGACTTCCCGAAGGACGATCCGATGACCGAGGCAACGGCGGATGCCCGCCCGCTCGCGGCGTGGCAAGTCCGGCTCGACCGCACCGCCACGCGCATCGAATGGCTGCTCGACGCGGCTCTGGTCTTGATGCTTACCGTCTTGG
>Ga0182741_1003027_pt1 | contig 18436 bp, 17 predicted proteins | sample eDN5th37CBELigOP_FD_128874 | JGI IMG/M metagenome (GOLD analysis project Ga0182741, IMG submission 128874) | Enriched Organic Plus compost microbial communities from Emeryville, California, USA - eDNA 5th pass 37_C BE-Lig OP (version 2) (version 2) ... | reverse complement strand
GACGTTCACCAGCCTCAGCCGGCCCCGCGTCGGGACCGACGACGCGGCGCGGTGGCTGCTCAACCAGGCCCGGCGCACGTGGGAAGAGGACCGGTCGGAGGACCTGCCGTTGATGGACGTGGCCGAGCAGTGGATGCGTCACCATCTACCCGTGCTCGACCACGTCGACATCATCCATGGTGACTACCGCAGCGGCAACTTCCTCTACGACGAATCCAGCCTCGAGATCACTGCTTGGCTCGACTGGGAACGCGGCCATCTCGGTGACCGACACCGCGATCTCGCGTGGACCACACAGTCCACCTTCGGTCACTACGACAAGGACGGCCGCTACCTGGTCTGTGGACTGATCCCCGAAGATGACTTCTACCGACGCTACGAGCAAGCCACCGGACTGACCGTGGATCCGGAGAAGATCACCTTCTACAAGATTCTCAACGCCTACCAGATCGTGGTCTCCACTCTGGCCTCCGCGCACCGGGTCGCCAAGCTCGGCAAGTCACATCAGGACGTCGTCCTGTGCCGGGTCAAGGGCATGGCTGCGGTTGCAGCCGACGAGCTGAATACTCTCCTGAGCGAGGTGCTGTAATGGATCACTCCCGCAACACTCTCGGCGCACTGCGCAAATCCCTGCTCGACGGCGTCGCTCCGGCGGTGGACCAGTCCGATCCCCTCGCCTCCGAGCAACTCCCCCTCGTCGTCGACTACCTGGAATTCTTGGGTACGCGGATCTATCGGATCCACGAACGGTCCCGGTTCGAGCTCGGCGAGTATCTCCGAATGGCCGAGGGGCTGCTCGCGCGACTGCCCGAATCGATGACCGCGGTGGCCGGTCTCCTCACCAAACACATCGAAGCCGGCAGAACCGCACGCGAATCCGCGTCCGCGGGAACCACCGAGTTGATGGAGTGGGGCGCTGCGCTCGCCACTGCGGTGAGCACAGTCGTGCAAGACGAGTCGCTTCCGGACGACGTCCGCCGCGCACTGGGCCGGTGGGTCGTCGAATCCTCCCGCCCGCTTCTGGCCTTCCAGCGATCCTGGTATGCGCCGTTCGGGTTCGAGGCCGACCGCGGTCGACTCCGGGGCATCGACGAATATCTGTAGCCAGTTCCGCACCACTGACCGCAGGCGAGGCCCTGAGCTCTTCATCCGCGAGGTGATGAGCCCAGGTCTCGCCTGTGCCACGACGCCTACTTCGTGTCTCGGCAGGGATCCGCCATGGGCGGGACTCTCGTGTCGGTGTCGTGAGCTGCTTGCCAGGACCCAGATTTGGCCTTATGGTCAGTCCATTGCTAATGAAAGGGTCGATATGGTGCTCCGCGTCGGATTGTCCGTCACAGATTCCCTGCTGGTCCCCGACCCGCTCGCGCGACGGCGACTGCTTACTTCCGCCGCCGACGCCGGGTTGGATCACATCACAGTCGGTGACCACATCAGTTTCCACGGAGGCACCGGCTTTGACGGGATGGTTTCCGCCACATCAGTTCTCGCGGCCCACGACACGCTCTCCGTCGTCATCGGGGTCTATCTGTTGGGGTTGCGGCATCCGATGCTCGCCGCGCGCCAGATCTCGACCCTCGCGCAGCTCGCCCCGGGCCGGTTGGTTCTCGGCGCGGGAGTCGGCGGTGAGGACCGCTCCGAGATCTCCAACGCCGGGGTGGACCCCAGCACCCGGGGGCGCCGATTGGACGACACGCTGGAGGTTCTCCGGGCGTTGCTGTCCGGCGAAGAGGTCACTCACACCGGAGAGTTCTTCACCCTCGAACGGGCCCGCATCCTCCCCGCGCCCCAGCCGGCCGTACCGATCGTCATCGGTGGCCGAGGCGACGCCGCGATTCGTCGAACCGCGAAGTACGGCGACGGATGGCTCGCTATCTTTTCCACACCCCGCCGGTTCACCGAAACCCGGACAGCGATTCTCGAGGCCGCCGCACGCGAGAACCGCACGTTGAGCACTTTCGGTGTCAACGTCTGGTGCGGTCTCGACGACGATGCCGCTACGGCAGACCGCTTGGTGGGCGAGCAGATGCACGCGCTCTACCGTCTCCCCCGGGACAAGTTCCGGCACCTGGCACCGGCTGGCACGCCCGAGCAGGTCGCCGAATGGCTGCGCGCGTTCGTCGACGCGGGAGCGGACAGCATCACGCTCATCCCGGCAGCCACCTCGATGGAAGCTTCCGTAGAGCATGCCGCCTCCGTGCGGAAGCTGCTCGTCGAAGGCTGATCACACCGAGGCGGGATCCCGCCAGCTCCAGCCTCGCAGCGCAGGTCGTCGGCGAAGCCGACCAGGACGACAAGGAGACGAACGCCATGACACCGCCTGCGCCGGACTCAACGGCACTTCTCCGGTTGCTCGGCGGGTTGCTCGCCCGGGCTGCCACGCTCGCTGGCTTCACGTCCGCTGGCGTACTCGTCTCAGATATCTCCCGCGGCGTACTTCTCCCCCTGCCCGGCATCGGATCCGCGTCGACACCGCGCCGCGTTCGTTCGGACGCCCCTCTCGTGCGCCGTGCACTGAACGCCTCGGACACCGTGCACGCGTCGGGACGATCCCTTTCCGGAACCGAACTCGACGGGCCCGGTGTCGCCCGGGTGGGCCTGTTACGGCTGTCGGAAGACGGTGCGGAACCCGCTTGCCTCCTCGTCCTCACCGATGCCGATCCCACAGTCGTTTTCACCGACCAGCAGAGGACCGTCCTCGCCGCGCACCGCACACTGCTCAGCGACGCCGCCACCGCTGTTCTTGATACAGAAGAGCACAAACGGCGATGGCGTGACCTCGAGCAGAGTCGGCACCTGGCCGCCGAACGAACCTTGGTCGACGAACGTCTTGACGACGCCGTCACCGCCGTCGACTGCATGTCTGCAATCGTGCGCACCTGTTCTGCCCTCGCCGGGAAGTCCGTGCTGCTGTTCGACCGACGCGGCCGCACCATCGCCGCCGCGATTCCCGAGACCGCCGGTCACATCACCGCACCGACCTTGACGGATATCCTCCGCGCGTACAGCACCGGGACACCCACCGCCCCCGACCCCGTGGTACTCGCAGCCGGTCCTACTACGGGGTTGACCCGCCGCAAGATTGTCACCCCCATCATCGAACGCGGCGAACACTTCGGATGGCTCGTGATCGACGAACATCCGTCGCCGCTGAGCCCGACGGACGAGTACGCCGCCGCCCGCAGCGCGCGCCGAATCGGCGCCCAGTTCCTCGTTCAACGCCGCATCGCGCGCGTTGCATGGAACGCGAAATCTTCCCTCACTCGCCAACTCGTCAGAGGCACCGGGGCTTTGGATGATCTGGCGGCCAGCGGCGAGTACCTCGGAGTGAATATCCACGCTCAGCGTGTGTTGGTATATATTTTGGCTTCTCATCACGACCTCGCCGATTCGGAGCGTGTGCTCGCCGAGTGGATGGAACGCGATCTCGGCGTCGAAGTCCTGTCCACCCGTGGGTCGGAAGGCATCCTGCTCCTGGTCGAAGCCCGCGAGGATGTCGGTGCCCTCGCGACCGTCGCGAGGGTCAAGGACGGCTTGGCACGCGCTGCGAATGCACTGTTTCAAGGCCAGGAGTTCATCGCCGGCGTGTCCTCCATCTGTGAGCCCACCGCGCTGGCCCGCGCATACCGGGAATCGCGGGAGGTCGTGCTCTGCATCGACCGGTTCACGGGCCGTGCGTTCCACCGTATCCTCGCCGTCGACGACTTGGGACCGGCACGACTGTTCCTCGCCCACGGTGAAATCTCGGCAGTGCGGCACTTCGTCGACGACGTATTGGGGCCACTGCTACGCAAAGCACCCGGAACGGTCGATCTGCTCCACACACTGCAGTGCTGGTTTGATACCGCACGCAATGTACGAGGCTCGGCACAGCGACTCGGCGTTCACGAGAACACTGTGCGCCTGCGGCTCGCACGCGTGCATGCCCTCACCGGACTCGACGTCGCCGGCGACGCATCCGACCAATTGAGCATTCAAACTGCGCTGCTCGTGCTCCGCCTCCAGGGCCACCCAGCCCTCGAAACCGACGACGACAACTGGGCCGCCAGCGATTCTGACACCCCACCCGCAGAAGCACAACGGCACGAACGGCGCGCTTCCCCTGGCAGCCCGGCAAAGGAACGGAGATCGGCATGACCGACCCGCATCGGCTCAAAGCGCTCGTCACCGGCGCTGCCCGCGAAGGAAGCATCGGTAGAGCGATCGTCGCTCGCCTCGAGTCCGACGGGATGGACGTCGTCACCCTCGATCGGGAACCCGGCTGCACCTTCCAGGCGGACATCGCCACCGACGAGCTACCGGAACTCGGGGACATCGACGTCTACATCGCCAACGCCGGACTCACCACCGTGTTCGGCGCCGCGCACAGTATGTCACTGGAGAAATGGCGTCATGACCTCGACGTCAACCTCACCGGCACCTTTCGGGTCTTGCAGCGGTGCCTGCCGGGGATGCGCGAGCGCCGATTCGGCCGTGTTGTCGTCATCTCAAGCACGGCCGGCACACACGGAATGCCCGCCCAGATTTCGTACAGCACGTCGAAAGCCGGACTCCTAGGATTGACGAAAACAGTTGCTGCCGAGAATGTTCGGTTCGGTATCACTGCGAACGCGGTGCTGCCCGGAATGACCGCCAGTTCCGGCATCCTGTCCATGCCCCAGGACATCCAAGACGCGTGGCTGGCGTCCCTGCCCAACGGATTCGTCGCCCCCGCCGACATCGCCGACGCGGTGTCGTTCTTCGCCTCCCCGAACGCCCGCAGCGTCACAGGACAGGTCCTCACCATCGACGCCGGGGACGGCCTCAACACCCGGTCGGTCACCTCGTCGGTCACCACGTCCGCGAACACGCAAACTGATCCGTAGGAAATTCGTTGCCCCGTACGCCGCTCGTCATCCCAAGTCTGCGTAGAAGATAGTCGCCACGATCAGCAACCCCGCCCCCAAAACGATTCAGTTGTGAACACGTGTTTCCCGGCGCGCAGTGTGGTGAGTGATCAGGCCTGCTCGACGAGCACCGACCGATAGGACCCTGACCGATTCCCACGGCAGCTACTCGGACCAGACCTCACCGCTGCGCTGCAAATCCACCACCGACCACCACGAAGCCGGGAGGCACCGGGTCGAAGCGCTCTCGGCGCGAAACATCGGATACTCACCACGGTGGAGGAGTCCGAAGCGGGTGTGACCGCCGTGCACAATAGGTAGCCCACCGCGATCGCGCATGTTGCACGCGCGGCCCAGCAACCTGCCGACACACCTGGCCGTCGATCAGCGAAAGACCCCTCGTCGTCCTTCCTTCGGGACCGCACCGCCCGGACCGGTAAGAGCGGCCCATCAATTCACGAGGACACCACCATCGACAGGCAGACTCACACCCGTGACATACGCCGCCGCGTCGCTCGCCAAGAACACCACCACCGCCGCAATGTCCCGCGGATCGCCGATCCGTCCGATCGGGATACGGGCATCGACGATCCTGCGCTTGTAGTTCTCGCTGTAGTGCGCCGTTGCCTCGGACGGGAACACCCCCGGCAGGATCGCGTTGACCCTGATCCCCCGCGGGCCGAGTTGCGCCGCGAGATCCCGAGTCATTCCCAGCACTGCCGCCTTGCTCGCACTATAGGCCGCCGCCGGCATCTTCGCCGTCGTCAACGCCATCACGCTCGAAACGTTCACAATCGAACTGCCCGGCTCCATGACCCGCGCGCAGGACTGCACCATCCAGTACGACCCGTTGACGTTCACGTCCATCACGGATCTGAAATGGTCCGGCGGGTCCTGTACCACCGGGTGGTACTCGCCTCCGGTACCTGCATTGTTGACCAGGATGTCCACCCGACCGAACGTGTCGACCGCGGTGGTCACCAGCCGCTCACAGTCCTCGATCTTCGTCACGTCGGTTTCGACAGCTGCCACGCAAGCGCCGAGCCCGCGCACCGCAGCTTCGGTCTCGGCGAGCCGATCGGCGCGCCGTGCACCGATGACCACGTGCGCACCGGCCTCGGCGAGCGCCCGCGCGTAAGCCACACCCAGCCCGGAGGATGCACCGGTCACGATCACTACCCGCCCTCGAAGCGAGAACCTCTCGGACACAGTGTCTTCCCGGTCTTTCATTGCCGTCATACTGCAGACGTACCACGCGGGACGGCCGGGACGAACAGCACGAACGCCTCCGACTGTGGAATCCTCCACCAGCCCGCACCGGGACCGTTGCCGACACCAGGGCACCTGCCGGACAGTGAGCGCGTGACGGAACTCGAGTTGAATATGCTAACCGCCCGAGCAACGGCGGCGGCTGCCCGCCACTGGCCGGGGGCCACCGTGACAGCACCAGAGGCGCTACCGGGCGGCGTGTCGAGCCTGACCTACCGAGCGACCCTGGCCCGGCCCGGACTTCCCGACACCGCGATCGTGCTGAAGATGGCCCCGCCCGGTCTCGCCCCCGTCCACAATCGGGACGTGCTGCGGCAAGCACGAATCCTGCGTGCGCTCGACTGCGCGGACGGCGTGCGCGTGCCGACCGTCCTCTTCGAGGAGACCGGCACGGCCGAGCATCCACCGCTGTTCGCAATGACGCTCGTCGCCGGGCAGTCGTATGAACCACTACTTGACGTCGCTGACACTCCCCCTACCCCAGCAACGGTGGCCGGCCGTGCACGCGCCGCCGCTCGCATGCTCGGGCACCTACAGAACCTCAGTGTGAGCCGACTGGGGATCGACAACGAACCCGCCCTTCCGATCACCGACGAACTCGACCGGTGGCAGCGACTGCTGGCTACCGTCGACCAGAACATCGCCCCGGGACATTCCGAACTGTATGCGCAACTCTCGGCCCGGATACCGGAGCCGCTACCCCCGACTCTCCTGCACGGCGACTACCGGCTTGCCAACATGCTGCTGGTCGGCACTCAGGTCACAGCGATCATCGACTGGGAGATCTGGTCCATGGGCGACCCCCGCACCGACTTGGCGTGGCTGCTCATGCACACCGATCCGGTCCATCGGTTCCGACACACCCGACCGGCCGCCGACGTGGCTGCCGGTACCGGTATGCCCACCCCCGACGTGCTGCTCGATGAGTACCGCGCCGTTCGACGAACACCGGTCGAGAACCTCGATTGGTTCCTCGCCTACTGCCTGTACAAGACCGCGGCGACGCTCGCGGTATTCGTCAAACGCAATCAGCGCCAGGACAGACCGGAACCTCGACTGGTTGTCGCAGCAGAGTCGCTGCCTGCGGTCGTGGCACGCGGCCTGGAAGTGCTCGCAGGCGCGGCGACACCCAAGCCCTGAGCGCCGCCGCGCAACGACCCACGCGCCCCGATCAGTCGCTGGCCGGAACAACCTCGACGACCACCTTGCCGATCGCAGACCGCTCGTCGAGCATCCGCAGCGCGTCGGCGGTGCGCTCCAATGGGAAGCGGGCACCGACCAACGGCCGCACCCGGCCCTCCGCCGCGAGTTGCTCGACCGCCTCCCGGACCATCTGCAGCGTTCCCGGATACTCGACTTCCATATTGTCCATGGTGATCCCCGTGACGGTGAGGTTGCGGTGGAGCAGCCTGTTGACCTTCACCGTGGGAATCTGGCCACCGGTGAACCCAATCACGACCAGACGACCACCCTGCCGCAGCGAACGCAGCGAGTCGATGAAACGGTCCCCACCGACCGGGTCGAGGACCACATGTACACCGCGGCCGTCGGTCAACTCACGCACCGCGTCGAGCCACTGCGCGTCGGCACGAACCACCGCGTGGGCTCCGCTTCGTCGAGCTGCCTCTGCCTTCTCGTTGCTGGAGACGACCGCGATCGCCTGCACACCGAATACGTCGGCGAGGTCGAGGGCAGCGGTGCCTACACCGCCAGCGGCCCCCTGAACCAGGACGTACTCACCGGGCTGAACGTTCGCCCGGTGATAGGCGTACCAGGCAGTGGAGTAGTTCATATACAGCGCAGCACCCTCGGCGAACGACATCGAATCGGGCAGTTTCACCGTGTACTCGGGCAGCGCCAGCGCCCGTTCCGCGACCGCACCGTACCAAACGATGCCACCGACCCTGTCGCCAGCAACGAACCGCGACCCTTCGGCGGCCTCGAGCACCACGCCAGCGAACTCGCTGCCGCATACGTAGGGCGTAGGCGCCCCGTTCTGGTATTTACCCCAGGTCTGCAGTGGATCGATGAACGACAACCCCGCAGCCCGGACATCGACCAGCAATCGATCCCCGTCGGCGCGTGGATGTGCACCGTCCGGCTCCGGGATCTCGGTCGGGGCCGCGGCCTGCGGCCCGGTCAGTTCGTCGACGACGACAGCACGCATGTTGGTTCCTTTCAAGGTATCCGTACAGAGATGGTGTGCGGGAGAGAGCGGGAGCGTCAGTCGAAGTAGGCGATGACGGAGTCGGCCACGCAGGCGGGCTTGTCGCGCCCCTCGATCTCGAACCTCTCCCGAATAGTGAAGCGGGTTCCGCCGTCGATCGGTCGCGCGTCCACCAGCGTTGCCGTCATGCGGATGCGGGAGTCCACCGTCACCGGGCTGAGGAAGCGGACCTTCTCGAAACCGCAGTTCAGACCGAGCGAGTGCCCGGTCATCTGGAAGATCTCGTAGAGGAACTTCGGGCCGAGCGCGAGCGTGTACAGCCCGTGAGCGATGGTGCCACCGAGTCCGGCCTGTCGACCGCGGTCCGGATCGAGGTGGATGGCTTCGAAGTCCCCGGTGTCGCGCGCAAAGTCGGTGATCCTCTGTTGTGTCACCCGATGCCAGTCGCTCGTCCCGAGTTCGGTTCCGACCCGCGTGGTCAGTTCCTCGATGCCGTTGAGTGTCAACATGACCGCATCGAATCACGAATCCGCGATCGCGGCTTCGGCATGTTCCGACTCCGCTGGAGTGATCGACAGTGTCGGACACGACAACCCTGGGAACGAACGTCGGTTCCGCCCTACCGTCCAGAGCACAGAGCGCCGACACGGTTCGACTTCGCGTCGGTCCCACCTCAGACCCGAAAGGCATTCGTCATGGAATGGACCATCCCCGACGACATCCGGCAGTTCGTAGCCGAGCTCGACGCATTCATCGATCGTGAGATCGCGCCACTCGAGGCGGCGCACCCCGAGTTCTTCGATCATCGGCGCGAATTCGCCCGTACCGATTGGGAACGAGACGGGTTTCCCAAAAAAGAGTGGCGGGAGTTGCTGCTCGAAGCGCGGCGCCGTTCCGATGCGGCCGGGTTCTTCCGGTTCCCTCTGCCCAAGGAACTGGGCGGACAGGCCGGCAGTAACCTGGCCATGGCCATCGTTCGCGAACATCTCCTTACCCGCGGCTCCGGCTTGCACTTTCCACACTCGGACGAGGCGTCGGTCGTCGCCAACCTCCCGCTGGCGCTGGTGCTGCACGAGTACGGCACCGACGAACAACGCGAGCGGTACCTCGAACCGCTGATCCGGGGTGACATCGAGATTGCCTTCGGTCTCACTGAGCCCGGCCACGGCAGCGACGCGACCTTCCTCGAGACCACCGCGCGCCGCGACGGGGACGACTGGGTGATCACCGGCGCGAAGAGATTCAACAGCCTGGTGGACTGCTCTGCGGTGGACCTGGTGTTCGCCCGCACGTCCGGGGATCCGGGCAAGGCCGCCGGCATCACTGCCTTCCTCGTTCCCACCGATGCGCCGGGATTTTCGATCCCCTTCAACCACTGGACGTTCAACATGCCCAGTGACCATTCCGAGGTGCACCTCGATGGAGTCCGGGTACCCAGCGGCGCGGTCGTCGGCGAGGTCGGCCGTGGACTGGACTGTGCACAGTTGTTCGTCCACGAGAACCGCATCCGGCAGGCTGCATCCTCCCTGGGGGCGGCGCAGTACTGCATCAACGAGAGCGTGAAGTACGCACAGGAACGCGTCGTGTTCGGTAAGCCCTTGCATGAGCATCAGGGCGTCCAATGGCAGCTCGTGGAGTTGCAGACCGACGCCGAGCTGATCCGCAATACGATTTACAAGACGGCGTGGATGATGGACGAGTTCGGCAAGACCGAGGTCAGCGACAAGGTGGCGATGGTCAACGTGCGCAGCAATCAGCTGGCGTGTCGGGCTGCCGATCGTGCGATCCAGATCCACGGGGGTGTCGGCTACACCCGCCACAAGCAGTTCGAGCACATCTACCGGCACCATCGACGCTACCGAATCACCGAGGGCACTGACGAGCTGCAGTTGCGCCGCATTGCTGCCAAAATGTTCGACTTCGGTGCGCGCCGCCCCTGAGCGCCACGGCATTGGATCCCGCATCGCAGTCGACCGACGCGGGATCCACCCGGCGAGCTCCGATCAGGAGATACGGGACGGTGGTGGCGGCGGCGGTCAGCCTCGGAAGGCGTCGAGCCCCTCGTTGGTGAGCCGGACGATCAGGTCGGCCAGGCCGGGGGTACGGCTGACCTTGGTCGGCCAATAGGCGATCGAGAAGATCGTACCGAGGCAGGTTTGGGTTGCCACGGCGACTTCCGCCGACGTCGCCGTGGGGAGGCACCGGGCTACCGCGGTTTCCCAGCAGCCGACGTAGAGCTTGCGCCGGCGGTTGACTTTGCGGCGCCACGGATCCACCAGCGACCGGTCCTCTCGTTGGGTCACATTGACCAGGTGCCGGTGCCGGATCGCGAACTCGACATGATGGCGTACCAGACGTTCGAGGTCGACGTCGGCGTCCTCCTCCACTGGTTCCGCGGCGCGGATCAATTCGTCCATCGCCTCGTCGAACAGGGTGGCCAAGATCTCGTCCTTGCCGGAGAAGTGCCGATAGATGGCCGGGCCTGTGAGTCCCGCGCGGGCCCCCAGTTCGTCGACGCTCGTACCGTGGAATCCCTTTTGGTAGAACAGTTCCGCGGCGATGTCGAGAATCTTCCGGCTCCTGTCCACGCGGCGAGTTTAGCACGGCTTGTGAACGATCGTTATACTTGGGAGACCCTGTCGGCCGTGCTGCGCCGACCCGAATTACGGGAACGTCACCCGATAGGCGTGCCGAGGAAACCTCGATGCGCGGCAACCGATTTCCTACACACGATACCCAGCAGGAGACCCATGACCGTCACCTTGCCCACCTACGACCAGGTCGTCCGTCTTCCCCGTGAGTTCGGCCCACTGGTTGTGCCACCTGAATACGAGGACGCGAACGGTCACATGAATATTCGGCACTACCTGGATCTGGGAGCCGAAGCCATCGACACCGCATTCCGCCGGATCGGCCTCACCGACGACTACCGAGCAACACGACTGCAGGGCTTCTTCACTGCGGAACATCACCTGAAATACTACGCGGAAGTGCACGTCGGCCACCGGGTCTCAGCATACTTCCGGATTGTCGAACGCTCCGACAAAATCATCCATGGCATGGCGCTGCTCGTCGACGACACGACCGAGGTGCTCGCGAACACCCTGGAGGTCGTCGCACCCCATGTCGATCTCACCACCCGGCGCGTCGTCCCGTTCGCCCCGGACGTCGCGGAAGCGGTCGATCGAGAACTCGCGATCACCGAGCAGGTCGGCTGGCCCGCCCCGGTGTGCGGAGCAATGGGAATCAGGGCGCAGCGCGATAGAGCCGGTCGATAACCGGCGCGTACTTATCCGCGATCACGCTCCGACGCAGTTTCATCGTGGGCGTAACCTCGTCGCCGCCGGGCCGCCACTGCTGATCGAGCAAGACCCAGGCGCGCACGGACTCCGGACCGGCCAGCTGCTCGTTCGCCGCGGCGATCGCGCGCTCGATCTCCGCGTGCACCGTCGGGTTCTGGACGAGTGAGCAGACATCTGCGGACAGACCGTGTTCGGCAGCGAATGCCTGCAGCTGCTCGTACTCGGGGACCAGCAGCGCCGTGACGTACCGGCGTCCTTCCGCAATCGCTACGACATAATCGAGCAGCCTTGTCTGTGCTTTGATCGCGTTCTCTACGACGACAGGAACGACGTTCTTTCCCGTCGCGGTGATCAGGATGTCCTTCTTGCGCCCCACCAGGCGGAGGTACCCGTCCGCGTCGATCTCCCCCAGGTCTCCGGTGCGTAACCAACCGTCGGCGTCGAAGGCGGCCGCCGTGTGCTCCGGTTCGCCCAGATATCCGGACATTACGTTGCTGCCGCGAATCAATAGTTCGCCGTCGTCGGCGACGCGTCCCTGCACGCCGGGCAGGAGCACTCCGACCGAGCCGGGTTTGGCCCGACCGGGTGGGTTCATGGTGCACATGATGGCTTCGGACATACCCCAGATCTCGGCGATCGGCGCTCCCAGCGTTTCGAAGAACTCGAGCACCCAGCGAGACGACGGCGCGGTCGCGGTTCCGCGGTGTTCGGCAGCATCGAGACCGAGCTCCGCCAGGATCGGTGCGAACCTTTCGTCCGTCCCGAGGATCGACTGCCCGCCCTGCGTGGCCGTCAGTGCGTCCTCGAGGCCGGGACGCGCGTCGCGCAAGTCCTTGGCCCGATCCGCCAGCTTCTCCCAGACCCGGGGTACGGCGAAGAACCGGGTCGGCCGCACCTGGCGAATCGCCTCGTAGAGCCGATGTGGATCGGGCACGCAATAGATCGTGCAGCCCGATCCCAGCGACAGGTAGTAGCTCATGAACCGCTCGGCGATATGACTGAGCGGTAGGTAGGACAGTACCCGTCCGCCCGGGCTTACCGGTGCGAGCGTGTGGGTGCCGCGCAGGCTGCTCACCACGGCGCGGTGCGACAGTTGGACGGCCTTCGGGGCGCCGGTAGTACCCGAGGTGAAAATCAGCGTTGCGATGTCCTCCGCATCGATCTGCGGCAGCGACGCCGTCCGACCCTGCAGGCCATCTGTCATCAGATCCGCAACACACGTCTCCGGATGCGCACCGGCATCCCCGTCGATGACCACGACGGTGACATTTGCACCGACCCGCTGGGCGATGTCGCGAGCGGCGGGGAGGAATTCCTGCTCGGTGAGCAGCAGACGCGCACCGGCTGTGTCCATCAGGGCCGCCGACCGCTCGGCCGGGTCGGTGACCTGCAGCGAGAACGGCACTCCGCCGGCGCGCAGGACCGCCGTGTCGACTACGTGGAAGTGCGGCGTGTTGCGGGTGGCCAGGGCAACCGTGTCCCCGGGCTCTAGGCCGAGAGTGCGCAATGCGGGGGCGAGCGCGCCCACGCGTGCGCCGTACTCGGTCCAGGTCAGCGCCGTATCGGGACCAACGAGCGCGGGCGCGTCACCGAACGCCGCGACGGTGTCGTCGAACAACCCGCACAGAGTATGTCCGTCGAACATTTCAGCCCTTCCTCGCGAGCAGTTCGCGCAGTTTGTATTTCATGATCTTGCCGCCGACGGTTTCCGGCATGCGATCGATCACGACGATGTCCTTGGGAGCCTCGTATCCCGCCAGCCGCTCCCGCGCGAACGCGAGGATGCCCTCTACGTCGACTTTCCGGCCGGGTGTGACGGTGACGACCGCGGTAACCTTTTCTCCCCAGAGCGGGTCGGGTACACCGATCACGGCGGCCCGCAACACGTCGGGGTGGGTAACGAGGACGCCCTCCACCCGCAGGCTCGAGACGTTCTCGCCGCCGGACTTCACGATGTCCTTGAATCGGTCGACCATGATCTGCAGACCGTCGTCGTCGTACATGCAGCTGTCTCCGGAGTGGAACCATCCGTCGCGGAACGCCTCTCGCGTGGCTTCGACGTCGCCGTAGTAGCCGGCGGTGACCACCGGGCTGCGGTAGACGGCCTCACCGGGGATTCCTGGCCTTCCGCGGAGACTGTTGCCGTCGGCATCGACGATGTCTGCAGCCAACAGCGGATTCGGCACACCGACATAGTTGGTTCCGCGGAGCGATTTTTCGAACTTGTCCGGATGCCGATCGGGCCAGAATCGGTAGCACGACATGGCTTCGGTCTGCCCGAAGACTTCGAGCATCTTTACCTGCGGGCCGCACGCCTTCTGCAGGTCCTGCGCCATTCCCGGGTTCATCGATCCCCAAGCGAACATCATCACGGTGAGGGACGACAGATCGACGTCGTCGCAATCGAGGCCACACGTGGCGAGCTGCTGGACCCAAGTCGGGGACCCGGCCCATACGGCGGTGACCTTCTCCGTCGTCACGGCGTCGGCCAGCGCAGCCGAATCTGGGCGACGGCCGAGCACCATCGTGCCACCAGCCAAGATTGTCGGCAGGATGGTCGAATTGTGGCCGCAGTGGTAGAGGACGGGCAGGAATGTACACGTCGTCAGGTCCTGCTCGTAGTCCAGACCGCGGGTGAGCGACATCGCGTACGAGAAGCCGGCCATGTAGGAGTAGGTGTGCGTGGCCATCGATGCCTTGGGCATTGACGTAGTGCCGGAGGTGAACAGGATGCTCCACACGTCGTCGGCGTGCCGGTTGCCCGACGGTTCGTCCGCCGGCTGTTCGGCGATCCATTCGGCGAAAGCGCGGCTGCCAGCGACGGTCGGACCGCCGATCGGAATGGTGACATTTACACGCAATCCTGCCCGGGCGAATACTTTTCGCGCTTGTTCGCCGAACTCGCCGTCGACGACGGTGAACCGGACACCGACATGCTCGACGACCCACTCGAGAACGTCGGGGGCCAGGTGGGGGTTGACTGGCACCGCAACGAGACCGGCCTTGGCGATGCCGAACATTGTCACCACGGCCTCGATGGAGTTCTCGCAGTAGAGCAGAACTCGTTCGCCGTCGGTCAGACCTGCCGCGCGCAGTGCCTGTGCGGTGCGATTCGCCGCGTGGTCCGCCTGTCGATAGGTCAGGCGTCGGAAGTCGTCGGTGGCGTACGCTCCGGTCCAGCCGACCAGGGCGTCTTTGTCCGGGCTGCTCCAGACGAGCCGCTCGAGCAGGTCGCCCACAACCATCCGATTCCAGCGTTGATCTGCGCGGCGGCGGTGCAGTGTCGTGACGTCGAAGTCCATGAGTTTCACTCTCCGGGGTTGAGGGCATGACGGAAGGCGCCCGGGTAGGAGCAGAACGACGAGCGAACCCTACGGTCGATCCGATTGCCGCACCACACCTCGCGCCGGTAGCGGATGTCGATTTCTCCAGTGGTTTCCTGCGGAGGTTCGGTCAGAACCGTCCTCTGTCCGGACTCCATTTTGGGCATACTGCGCGCTCCCACACCAGGGTCGGAGCGCGACAAGCAACCCTCCTCTTGAAAACGATCGTTAACGCGGATACATTTGTCATACGGTCGGACCAAAGCCGACGACCGCCGTCCCGCGACCTGCCGTCGCGGAGACAGCGAGCCACCAGCGCAGGAAGGGACCAGCAGGTCGATGACTGATTTCACCGCATTCACGGACGTGACATACGAGGTCGACAACGGGCTCGCCTGGATCACGATCAACCGGCCGGACCGCTACAACGCCTTCCGCGCCCGCACCGTCGACGAACTCGTCAAGGCCTTCAAGGCCGCCTGGGGCAGCGCCGAAGTCGGCGCTGTCGCCCTCACCGGCGCCGGCGAAAAGGCCTTCTGTTCCGGCGGTGACCAGAAGCAGCGCATGGAGACCGGTGACTACGGTCCGTCCGACAGCGGTCTGTTCGAAGTCGAAGCCCTGCACCGCGTCATCCGGGACACCCCCAAGCCCGTCATCGCCGCCGTCAACGGCGTCGCTGTCGGCGGCGGACATGTGTTGCACCTGCTGTGCGACATGTCCATTGCCGCTGAGCACGCCATCTTCGGACAGAACGGCCCCCGGGTCGGATCCTTCGACGCCGGCCTGGGCACCGGATACCTCGCCCGCGCCATCGGCGAGAAGCGGGCACGGGAGATCTGGTTCATGTGCCGCCGCTACAGCGCCCAGCAGGCCCTGGAGTGGGGTCTGGTCAACAAGGTCGTACCCGCCGACCAACTCCGCGCCGAGGTCCGGGCATGGGCCGACGAGATCCTGCAGCTCTCCCCCACCTCCCTCAAGGTGCTCAAGCAGTCGCTCAACGCCGACACCGAGCACTTCATCGCCCAGGGCAACATGGCCTACTCCACGCTCAAGCTCTTCGGCGAGTCCGCCGAGGCACTCGAAGGCATCAGCGCATTCAACGAAAAGCGCCAGCCCGACTTCTCCAAGTTCCGCGGCGCCTGACCGTCCCGGCTCCCGGGCGACGGGACCCTATCGTCCCGCCGCCCGGTGACCTGCCACCCAAATCACCTCGCCTCACCGGACTTTCACAGAGAGCACGTGCCGACATGCGCTTCAGCCGAGAACAACAGGAGTTCGCACTCGCAGTCCGCGAGTTCTGCGACGCCGAGTGCAAAACTCTTCAACAACGCGATGCGCTCACCGCTGGCGGCACCATCGCCAACAGCCAGGTCATCCTCGACAAGTTCGCAGCACTCGGCTGGCTCGCGGTGTCACTGCCCGAAGAATATGGCGGTGGCGGCGCCGGGATGGTCGAAGAATGCATCTTCCTCGAGGAAACTTCCCGGGGCCTCGCCCCCATCACCGGCTACTCGACCGGACTGACCGCCGCCCAGACGTACCTGCGCTACGGGACCGAGGAGCAGAAACGCACAATCGTCTCGAACATGGCCACCGGCAAACTCGAGGCGATCGCACTGAGCGAGCCCGGCGCAGGATCCGACCTCGGCGGCGTCCGCATCAAGGCCGAACTCGTCGACGACCACTATGTGATCAACGGCCAGAAAACGTGGATCTCCGCAGCCCACGTCGCCGAGCACATCCTGTTGCTCGCCCGCACCGATACCTCCGGCTCCAAACACCAGGGTCTGACCCTGTTCATGGTGCCCACCGACACTCCCGGTCTCGAGATCCACGGCATCACCACCATGGAGGCCCGCACCTGCAACGACCTCTACTTCACCGATGTGGCCGTCCCCGTCACCGCCGTGGTCGGCACGCCGAACCAGGCATGGCGCCACCTCATGCGCGGCCTGAGCGTCGAACGTCTCATCATTGCGACCATGTCACTCGGCGCAGCCGAACGCGCACTCGACGACGTCATCGCGTTCGTCACCGAACGCGAGCAATTCGGTCGCACCATCAGCAGCTTCCAAGCAATTCGCCACCGCATCGCCGACCTCGCCACCGAAATCGCCTTCGCAAAGTCGTTCGTCTACGAAGTCGCCGAACGCATCGACGCCGGCGAGGAGGACAATCTCAACCGGGAGGGTTCGATGGCCAAACTCAAGTGCACCGAGATCGCAAAGAAGACCACCCTCGAGGCGATGCAGATGATGGGTGGCTACGGATACACCCGCGAGTACGGCATGGAAGAACAGGTCCGCCACGCCCTGGCACCGACCATCTACGGCGGCACCAACGAGATCCAACGCGAAATTATCAGCAAGAGCCTGGGACTGTGATCCCCCTTTTTCTCCGACCGATAGGACCCATGACATGACCACCTCCCCGTTCACGTCCGAGGCCCTCACCGGCAAGCGAATTCTCATCACCGGCGGCGGAACCGGCCTTGGTCGCGGGGTCGCCCGCCACCTGGTCGACCACGGCGCCGAGGTTCATCTCTGGGGCCGTCGACCCGCCGTCCTCGAAGAAGCCGCCACCGAGGCATCCGTCTCCCGCCCCGGCTCGGTCCATTGGCAGACCGTCGACGTCCGCAACGCCGAGATGGTGTCCACTGCGATGGACGAGATCTGGACCCTGCACGGACCTCTCACGGGCGTGATCAACAACGCCGCTGCCAATTTCATCGCTCCCACCGAATCACTCAGTCCGCGAGCCTTCGAAGCCGTCACCTCCACTGTGATGAACGGGTCGTTCAACACCACCCACGCCGCCGGTCGCCGCTGGATCGAAGGTGGCACAAAGGGCGTGGTGTTGTCCACACTGACCACCTGGGTATGGAGTGGTTCGGCGTTCGTCGTCCCATCCGCGATGGCCAAGGCTGCCGTGCATTCGATGACCATGTCCCTCGCCGTCGAATGGGCCCGCTACGGAATCCGCCTCAACGCCCTGGCCCCGGGGCCGATCCCCACCGATTATGCCTGGGAGATGCTCAATCCCACCGACAAGAGCGCTGTCGGCGCTACTCAGGCCGACCAGGTCCCGATGGGGCGAATGGGCACCATCGAGGAGCTCGCCAACCTGACGATCTTCCTGCTCTCCGACGCCTGCGACTACCTCACCGGACAGACCATCGCCATGGACGGCGGTCAGATGCTCGCCGGACCAGGAACTTTCGCCGGTCTGACCTCGATGAGCAACGAGGACTGGGCCGCCGCCCGGGAGAAGAGCAAGGCCGCCAGCGAAGCCGCGAAAGCCCAACGCGGAGTCTGAGCTCACACCCCGACAAGTCTGGCCGTCGAGACAACTTCCGGCGGCCGAGTTTCAGCGCGTTCGCGTACTCGGCTTCACCGTCCGTCAGGAGAGCCATGACCACAGACAATCCCACCGCGCTTCGGTTCTTTTCCACCGGCGCCGAACGGTTGTTCCGAGTCGCCGACGTGACTG
>Ga0182741_1003026_pt1 | contig 18439 bp, 9 predicted proteins | sample eDN5th37CBELigOP_FD_128874 | JGI IMG/M metagenome (GOLD analysis project Ga0182741, IMG submission 128874) | Enriched Organic Plus compost microbial communities from Emeryville, California, USA - eDNA 5th pass 37_C BE-Lig OP (version 2) (version 2) ... | reverse complement strand
TTACCCACGAGCGAAACGTGTTTCTTCAATGTCAACCTCCCCAACTATCCGACACTTGAAATCATGCGAGAGAAGTTGTATTTCGCCATTGAACACTGTGCGTCACTCACAATGTAAGCTTTCGCGTAACTAGCTTCTTAGGTTCCAGCATCTACGTTTGTACAATAAAAGCAATTGCTTACTGTTATCCATTGTGTTATATTCTATCATACTGTCATAGCTTCCAAGGCGAATTAATCCATACGCTTGAAAATGGGGAAGTTCTGGATACCAGAGCCGAGTCTGTCAGCCACGGTCCTAAAGGCGAAAGACATCAGCAACTTCTTGGAAATCGCGAAGCGAATCGCAGTGGCGGTAGCTGCATCTCCTTGTTTGAGCGCCTCTTCTAGCGATGTTTTGTCCTGGGAAATTGTCGTTGGTGATCCCGAACTCATCAGGCTGAGCTGCGCAAAGAGGAGTAGGGTCGCTGGAAGCTCTTGATTTGTTAGCCCGTTCGCATGATTAGCAACATGAGAGATAGCGGGAGTACCCCAGGCCTTAACAATATCCTGCGCGGTAAGAGGATCGTATTCGTCCCCCGCCTCCGACGCAGGTCGGCCTGCAGATGCATAAATCAGTGGGGATCGCTGCCCAATCAGAGCCAACTGCTTGCTTAATTCGAGGTGATCACCAAGACGACTTCTCACAAGCTCAAACGATTGAGATATGGCCAAAGGAGAAGGTGCAAAGGGTTCACTATCATCACTTGGGTCAGGGAGCGACTTCTCAAGAGCTGCGAGATCGGCGGCTGAATAGAACTGTGTATACGCTGAGGGCACGTGTGCGCCAGATGTAGCAATCCTGAGAAGCGCTAGAAGCCATAGAGATGGCCCATTCCATGTAACATAGAACGCAGATGGAGGCGCGGAGTTTCGAACAAGATCGAGTAGCGAAAGTTGCGCTGGAAGCAACTGTTTAAATTGAGGAATCACCGGGAATGTGACTCTCGCTTGGTCGGTGTCTTCTCTCTTCGGGTTTTGCGGATCTTTCGCCTTAGCTAGCAGTGACGGCAGCTCGCTTGCGATTTGAAGGGAATGCTCCAAGAAGTCGTCGCTCACTGGGATATAAACAGAATCGTCTGGATTGAATTCTGGAACGAAACCAAAGTTGAGCAAGATATCATCGTTAGAGACTCGGCCTGACTTGGATCCGTCCACATCACCTGAGTACCCGTATAGTGCTGGGAGGAACAAGGCACTGTTTGATGCTGGGTGTTCCCAAGGTTGAAGTGAGGGTGAAGACATCCCAAGGGCTCTTGTGCGAGCCCGTGTGAACGCCTCCGCGAAATAAAACGGAAGCGAGGGTGGGCCGAGCGTAGGATTAGTGGTCTTACGGTCCCACTCCAGCAGCATATTGTAGGTTCGCTTGGTCAGGCGTGCCTCATGAAACTCCTTTGACTCCGCAGCCTGTGGATCAGCATTTGCGGCTTGCTCAGCAGCACGGAGCACCCGTCCGTCAGGCTCGAAATAGCTGATAGTAAGCTCCTCGCCTGCAGCGATCGGTCGAAGCGCTCGCAGAACAACCTGATACTGATGCTTCTCGGACGACGATGCGTCCGATTGTCGAATCTTTCTGAAGATTACTTTGCAGTTGGGCGTGTACGAATGATTGCAGATATCGATTAGAGGTAACAGGGCCTTATGGGCCGAGAAGGCCTCCGATTCTCGTTGCGATTCCGAGCCAATCCCGACCTGTGCATCAGAGAATGTTACAACAGGAACTGGAGTGTTAAAGGCACGGGAACTCACAGCAGCGACCGCCCATGCCAAATCTGCAACGCCAACATCATAGCCATTAAACGCGACATGCCTCGCTCGGCGGAGTGGATTCCAATGATTCGCTTGCTGTTGTTGTTGCTGCCGCGTCTGTTCATCCTGGTCAGTTTGCGAGTACACACTTGGGTCCTGGAATCTTTTCGCCAAAGTATGGAGCACGCGCGCCAAACTGCTCAACTGATCTTTGGTAGTCTGGTTCTGAAGTGCATTAACTGCCTTCTCCGCAAAGAAGAGAGGATGGGTGGGGAAAATACCTGGTAGTGCGTCGATGTATGCGCGGTAGAAGCTATCATCTGAGGCACGCTCTGAAAGTAGGCGCACACCAAGTCGGACCTGCCAGCTCGTCTGGGGCAGTGTCGACATGATCAGCGCTAGAGATTGATAGATACCCGCTCGTTGAGGAGTCATTCGGCCTTGGTCCTTCTCGGGCTGAACATACGGTGTCAAGCACAAGTCGTGCGAGTAAGCAATGACCTGCTCACCCTCCGGGATGGGGACGACTGCGCGGATACCCCAATTGCCGTCATCGCGCGAGTTAAGAATCGTTGGAGTGACTGCGATGTCATGAATGCTCTGTCCGCTTGTGAGCTGCGCAGGCGTTGCGGATGGCCAGTATGCAAGATTTCCGATCCATAGACCAGGATGGACGTATCCACCATGCGCCTTGATCCACCGCAGCAGGTTCATCGTCGCCTCATGACCCGGAAGGACACGATGCACGATCTGTCTCGGAAGCCCACTCAGCTTGGGTACACTGTTCAGGATGCTATGCTGAGCTGAGTCCACTGGCGAGTCTGGTCTCCACTGGTAGGGCGGAATGTTGCTCGGCTGCGTGCTTAGTGCTCGGATGCCATGCTGGGTATTAAATCGCATCGCGTTGCATATACTTGAGCCACTCTGGGTGCGCCCCAGTACCGTGGCGGCCCCTCCAATACGGGCCTTCCCGATCCGAAAGAGCCCGCTTAACGCTGTCTTCATGCTTAAGGCCCGGGTGTAGATTGGTATCTATCGTTTCTTCAACTCCACACTGGCCCGAGTGCGATGTACACAAGTTGTTTCCAGTCGCACCTTCGACTGATTTCCAAGATAGTTTTTTGGCTGTATCTCCGCGTGCCGGACGAGAGCATCGGATATAATTGGTGCATCAACATGGACCCTCACGCCCACTAGCCAGGCCTCCTCAATATACTGCACCAACCCACACGTCGCAGCCTGCCGGGCGCGCTCGCGGCGTCGAATCGACCTTGTGCGCTTTGTCGAGCAACTAGCGCGGTACGCCGCGGGGACCAAGCACATTCGATCGCTCAGTCACGCTTGAATAGCACTCCATGCGATTCCTGAGGCTCTCGTGTGCAACAGCGCTTGCAGCGCTGCTCGTGGCGCTGAATCTTATGGTCGCAGTTTCATTTCCGCTGGAATTGCAGGAGCAGTGTCCTAGGTACGTGGATGAAATGGGTGCTAACACACGAAGACTTGTATTCTGTAGTATATATCCTGGATTATAAGTGTGCTGATCTGCGGAGCGTTGTGAAAGAGCACAGCAAACCTGACTCGAAGCAAGGTTGAAACCGAGGTCGATGCACTGTTTTTCCAAGTTGAAATATCGCGTGTTGGGTGTCTGCGTGTTGATTTAAACCATGCAACTCACTCGACCCTACTGTCTTCAATTGAATGCCCCCCACGATTCTAGGTCCCACCCCATGACGTCGCGCGCAGGAGCGTCCGGAAACTTCACGAAAATCTCGATTGTCGTGCCTACGTATAAGGAGCGTGACAACATCCCGATCCTTACGAAGCGCATCTTCCAGGGTACGTGCACCGTTGAGAAGAGTCGTAATCTCCGCAGATCCGGGTGGGAGGTGCTTCTGTTCAAGCGCCAGATCCTTCGTCAGACTGACCCGAGACCTGGCTGACTGAACCAAAGCAGGATAAATGAGTGAACATACCGCGCGAGCGAGTGAGTGAGTTAGTGAGTGAGCGAGTGGATAGCTTAGTGAGAAAGCTATGGAATGCTCGTGCAACTTACTGAGAGACTCCCTTCCGTTGACCCGCCATGTATAGAACTCAAGCCACACAACATTGTGCCCGAGGTGATCTTCGTCGACGACAACTCGCAAGATGGCTCAGTGGAAGAGGTGAAGAAGCTGCAGGACGCTAAGTACGACGTCCGCATCATTGTCCGCACAACCGAACGTGGTCTGTCCTCGGCCGTGCTTCGAGGTTTCAAGGAGGCCTCGCATGAGGTCCTAGTCTGCATGGATGCAGATCTCCAGCACGACCCGAAGTACCTTCCTGCGCTCGTTGGGCCCATCATCGCAAATACCGCTGACTTCACCGTGGGTAGCCGACACGTTGGCGGTGGTGGCATTGAAGGATGGAGCCTGCACCGGAAGCTTCTTTCATGGGGTGCCACGCTGGCTGCCTCTCCCTTGGTCAAGTGCTCGGACCCCATGTCGGGTTTCTTCTCCTTGCGCAAGTCGACCTTGAACCGCGCCGAAGTGCTCAATCCACTTGGCTACAAGATCGGCCTCGAGCTTATGGTGCGATGCAAGTGCACCCGCATCAAGGAAATTCCCATTGTTTTCAAGGACCGTGAACTGGGTGAGTCCAAGCTTACGATGAAGACCAACATTCTGTACTTGATTCACCTGTTGAACTTGTACGCAGCTGCCAAGCCTCAGTACCTTCTCGTTCTTCTCCTTATTGTTTTGGCCATCATTGTGATTATCTTCAGGCGATTCGTGAAGTAAGCTCTGATGAATACGTTTCGCATGCGTTGATTGTCAATGGCTTATGGAGTAGCACATCCACGAACCTTATATCTGTAACAGGTAGTTTAAAATAAATTCAAACATTCCTTAACTGTAATGTCATGTGTATGCAGCTTGCTGTACATCCTCACCTCCGTAGACGTGAGAGTGGTTGGTCGAAATCTGACTCATCATCGTCTGAAGTCACGGCCTCCTCTGCCTCTTCGTTGTCATCTTCTCTTTCATCCTCATTCTCTGGTCCAGTCGTGCGATTACCACCACGACCTTGCTTGCGCTTAGGGCCTCCAGTGCGCGCTCCAGCTGCTCCTCCACTTGAACTTGCCTTAGCAGCTCCAGTATCCTCCCAGTCTGCGACTGACTTGAATTTGATTGGCAGGGGCAGCGTGCGATAAACCTGAAAATCGTTGTAGAGCAAGTTTCCATCCACATCCTCATGACTCAGACGATAGCAGTGACCACAGACGAACGTCGGGGATTGATCGAACAGCTTGTCATTGTAGAGCACGAATTCAGCGGGGAACAGCTCGCAAACGAGGCACTTCTGGATCCGTTCACGCCGAGAAAACACCTCAAGGGGATACATTCGCCGATCAGTCACATCACCCTTTGCGATACACCGCATTTCAGTAAAGATAAGAACGTGAGTGCAATTACCTTGGTGCTGATAGAGATAGTGAGAACCAAGCCTAATGCGCAGGTCACCGAACGATGTTGTTTCCATCTCGGCCTGTGTCGCCGGCGCTAATGTAGCCTCACAGAATCTGGGAGCATCAGGCGAGCCCTGCACATTCGATCGTTGCGATGCTTTTGGCGGAGCCGTTGTTTGTTCGATCGTAAGTGATCGCAGAGGCTGATTCCCTCGCGTCTGACATAACCAGTCTACTATCGGATCGCTGTAACGAATGGCATTCTTCGATCGCATGTCGTCGTAGAAGCAGTCCTCGATGAAAAAGAAACCGCTTGGAGTGGGCAGGTCACATGCCCTGGGTCGAGGATTCAGCAGTCGTCGATAATCAACCTCTTTGGGAGGCTCCGTTGCGCCGCATTGGCATCCGCCCCCATGAACCTTGCATCCCTCACGGAACTGCTGTGTAGTCCAATCGAGTCGATCAATGTCGTCTGCAGCGCACACAATCGCGTCGCGAAGTGCAGTTAATGGTTGGTCGTCTAGAACCAAGAACTCCTGAGACTTGGACTGTGTCAGAGGATCATAGATCGCAACCCGCAGTAGGACCTGGTCAGCTTTGAGTTGGTATTTCTCATCATCCATGTTGCCAGCCTCTTCCACTTCGTATTCTGCACCATATCCATCTATGCTTTGAGACGTAGTGGATTTCTTCCCTCTCCGATGTTCGGCCTTCTGTGCAGCCATCCGTTCCGCCTTCTCTGCCAACCTAGAACTACGCCGCCGACTCACCGCTGCTTCTGGGGTTTCCGCGGACTCTGCATGTTCCCCTGTTTGACCCTTGTCGTTGTCATTGCTCTCCTGATTAGCGGGGTTGCTGCCGCTACTACTACTACTACTACTACTTTCTCCATCTCTTGAAAAAGCAGCCTCCACACGTGTGGTCTTGACTTCATCAGCGTGAGTTTCATCCGTTCCATGGGCCAATGCTTGACTCGTCGCGCTGCGACTTGCATCCCTTCGCCTGGGATCGTTTGCTTGGCTCCTACTGCCGATCACTCGCTCAAACGAAGTCGGAGTCGCGTGCTTTGCCAAGAACACGATTCGCTGAAGGATCGTGCTGTGGGATATTCGATTAAGCGTGCGGCTAAGATACTTGCCCAGGAGCGTATCAAGTCGATGCGTCTTGAGATCGCGAACAGGCTCCTCAAGTTCTTCGAAACTTGGAATGGAATCTCCAAATCCAGAGACCTCTCTCAGATCGAAGGAGGTGTCTGTCGCCGCACGGCGAATCGCGGCAGCGTGCCGACGTATTTCCTCTTGAATGGCACGCTCAATGACAATCGTTGAGTTCTCCACCGTGATATCGCTGCACGACAGGTCACTCTCGTTCTTGAGGTCCTCTGCGGTCGTTGTGTAGGTGAGGTTGTTTGCGAAGTTTCGATATGCCGCTTTGAATTCCGCCGCGGAGATGATTCGTGAGTAGCCAGTACGGATCATTGCCGTCTCCAGACTCGTCAACTCGTCAATCGCCCTGAGCTGCGTTCTCGAAAGCGCAGGAACGGGCGCTCCGAAACCTCCATAGCCCTCGGGATCGGGACCTCTCATAGGGCCTTGCATCGTATGAATAGGCTCACACGACGATAAGTGTGAGTGCAAGCCGTTTTGATTTGTTTGCTAGTGGATTCGCGCGCGAAATCGCGAGCAAAACACAGGATATTCGTCCCGGGAAAAACGAATTTTTTTCATCACTAGGGTATCCGAAATGCAGGTAGGGTCGTAATGTAGACGCTTATAAATTTGATGTCATGATACCTTAACCTAGCTCTATAGTTATATGTTCAATCGACGTGTCGTCCAAGCCTGCGCTAAAGCCGCAAAGTACTCGATAAGACTGCCTCAGTCAACCTCACTCCCGTCGGGGCGTTTTTCGGCGGCTTTGGCACCACCGGTGAGGAGCATGGGCTTCTTCCAGTCGCTCAAGGACTTCTTGGCCCGTCGCACATTTGTACGTAGATCAGAACTGCTGGTGTACTCTTCGTAGCCCCAGATCTAGAAGGGTCGGCGTCAGAGTCAGGGCCTCTGTCTGGCGATGGCAGTGCGATCTTCACACACGGCATTGCGTGGTTGGATGTGCAATATATCAGTTGGGTATAACTGCTTCCTCTCGACATCACTACGCCCTGGGAACCACAGTCTACATCTGACCCAACTCAACGATCGCCGTCAAGATGAAAATCCGATCGCCTTTCACTGGTTCCAACTAATATGCTCATGTATCGCTTCCCCTGCTATGACTGATACGGTAACAACATTCGTTTAGGTGGGAGAGGACTTCGATGGCAACAAATATTATCTGTATGACAACGGGTCGGAGCGTCCAAGACGTATGGTCGAGTACAAGGATGACACCCCTGATCCTGCTAAGTTACATATGCTCTGGAGCAGTTGGCTGCGTTACACCCGATCCTACCCTCCAACTCCCGAGGAAATTATCAAATACGAGCAAGACAAGGTTGCCTTCGCTGAGAAGGTGCGCAAACTCGAGGAAGCCGATGCAAAGCTCCGCATGCAAGAACAGCTTGAGCGTAAGCTTTCAGGCAACTGGACAGCTGGAGGTGGATCAACACCCATGATGACAGCAGAACAGATGATGCAATCAATCTCGGCTAGTGAGGCTCGACAGCAAAAGCATGATACTGCACAAGGTGCCTCAAATGGGCCCAACCCTGATAAGCCCTAATTGTCATTCGCAACTAGTTCACTCACGTTGCCCGCTGGATACCCTAATCTAATCCCATCCGGGGTAACTCTACTTGTATGTAATAGTGATAAGTTCGTCTAGAATGAGCAATCAAAATGGATTGTATACTAACGTTATCGTTCCTAGCTTTCGTATGAACTTTCTCTGACTGCTGGTCAAAGACCATTCGCGAAAAGCGGGTACCCTTTCGGACTATTGTATTCAATGCTAGTCTAACACCATATCTTATGTATATAGTCTCTTTCAGTAACCTATGAACCGAATAAAGACCATGGATAAAGCTTAATGTATATGAAGCGGAGAATTGGGGCACGCTCACTTCCCAGCTTTAGACGTTGCGAACTCAGCAAGACAGTTGAGGACATCGTTAAAGTCCTTGTCAAACGTCTCTTTCGCTGGAGTTGTAAATGCACGACTGGTATGGGAAACCTCTTCCCATGGACAGCCAACGAAATGGGAGATAGAGATGTAAATGTAATCACCTACAGTTGTGGCCCCGATCAAAAATGGAACATATCTATACAATCCCCAATTGTAGGCTCTCTCAAGAGTAAAGCTAATCGGTCGCACCTCACCTGGCAAGAAGCCGTCATCATCCATGTCCTTCCAGTGCTCGAGCAGCAAGCGAGGAACTTCGGGTGCAGTGGGATCTTTCTCTGCCAATCGCTTCAGCTCGAGGCGGCGAGCACGGAGAGCTCGCTGCATGTTCTGAACGCGCTGTAATTCGCTTAAACCTCTGAAGTTGCTCACTCCTGCGATGCTTGTACAATTCAAGAACGTGACAATAGCCCGTGTTACTGCCGGACTCATAATGTAGAGCGGAAGTAACGACACAATGTAGCGGCCCCAGGGCTCAAAGTTGCGTTTCGCCGCGGAGACACGCTTTTTAACTGCAGTCATGATTGAAAGCGCTAAGTTCGTCAGAGATGAGGTATCTTCAAACGGTATGGACACGGGAAGCATTGAGATGCGATTGCCACAATGACTGTTCAGCTGCTGGGCAGATTGGAGATGAGATGTCTTGCTGTTACTTAAGATGACGTCGAGCACCATGGCTTGCCCTTCAAGCGTACTCGCACTCTTATCCAGGAAGAGGTGCTGATACTCGCGTGCTGCATTCTTAACGGACGCCGGCGGTGGATGGCCAAACATCACTGGAATGCTAATACCGACTGCACGTTGCAGCTGGGCACGCTTCTGTGCGCTTTGTAAGGTTTCGACAATTTGATCTAGGCTATCAGAGGGTGACTTTGTGGATTCTCCGGTCGCCCGAAGCTTGTATCGGTACAAAACAATTGTAATAGCTGTAACTATGATATCGTTAATTGTTGCACCCAGGTTCTTTCGGATGATTTTCAAGCGCGGGTCGGCAAGTGCAATCGGAGACAGGCCTATAAAGTTTGTCTCTGTACCTCGGAACAACGCCTGGTAATCCGAGTCAGGGGTATGCATCAGTGTCAAGCAACCGGTAAGGTACGAACTGTCAGAGAAAAGAGCTTCGCTTTGAGTGTACAAGACCTCCACAGGTGTTCCTGACTTGGGTTCATTGCTTGCGACGAGTTCCCCCGTCATCTGGTCCGATTCCTTGAGGGTGAAACCGAGTGGCAAGAGAGGTGCCCACGATCCCATCTGAAGCGCAGCAGATGCCAAAGCTCTTCCCAGTTTAGTTGTCAAGGGAGGAGGGTCCTGACTTCGAAGGGGCTTCATCTGGTTCGCCCCTTGTGTGGTGTCGGCTTCCGTGGGAACCAACCGCAAATGATAAGTCGGGGACATGAAACGCGCGCGAGTGTCTACCCACAGATCTCGTTCAACTTGGAGCCAAGTGAGTAGTGGATTTCGCAGCCGCTGCCCGTTTGCACAAGCTAAAATTGTGTAGACTAGATCGCACGCGGAGGCGATCGGTCCGACAATACAAGTTGACCAGAGCTGTAATAGGAGCGGAATTTGGGCCTTATCGCCGTGGTTGATCGTTTCAACGAGCACTTTGTGTTCATCTGTCGGTGGTGAAGAATGTTCAAGCCCCTTCGTATTCTGTTGAGGTTTATCATCGTCATGAAGAGGCAACGAAATGATCGGAGACAAGCACCCCATGATGAAGGTTCCATCACCCATGCAATGGTCTGCCGTAACAAGCAAGGACGTTCGTGTAGGATAACTTGTACAGAGCAGGTCCTTTGGCTCGCTTGGCAAAAACTCAGGAAGACCTACAAGCTGGATGACGCGCCACAGCGGCCGCTCCCCAGGCAATGGCCGATGTCTGGCACGCGAAACGACGGCTTCGGATGCAGCCAAAAGTTCCTGAACGGTGGGGGTGAGACTTGGGGCCTGCACAACTGCGAGGCATTCGTCTGCATCCTCTGTGTGGTGAATTTTCTTGACGCGAGTACCATTTGCGCTTGAGTCGGTAATTTCAAGGAAGCGAGACGGATCGTGCAGGCTACTGGCATGTACCTCAGCAACACGGGCTCGTCGAATTCGATGGAGCCTACGCAATTCTTCTTTCGTTGCGCTTCGCCAATCTCCAGAAAACTCGAACTGTGTTAGATCCTCTGCTTGACGAGAATAGCCCTCATCAAGCTTGCCGAAGGCTAACGAATACTCAAGTCGCGATAGGATACATGCATATGGTAGTGTCTCGCTACGCGTACTCTTCTCTTTGTCGCTCGCAAAGGAATCTTGAGAGTCGGCACCATTAGAATGCATGTGAGCAGCTTGATACTGTTGCCACTCACGCCACTCTTCGGCCTCGGCTTTCGCAAGTGCCTTATCAAATCGCAGCGCAAATCGCCACGTGGTAACATGGTCCCTGACTGAGAAGGCATCCGCCACAGTGACTACCCAGTAGTGACGAGTACCGATGCGGACAGGCACAGAACGGAAGACAGATGCATCTGGAGTGGACACTGTCTTATGAATCTCATTCCGAAGTGTGCTAAGCCCTGTGCTGTAAGAGTTTGACGCAATCGCAGGCAATCTGAGTGGGAATTGACTGTCAAGAGTCATAAGGTTCGCCTGTAGGACCTGGCCCTTGGGAGGTGACAGGTCTAGCTTCAAAACAATCATGAATCCCATCGAAAGCATTGCCGAATCCATTGGATGCATGGGATGGGATACCGGCACGTGTGTCCACCCTGCGCTAGCGCCCTGAGCATCCTTGCGAATGTCCACAGAGTTGCTCGAAGTTACGGACTCCGTCTGATCAAGAATGAGGGGCTCTGCAGCTTTGCCCTTTTCAAATGGAAGCAGAAGGCTAGGCTTTCTAGGAATCAACACAGGATGTGACTCAGTAATGGGAGATCGGAAGACGTGTGAGGGACGCCTACCCAGATGGTTGAGGAATCCTGAGGATCCCTTGAGTAGCCTTATGCTATCTCTTCGGAGTGCCGCTAGGTCATTGGTAGTAGGACTAAGCGGTTGAGTGGCATCAGTCAACGTTCGTCGGCGCTCTGGTGACGGCATGACGAAAGGAATGTTCGGATCAGATGCAAGTAACCCTGATGCAAAATCAAATGTGGTTGGTGCGCTCGGGTCGTTGCTGGGACTTTGGATGAGGCTCTGACCAAGTGGGCGTGGTAGGTGCAGGACATCACGGTAAGGATCCGTCTCATTAGTCGTGAGTGGACCTCGTAGGAAGTCTGGCCAAAGCTTGAGAATGTTTGTAAACTCTGAATTAGCGAACTCAGGGACAGCGTTAAAATGATGCGAGCGATGGAGATGTGAGCGAACGATGACTGGAGCGCCGCAACGTGCGCAGAGCGAGCCGGCAAGCGAGCCTGCGGCTAATGCGACCGGCGCTGCCGCCGCAGCCGCGCTAGCAGCTGCAACAAATGCAGCTGATGCGGGATCTGGGGCTTTGGGGGCGACAGCATCGTGCCTTTCGCTTGGCTTGGACCCTGTTCCGTTGTCATGAACTCGATGCGCCAGTAAAGACGGCCGCGTGAGGATTGTGTCGAATGGGTGAGTGGGTAGAGGTAGTGGAAGTTCGGCACCTGATTCGCCTGTTGTGGCATCCATCTGGCCCCGGTCCTCCTCCCGAAGCACGAGATTAGCCAAGGGCAAGGGATCGGAGGAGGATGCAGAGAGGATCAGCTCATAGAGGTCGTTGAAGAGACAGTCTGCCATTCGCTGAAACAGGGGCAGCTCAAACGATGCTGTCACAATGGCAACACGAGGTAAGCTTACAGGTTGGAACCAAAGGCTTGTGCAGGTACAGATGTGTTCATCGGTCGATTTCTGGTGTGCTCGACCATTCTTCGAGTTAATTGAAGTTACGTCATACTTGTCATCATCTTCATTTTCCTCGTCAGTGTCCTCCGCGGAGCTATCATTCACGGCTGCGTCTCCGCCACGCCGACGGCGAAGCCCTTCAATCTTTGACTCACCTGGCTTCTCTTTAATGTGACGCCTTTTCGCGGAAATGACGTGTTCTGGAACCGTTTTAAGCTTGATCGGAAGCTCGTGTGAGGGCGGGAGGTTGTTCGTGAGGAGGATACGACTTGCGGTAAAGCCTGAGCGATAGATCGGACTCAAGATACTGTGCGAGTCATCGAGCTCACCATCACGATCGATGTAATAGGAGTCGACGGATGTTGGTACGTTGGAAATGAGGCTTTCGCCAGAGCGACTCGTTCGTAGTGTCGATGAGGCTTCAGAGAAACGCTGGTTAAGGGCGGGACTTTCCAGAGGTTGATCGCTCGTGGGGCTATCAGGACTGCTCGGACTACTGGATACTGATGGGGAGTCCGATGGTAAGGAGGTGGACAGGCTATAGCGCGCGAACCCGCTGGCTGTGGTTCCAGAAGAAACGCTGCGGGCAGTTTTCTTGGCAGGAGTCGTAGTCACTGCATTCTCCACAGGCAATCGTTCTTTCGATTTGATCTTAAAGTGCTCTGTGGGAATTGATGAATTTAGCACTGGTAGTTCTGTCGGTTGGGTGATAGGTTCGCAGAAAAGACGATGCACTGGACTGTGGTATACGGTACTCTTGAACTTAGGACTCCGAGGACAACTTGGTCGTGCGCGCCTTTCACGTTCAGAATGCTCGCCAAAGTCAATCGTAGGCGGATTCAGAGGTGGAATGATGGCCTCATCATCTACGTCTGTTTCTGGGCCTTCATGTCTGTTCTTCGATGCATCAGTATCAGGGCTGATCTGGCTGCTGCTGCTGCCAGGACATGACCTCGATGGTAACTCACCCTCGGAAGCCGTGGGAGGATAACTCGATTGCACTGGTGATGAGGCCAAAGACGACTGTTCACTCGGTGGCTCGGTCTGAGTCCTATTAAATGCGAGGCCAAGATTCGCTAGCAGCGCTTGGGCGCTTGTTTCGAACACTAGTGATTTGGCAGTCTGGGCAGCATTACGTAACGTCTGCATTGTTGGTTTTAAAATCGACTCCGGTTTGTCAGATGTCTCCTTTGTCACTTCAAGGGATCGGATACCGTCCGAGATATGAGGAGACGAGATCGTTGGAGAAAATAGAATCGCGACAACCTCCTTCGCAATCGTCCAGACTGAGGGGCGTGCGGTCCTTTCACGTACGGGTTTCGACGTGCCAAAGGTCTGTACTGGACCACGGAATGGAGGTTTGAGGTAAAGGTTGGGAGAAGCGTCACGGAGCGCTGCCAGGGACCCAAAGACTGCAGCGAACACTGCACGATACCACCAGGGTAACGCGCTGAAATGCGTTGGCGGTGAAATGAGTACGAGATGGGAAATAAGCGGACGTGGTGGCCTTGGAGACAGGTATGGATGCAATTGGGTGTTGAGGATAGGGTGGACTCCGGCCATACGCAACCATCTCGGATCAAATGCGACTTGGGCCGCGAGATGAGCTCCCGACGAATTACCTATTAACATCATCTCGTACGGATCAGCATCATATAATGGGAGGATATCCTGCAGCGCACGGAGTCCTCCCGCAATATCTAGGACGAGGCCAGGCACCGCGAGTCGGGATCCACATTTCGGATCGGTCCCTGAGCTGCCAAGGTGCCAAGCGCGTGTGAACAGGCTTCTCAGTAAGTAGATCGTGAGGACTATGCTTCCGATCATAATCGGCCAGGAAAGCCATTCAGGTGCAATAGGAGCTATGGATGCGTGAAAGAATTTTGCCCAATTCCAAACTCCGCGAACTGTGTCGCCATACACACCCAAAACAGTGAGCGTGGCATTGTGCAATGCAATTCCCACGGAATATGTCTTGTCGGCAAGCAAAGTGAGACCCGCAAGCTCGAGTGGGAATAGGGCACTGAGAATCGCGCGCAGAACCCATGCAAGTAGTGCAATTGCGGGGTAGACGCCATATGAAAGCGCGAGGTATGTGGACCAAACGATGACACACGGTGTTAGAGCAGCGATTGAGGCAACAATGAGCAACCACAGCGAATCAAGCTTTGCGGCTCGATGGTGCAGAACAACGACAACTGCGTCATCTAACACACGTCTTTCGCGTTCCTGCCCGTTGTCTACCACTGTGTCGGGATGTCCCGTTGCGCTAGGCACACGGGTCTTTAGCAACTTGCGGGCGATCGGCTCGTGATCATGTAATCTGTCGAATCCCTGCCAGCCACCGCCACCAATGAAGACGATAGTACGCTTTTTCCTCGCAACTTTGTCGGTGGAAACCGATGGAACATCGCTTATGGCACCACTGGAAGGTACGTAAAAGATATCTACGCGATGGCTATTGGCATTAGGGCCAAACTGGTGCACCCGCTTGACAATCCTCGCATCTAGGGCGTGGTCGACACATGCAGTGCTCTTTTTGCACTGCATGGTGAGGATTGGTGCGGATCCACGACTTGAATACGTAATTATGGAGTAGACTGCACGAGAATCTTAAATTCACAATGCGAGATCTACACCCGGACCCGAGATATGATAGTACTGGAGATGTGGAGGAAACGTGTAAAATTCCGAAATTTCGACTTTTCGAGAGGGGAGTGGACCTGTTGGCATAACTAGGGTTCCATGGGTCTGGTGTGGGGCAGCCGTGGAATTTCACCAACAACAGCACAAAGACATGAAAACCATCAGTATCGAGCTGTCTACATTTATTACGTGATATTTCATAGCTGGCTGCCCTTCAATCGGGCTGCATTCTCCTTGGCGGGAGTCATCTGGCTCAGGAACGCTCGAGCCCAGGCAAACTCGTCTGGAAGCCGGCTTAGCACCTGGTCTAGCGCATTGACGAAATAGTCCATGTCTTCGATCGTGATGCACATCGGTGGCTTGATTTTGAGCACATTGTGGTCTGGTCCGTCTGTGCTGATCAGGATTCGATGCCGTTCAACCAACTCATTTGCTACCCAGCTGGTCTCCTCAGCAGCAGGTTCCCACGTCATGGTAGGCTTCTGCGTCGCCGAGTCTTGGAGTTGAGGGTGAGATAGCTGGTGGGATAAACCGCCCATGTGGGTCAGAGGTTCATCTGGTCTACACGGACTCCAGCGAATCAATTCGATGCCAACATACAGACCTAGTCCTCGAACGTCTGCCACTACATATCCATGCTTGGGCACGATCTGCCTCTTGAGAGACTCAAGAAGGTAGGTTCCAACGCGGTGTGCGTGGTCTTGTAAGTGTTCCCTCTCAATAACCTCAAGTACGGCCTTGCCTACACGAACACTCGCAGTGTTTCCGCCAAACGTGTTAAAGTACTCCATACCCGTATTGCTAAAGGCCTTGGCAATTCTTTTTGTTGTGACTACAATGCCCAGCGGCCAGCCGTTTCCCGTGGGTTTTCCCATGGTGACGATGTCCGGGACAACATATGCAGGCAGTTGCGCAGCCTCATTAGCCGGGACATCATCTGATTCGTCCACCGATAGCGGGACGTCATCTGTTGGAATCTCCTCAAGCTGAAGAAACTCATTCGCCCCTTCGGTATCAGGCTGAGTCTGGAAACCCCACATCGCGGTGCCCACGCGGCCAAATCCAATCTGAACTTCATCTGCAATGCACACTGCACCTAGCTGTCGGGCACGCTTGTACGCCGCACTGAGGTATCCCCTGGGCAGGATGATCTGGCCAGCACATCCTGGCGCGGATTCAGCGATAAATGCGACGGGACGACCACAGCATCCAGGACAACACTGCTTGCAGCATTTAGGCGAAGGGGCCGTATCCTGCTGAGATTCTTCCGAAGGATCAGGAATTCTACCTTCCTGGCGGCCGTCTAGAGCCTCCGGTGGTCTCACAACAGGTTGAAGCAGCGCGTCCAGGTCACCTGAACCCGACGACTCAAGCTGCCTGATCTTGGCCTTCGAGAGAGCTTGGTGGTCGTGGTACATCTCCTCCGCTAGCCGATCGATGTCTGAAGCAAATTCTTCAGCTAGCTTGCCTTCGTCAATTTTGGTGTTAGCGAGGTCTGCAGGACATGCTGCCAGTTCGAGCCGTGCGCGGAAAATGTCAGGACAGCGGGCAACGTAGATGTAGGGTTTTCGTCCACCTCCTCCGCGACCGTTGAATTTATACGGTGAAACCTCAATGCAGGCTTGAGTATGCCCGTGGTAAGCGTGATCAAGGCAAATAATGTTTGATCTTTGGCAGTGATCACAGGCAGGCTCGGTTCGACCGCTTGACCCTAAGTGGTCATCGCCCTCGAATGCGTCGAGCCCGAGGCCTCGACCGCCCGACGAGGTCGGCGCTGCAACTAACTCCTGGTACAGCATGAAAAGATCGTCATTGGATGAAGCTGCTGCTGTCGGTGCAAAATTTCGAGTGGCTCCTGCGGTCTCTGCAGTCGTCACACTGGGTCCTTGACCTCTCGGAACTGGGCTTTCGTCAATCTGTTCATGACTTAGCCGACCTACTTCACTAACCATATTCCCCATCTGTACGCCGAGCGCGCTTGCTTGCATCCGCCTCCGCTCCTGGCCGCGTTCCTTACGCTCCCTAGCGCGCTCGGCCTCCGCCTCCGCCCTCATTCTGAGATGAACCTTATGACGTGCATCACGTACGGCTCGAGCCAGTCTGAGGGCTAGGTCGTTTGCTTCTGATCCTGAGTTAACAAAGTAGACCACAGAGAGCTGCGGTGGGAAATGCTTCAGCAGCTTCTCGGCGTACTCGACCAGGTTAGCATCCAGATAGCGCGTATTCGTATTCAGCTTCTTGAGCTGATCATACGCGGCATCAATGACATGAGGGTGGCAATGTCCCAGGTGAGCAACGTTATTGACAAGATCGAGGTAGCGCTGGCCCTGGGCGTCGTAGAGATACTGGCCCTCGCCCCGGACCATGTGCAGCGGGCGCGCATAGCTCAGCGAGACGTTGTCGGCGATATGCTTCCTCCTCAAATTGAGAATTTGTTTAGAGTTGAGGGACATTACAGCGTGGTGTGAAGAGCTTCAACTTGAATTTCTCTTAGCTGCGCGTGTTGTATCCAATGCTTGTCTCAATACAGACACCCACCTTCGGCATTACCGCGATTTAAACGGTTTATCCAGTCAAATCTGCACTTCTTGGGAGTGTTGAAAAAGGCGACATAACGCGCGTCTCACGCGGTTCTAAGGCAGTCTTTTGGTCTGCCGCACGCGTATGAGTCTAAAACTACTCCCCAAATCCGCGCGTAACCCGGTCACGACCCCAAAGACCGGGTTGGATATCCACTATACAAGAGGGCCTCAGATAGGAGAGCCAGGGTACGTCACTTTTCTCGGCGACATGCGCATCTCCAGCGACATTACACCCGGCGTTCGACATATCTGATCGACACGCATTGCCCGCGTCACTTACACTGTAGACACTTTGGTCATTGTATTGAAGTAACGCGCAAATCCGATGGAAAGCAGTTTGCCTGCAAAGTCATTCAGTACGTTATTGGACACGCCTCGCGAGTGTTTGACGGTTATATATTGCACTAAATGACGCCACTCACCACTCTGCGCTTTAAGGCCAGCTCCGAGGCTCATACCATATACGCTCACGCCGAACGAACACTCTGTTTAGAAAAAGCCGGTTCTTAGCACATGGCGGATTGGAGCAATTTCGGAAGGAGGTTGAGGTGATGTCGCGTTTGCGACATCCCAACACTATCAACTTTGAAGATTATTTGGAGGATGATGAGCACATTTACCTTGTTATGGAAAAATGTACCGGTGGTGAATTGTTCACACATATCCGAAACCATGGGGCGTACAGCGAACAAGTCGCTGCATACCTTATGCGCCAACTCGTTTCTGCTGTACACCACCTGCACAAGCACGACATCATGCACTGCGACATCAAACCCGACAACATCCTGTTCTTGTATCCCCCCGAACGCGAGGAATCCCTGTCCGAGGGCAAAACCAGTGAGGCACCCTCTCAGCAGTCCGAAAAGAAGGCAACCGACGATAGCGAGCCCACAGGATCACGAGTGACCTCCATGTCGTCACCAACTCTGACTCACAATCCGGGTACTCTCAAGCTTGTGGATTATGGTCTCGCCAAGTGGGTCCGCCGTGGACGCTTCTTCACTCGCTTT